>JQIA01001979.1_pt1 | contig 10971 bp, 10 predicted proteins | sample 811431 | NCBI WGS metagenome assembly JQIA01 (sample SAMN02998118, study PRJNA258478) | marine sediment metagenome | biome: marine; feature: seafloor; material: sediment; isolation source: oil-polluted sediment collected from 3 locations (0.5 km, 0.7 km and 0.9 km)... | place: USA: Gulf of Mexico ... | reverse complement strand
TCGAACTCTCGGTACCCGTTAAGATACACACGCTTTCCAGGCGTGCACCTTCAGCCACTCGGTCATCTCTCCGCGATGTATTAAGATCATATACCAGTTAAAGAAAACTTTGGCAATATGTCTGTTTTGTCCCCAAATAAAATTATTTCTGCAATAGCCTGATAAACGCACTAATAGCTGGAACGGATGAAGACGTTATCTTTGGTGGTGAAGATTGTCAAGCACTGTTTTTAATAATTTGTCTTGAACATAATTTATCTTTTTAGTATCAGAGGGCTCAGATTATTAATTTTTGAGTGTGTTAATTAGTGTTCTTCCATTTAAATGGATAGGCAGAATAAACGTTTCCAATTCAGAAATGAGGATTTTTTTGCAAGATCAAGAAAAATAAGGGGATGCGCGGAGGCGTACTTCACGTACGCCGCACAAGCATCAGCGAAGTTTTACGCAGATATTGTGAAAAAAGACCATTTATGGATGGAAACAAATTAAAATGTGAAAATAAGGACTAAACTATGGCACGAATAATTCCATTTAAAGGGATTTTGTATAACCAGGATAAAATTGAAAGAATCGCCGAGGTTGTTGCCCCGCCTTACGATGTTGTCTCAGAGGATAAACAGCGTGAGCTTCATAAAAGACATGAGAATAATGTTATTAAACTGATCCTTGGTTTGGATCAGGATGGGGATACAAAAGAAAACAATCGCCATACACGTGCCGCCGGTTTTTTTAACAAATGGATAGCAGATGATATATTGGCTACAGACAGTAGTGACACTTTATACCTTACAAGTCTGGATTTTTCCTCCGGTGGTAAAATCGTTACAAGATATGGCCTGATTACTCAGGTAGGGCTTGAGCCTTTTGAAAATGGTATCATCCTTCCTCATGAACAGACGTTTTCAGCCGTAAAGTCAGAGCGTCTTGAACTACTGAAGATATGCAAAGCAAATTTTAGCCAGATTTTTTCTATATATTCTGACCAGAATGATATTTTGAACACACTGATTAAGGCTGTTGTAGATGTAGAACCTGATATTGATCTTGTGGATGACGTTGATGAAAGACATAAATTGTGGCGGATTACGGATAAATCAGTTCTTGATTTAATCAGAGAAAAAATGTCTGACCAAAAACTGTTTATTGCTGATGGTCACCACAGATATGAAACAGCTTTAAATTATAGAAAATTCTTAAAGGACACAGACCCGGACTTTTCTGACTCGCACCCTGCTAATAATATAATGATGTATTTGTGCAGTATGGAAGACCCGGGGCTTATAATTTATCCCACACACAGATTGTTAAATTCAGCAGATGAAAAAGCGTTGTCTTCTCTTCTTGAAAATGCAAAAGAGTTTTTTGACATAACTGAAAGAAAATTTGATCAGAACTATGAAGAAGTTTTTGAAGATTTCAGAAAAGACCTTGCGGATGATCTGGATGGTATTAAAATTGGTGTCGTCATTAAAGAAAAATCTGCTCTCTATGTTTTTAAACTTAAGAATAGTGTGCTTGAGACAACATTGGCTTCAATCCCGGAAGCGCTCCGAAACCTTGATGTAACAATTTTGACAAATCTTATTTTTATTGAACTTTTAGGATTGACTCAGGATTCTTTAGATAAGGAAAAGCTGATAACATACACAGAGAATGATGCGCATGCTGTTGAAGCAGTCGTAAAAGGTGATTGTGATGTTGCTTTTGTTCTCAATTCTACAAAGATAAAACAGGTGCAGGATATTGCTGAAAGCGATCAGACGATGCCAAGAAAAACAACCTATTTTTACCCTAAAGCCTTAACGGGTCTTGTTTTTAATAAACTCTCTGATTAATTTCTAAAAGCCCAATCCACGAAAATGTTATAGTCGGTATAGTAAATTATGCCGGCTATTTTTTTTGCAATTCTTCTCGTAAAAAATATTTAGATGCCTAAGGAAAAGGGCCCCTATACGCTGCGAAGCAAGTGCCCTTGGGGTACAGATTTAGTGATTTACCAGGCTTGAAGTAGTACCTGTTGTACGTCAAAAGTCTGGCAAATCACTATCGCTACGTAGATGGGACTTTTTACGACGCCATCAATATTAAACAAAAAATCGTAAAGATTAAGTTTTTTTACACTCCTGTCGATAAGTAAATCATCTACTTTCCTTGAAGTGATTTTATGATGTAACAGAACTCAAATAACGAAACAGAGACTTTACATTACGATGGTCTCGTAAAAAGTACTAATATGGCTAAGGAAAAGGTTCCATATACGCTACGAAGCAAGTGCCCTTGGGGTACAAGATTTAGTGATTGGCCAGGCTTGAAGTAGTACACATGGTACGTCAAAAGTCTGGCGAATCACTAAATCGAAGTAGAATGGGATTTTTTACGAAGCTATTAAACTATGGAGGTAAGTTATGAACTATCGAACTCAAACAGCATGTGTGTTTGTATTTATTCTATTTGTTTTTTCATCTTGTACATCATCCGGTACCGGTAACAACAGGTTTGCGTCAGACGGACTTGAAATACTCCCGGGTGTTTCTTCAATGAAAGCTTCAGATGCTGCAGGAGCAACAATCAATCCAGAAGAATCATCTAAAAAAATGAAAGCAATTGTTACCTTACACGTTGTTGGTAGAGGTATTGCGCCGGAAAACGCAATTAATAAAGGCCAGGCGATTATTATGGGACAAAGCGCGGCCCGTTCAAATGGTTATGTTAAATTGGCAGAAAAAATTCATGGTGTTTATGTAGACAGTTTCAAAAAACTTGGTCGGGGTATTGTTGATGTGGAAATTGTTCATCAGGAAACTCAAGCATGGCTGAGAGGTGCTGAAGTACTTGAGTATAAGCAGGCGGAATATGGTATTTTTGAAGCTTATATGAGGGTTCGAATTGTCGTAAATAATAATCATGCTCTTTTCCCTGTTGGATCATAGTGAATAGCGTAAGGTGGTGTTGATGAAAAATAATAGAATATCCTTCTTAGTAGTGCTGACTTTAATTCTGTCATTTCAGACTTTGGTTTTTGCAGATATTCCCCAGGACTCTTTTAGAATTCTTGCTCTTCATGAAAAAGATATAATTGTCCCAGCCGTTTATCAATACAACTCGAAGATACTTGAGTTGCAACAGGATAGACTTAATTTGCAAAAGGATAAAGAATGGGTAAATGTAAAAATGCTCCATATTCAGGATCAGAAACGGCTTGTCCCTTCAGAGTTGAAAGAAGCGAGTGAAATTTTTAGTTATAAAATGGAACTTATCAGTAAGGAAATAATTCGACTCACAAATTTAAATCGAAAACATATTGAGAGCTTGCGAAAACTTGATAACAAGGTAAAAAGTAGACATAACAATCGGGCTCCTACCTGGTGGCGTTTAGATGATTGGGTTATGAAATTGTTATATTCTGATTCGCAAACTGCTTCAATAAATTCTGGTACCGTCTCTGTGGCTACAGAGAAAAAAATATCCAATAACAGAGGTGATGCAAAGCTAATAAAAGATATAAAAGAAAAAATCAAAGCCGTAGAGCTTGGTAACTGGGTGGAACTTTTTTCTGATGAAAGCAGGCTGAGGCTTGAAGTCCAGCTCCCCATACTTTTTGGCTCAGGAAAGTCGACAATTGCTAAGGACTATAAGAACTTCTTTAGAAAGCTTTCATGGCTCTTAAAGCCTTACCCTGTTAATATTGAAGTTGCCGGCTTTACTGATGGAAATGCTATCAGCGGTGGTAAATATACCACAAACATTGAATTAGGCGTTAGTCGTGCAACGAATGTTGTGAAAGAACTTGTAAATACAGGATTAAAACAATCCTCATTTAAAATTATCAGCCAAGGTGAAAAACCTTATAAAAACACAAAAAACAATAAGCTAAGCGCAGCTATGAAAAGACGTGTTGAAGTGAATGTTTTCTTTGGGGATAATGAGGCTTAGGACACACTTTAAAACACAATATAATGAAAGTTTTTTGAGGCCGGTAATTAATTGCCGGCTTTTTTGTTCGTACAAAGAACTTTGAACAATTCTTATAAATCTTCTTGAATGTTATTCTGTATATTGCTAATACCGTTTACTATTATGTTTAAAGACTCATTTATAACAAAATCAAAAGAAAGAGGTGCTATGTCCGAGATTCAAACAACTTATGACGATGAGATAGAACTGATTGATATTTTTAGAATTCTTTGGAAATGGAAAATTCTGATTTTTTTTGGGACTTTGGCCTTTGGAATTGGTTCGGTGTTTTACAGTTTGCAGCTACCCAAAGTTTATAAAACAGAAATGACAATACAGCCAGGTATCTTAAAAATTGATACAGGAGGGCAAAGAGTTTATTTTAATTCATTAAAGGATATTGTCGGAAGGATTGAAGCGGGGTTATACAACAATGAGGTCATATTAAATGTTTTAAATGATAAAAGTAAAGAACCACCTGAACAGTTAGATTTTGACAATGAGATACCACCTGACTCAAATGTCTTAAAAATAAGTTATAAAACACAGGATTTGCAAGAAGGTAATGCCGTTTTAAAATATCTGTTTTCTCTTATCTCAAAAGAAGAGGGCGAGCTATTAACCGGAGTGTCTGATGGCTATAATAATAGGATAAATCTTAATGAATTTGCATTGGACAGATCAGAGACTCTGATTCTCTCGTATAAAAAAAATGAAAAGGCAATAAGTAAACGGATTAATGAGGTTTATAAAGATATTGAAGAAATGAATGTAAACAGCTCTTATTTACGTAATGAACGGAAAAAAATCCTTGAAAAAACTGTTGGAGTAGAAGGCTCTTTGTCTGCATTGTTGTATAGCAATACTGTTCAGCAAAGTATCCAATTTGTTAATATAGTTAAAAAAGACCTTAACGAGTATTACAGGTTAAAAGAAAAAGAAACGCAAAAAATTATTCTTGAAAAAGAAAAACAAAAAAAAATTCTTCAGGCGAACAATAATCTTGTAAAGGAAAGAGATAGTATTGTGGGAATGAAAATACTTATCCCCCCTGAAAATAGTAGCCATGATCCAATAAAACCAAAGAAAAAACTAATAGTACTTTTAAGCCTTGTCACAGGGTTGTTTTTCTGGATTTTTTCTGCTTTTATAATTGAGTACTTACGAAATAACAGTTTAACAGAGAAAGCATAATATGAAAGTATTGGTCACCGGTGCAGCCGGTTTTATTGGATTTTTTTTGAGTAAACGTCTTCTTGATGAAGGTGTTGAGGTTGTTGGCCTCGATAACCTGAACGATTATTATGATGTCAATTTAAAAAAAGATCGTTTGGCACAACTTGAAAAATATGAAATTTTTTCGTTCCACTTAATAGATCTTTCGGATCGGGCTACGATGGGAAAATTATTTGAAAAGAATGCGTTTGATGTTGTGGTAAATCTTGCAGCCCAGGCAGGGGTTCGCTACAGTATCGAAAATCCGCAGGCATATATTGACAGCAATCTTGTAGGTTTTGCAAACGTTTTAGAAGGGTGTCGTAACTCAAAAGTCGGACATCTTGTATATGCTTCGAGTAGTTCTGTTTATGGTTTTAATAAAAAAATTCCATTCTCAACGGATGATAATGTCGATTACCCCGTATCTCTTTATGCGGCTACTAAAAAATCGAATGAGTTGATGGCACATTCGTATGCACATCTCTACAACCTGCCCGTAACAGGGTTAAGATTTTTTACTGTGATCGGGCCATGGGGCAGACCGGATATGGCATATTTCAAGTTTACCAAAGCGATTCTTGCAGATTCCCCCATTGATGTTTACAATCATGGTGAAATGAAAAGAGATTTTACCTATATAGATGATATTGTCGAGGGGATAGTCCGTATTATGAAAAAACTGCCTTATGAATCTGATGGCTCAGCCGAAAATAGTACAACAGCGCCATATAAGGTTTACAATATAGGTAATAATAACCCGGTGGAGCTAGGGACATTTATCAGTGCAATAGAAAAATCTCTTGGGAAAAAAGCAATCAAAAATATGCTGCCGATGCAGCCCGGGGATGTTCCTGCCACTTATGCTGATATTGATGCCCTCGCAAACGATGTCGGGTTTAAACCATCTACCTCAGTCGAAGCTGGCATTGAAAAGTTTGTCGAGTGGTATAAAAAATACTATTCTGTTTAAAAGTGATGCCCTCGTAAAAAGTATTTAGATGGCTAATGAAAAGGCCCCATGTACACGATTTGGTGATTTTCCAGGCTTGTAGTAGTACAAGTTGTACGTCAAAAGTCTGGCAAATTACTAAAGTGAAGTAGATGGGACTTTTTACGACGCCATTAAAAGTCTTGCAACTTCTATATAAATGTGATTTTAATAGCGTGTTCATTTCATGAACACGCTATTTCTATATGTCCTTAAAATGTTTTTATTTCAAATGGTTACATAGAAAGTCAATGTAACCCACGGGGCGGAGCTGTCTCCGGCTTGGTAGTCCCTGAATTTTTTAATCCTACAATATTAGAATTCTAATCAAGTAAAAATGGATAATAACGAATACAGAGCTTTTCAGATTCTTGACGAAATAGGTCAGGATGTGAATGTCAGCCAGCGCGACCTTGCCGGTAAATTGAATATATCTTTGGGCCTTGTTAACTCGTTTGTTAAGCGGCTTGTGACAAAAGGTTATTTTAAAGCAGTCGCGGTCCCCAAAAACAGAGTGAAGTATATTCTGACGCCTGAAGGGGTTGCAGAAAAGACACGCCTGACATATAACTACATAAAGCATTCATATGGGTTATATAAGACGTCGCACAATAAAATTCAGGAGATATTCAATAACCTTGCAATGAGCGGGATTAAATCGGTTTTTTTTTATGGTGCAACGGATATTGCTGAAATAGCTTACGTCTCCCTTAGGGATACAGATATAAATCTGTCAGGAATCATAGATGATGAAAAACACGGTGAGTTATTTTTGAATTATAAGGTAAGCAGGCTTGAGAGTACCAAAATTTCTTCGTCTGAAAAAATTATAATTACAGCAAATGATTCCTTGGCTCATTTCGTTGATAGTTTAATAGAAGCAGGCGTTCAATCGGATCAAATAGTCACATTTGATTAAAATATTTTGATTTTGGAGTTGAAGTGAAAAAAGCATTGATAACCGGAATAACCGGCCAGGATGGTGCTTATCTTGCTGAATTTCTCCTTGAAAAAGGATATGAAGTTCATGGAATAAAACGGAGATCATCCCTTTTTAATACAGATCGTATAGATCACCTTTATCAGGATCCCCATGAAAAAGAACGAAAGCTGATACTCCACTATGGAGATTTAACAGGTACAGCCTGACGAAATATATAATCTTGCTGCACAAAGTCACGTTGCAGTATCTTTCGATTTACCTGAGTATACCGCAGATACAGATGCATTAGGAACCTTGCGGATTCTTGAGGGGATTAGATTGTTGGGGCTTGAGAAAAAAACCCGTTTTTATCAGGCAGCAACCTCAGAACTTTATGGTAAGGTTCAGGAAATCCCCCAGACGGAAAAAACACCTTTTTACCCTAGAAGTCCTTATGCGGTTGCAAAAATGTACGCTTTCTGGATAACCGTGAATTACAGAGAAGCCTATGATATTTATGCCTGCAATGGAATTCTGTTTAATCATGAGTCTCCGATCAGAGGGGAAACCTTTGTTACAAGAAAAATTACAAGAGCTCTGTCGCGAATAAAAGTGAAATTACAGGAGTGTCTGTTTCTTGGGAATCTTGATGCAAAAAGGGATTGGGGGCATGCAAAGGATTATGTCGAAATGCAATGGCTGATGCTGCAGCAGGATAACCCAGAAGACTATGTTATTGCCACCGGAAAACAATACTCAGTTCGTGATTTTGTTGATATTGCAGCATTAAAGTTAGGGCTGGATATTAGATGGGAAGGCTCAGGCGTTGATGAAAAGGGGTATGACAACAGGACAAATAAGATCATAGTTGCTGTCGATCCCCAATACTATCGCCCGACAGAAGTTGAAACATTATTGGGCGACCCATCGAAGGCTAAAAAGGAATTAGGCTGGGAACCTAAAATCAGTTTTGAGGAGCTTGTAACTGAAATGGTCGAAAAAGATCTTGAACAGGCAAAGAAGGATCATCTTTGCCTGGAGCATGGTTTTTTAACCTATGATTACAAGGAATAGCATATGCATTTGACCGCGAAAATATATATTGCGGGTCACATGGGTCTGGTGGGTTCAACAATTTTGAACAGGCTCCAAAAACAGGGCTATACAAACATTATTACCCGGTCATACTCTGAACTTGATTTGACGAATCAACAAAAGGTTGAAGATTTTTTTAAGGATGAAAAACCCGAGTATGTTTTTTTAGCAGCAGCAAAAGTTGGCGGTATTCTTGCGAATAGCACATATCCTGCGGAATTCATCTATCAGAATATGATGATTCAAAATAATATTCTCCACCAAAGCTGGTTAAATGGTGTTCGTAATCTTTTATTTTTAGGATCATCATGTATTTATCCCCGCCTCTGTCCTCAGCCGATGAAAGAGGAACATTTGATGACCGGGCCTCTTGAACCGACGAATTCTCCCTATGCTGTGGCAAAAATTTCAGGTATTGAAATGTGCTGGGCATACAACAGGCAGTATAATACAAATTATATCCCTGTAATGCCGACAAATTTATATGGCCCGAATGATAATTTTGATCTTGAGACAGCGCATGTTTTACCGGCACTGATTCGTAAATTTCATGAAGCAAAAACAAGGAATCAGGACTCAGTAACGGTCTGGGGAACAGGTTCACCCAAACGTGAGTTTCTGCATGTTGAAGATATGGCTGAAGCCTGTATTCATGTCATGAAAAATTCTGATAAATTAACTGAAGAAGATCAGACGCCATTGTTCAATATTGGAACAGGTGTTGAGGTTACAATAAAAGAGCTTGCGGAAGTTATTAAAGACATTGTTGGTTTTAAAGGTGAGATTGTCTGGGATGTAACAAAGCCCGACGGAACTCCGAGAAAGCTTCTTGATCTGACGAGGATGACGGAGTTCGGATGGAATGCCGAGATTAAATTGGATGAAGGAATAAGAAAAACTTATAAGTTGTATATTGAAAATACCTGAACATATAACAGGAGAAAAAAATGTTAAAACTTAATGAAATAAAACTTGCTGTTGTCGGTCTTGGTTATGTTGGCTTGCCACTTGCCGTTGAATTTGGAAAAAAAATACCTGTTGTTGGTTTTGATATTATTAAGGAAAGAATCGAAGAATTAAAAAGTGGAAAAGACGCAACGCTTGAAGTTGAACCTGAATTATTGAAACAAGCCGATAAATTAACCTATACCGCAGATCTTGAAAGTATCAAAGACTGTAACACCTTTATTGTGACTGTGCCTACGCCAATTGATGCTCACAAAAGACCCGATTTGACACCCCTTGTTAAGGCGAGTGAAACACTGGGCAAAGTTTTAAAAAAGGATGATATTGTTATTTATGAATCGACTGTTTATCCAGGGGCCACAGAAGAGACATGTATTCCGGTTCTGGAGAAAATATCAGGACTGAAATATAATGTTGATTTCTTTGCAGGGTATAGTCCCGAGAGAATTAACCCCGGTGATAAGGAACATCGCGTTACAAATATCCTCAAAGTAACGTCTGGTTCAACACCGGAAGTTGCAGAACTTGTTGATCAGCTCTATAAAATGGTGATTGAAGCAGGTACTCATAAGGCAAGTTCAATAAGAGTAGCGGAGGCGGCAAAGGTAATCGAAAATACCCAGCGGGATCTGAATATTGCTCTGATTAACGAGCTTTCAATTATTTTTAATAAACTTGGGATTGATACCGAAGAAGTTTTGATTGCCGCCGGAACAAAATGGAATTTTCTGCCATTCAGACCCGGCCTTGTCGGGGGACATTGTATCGGCGTTGACCCGTACTATCTTACACATAAAGCCCAGGAAATTGGTTATCACCCTGAAGTAATTCTTGCCGGTAGACGAATTAATGACGGCATGGGAGCTTATGTCGTTTCTCAGGTTGTTAAAGAGATGGTAAAGAAACGAATCCATGTTGAAGATTCGAATATTTTAATAATGGGATTGACCTTTAAAGAAAATTGCCCTGATCTCAGGAATACAAGGGTTGTTGATATTATTGAAGAATTCAAGGAATACCATGCAAATGTTGATGTGTATGACCCCTGGGTTGATAAATCAGAATCTGAGCATGAATATGGCATTACCCCAATCGCCAGTCCTAAGAAAGAAAATTACGATGCAATAATTCTTGCCGTTGCTCATGATGAATTCAAAAATGATGGAGTTGAAAAAATCAGGGGATTTGGAAAGAAAGATCATGTTTTATTTGATATAAAATATTTGTTTAAAGCAGATCAAGTTGATGGCAGATTGTAGTATCTATAAATGCTTTAAATAAATAGTAAAAAATCCTCGAGCATATCGAGAACCAGCAACCAGCAACCAACAACCAGCAACCAACAACCAAGAACCAAGAACCAACAACCAAGAACCAACAACCAATAACCAAGAACCAACAACCAAGAACCAACAACCAAGAACCAACAACCAAGAACCAACAACTAACAACCAACAACTAACAACTAACCAATGCCAAAACACCAAACATACAAAGACCTTGAAATTTATAGAACTTCTCACAAGCTCGCTGTTGAAATACATAGATTTACACTTGAATTGCCTAAATATGAACAGTATGAAATCGGAAGTCAGTTGAGAAGATCCTCAAAGTCAGTATCCGCTAACATCGTAGAAGGATTTGGAAGGAAAAGATATATCGCAGATTATATCCGATTTTTAATATTTGCAATGGCCTCAAATAACGAAACAATAGAGTGGATCGAATATATTAGAGATTGCCACCAGAATTTTTCAGATAGGACTGAGCATCTCATTGAGGAATTAAATATTCTTGGTCGAAAATTAAATCGCTTCATAGCATC
>JQIA01001978.1_pt1 | contig 10977 bp, 5 predicted proteins | sample 811431 | NCBI WGS metagenome assembly JQIA01 (sample SAMN02998118, study PRJNA258478) | marine sediment metagenome | biome: marine; feature: seafloor; material: sediment; isolation source: oil-polluted sediment collected from 3 locations (0.5 km, 0.7 km and 0.9 km)... | place: USA: Gulf of Mexico ... | reverse complement strand
ATTTTAATTCACAACCAATTCACAATTAAATCCTCCAATATACAACCTACATGAAAGACTTACTAAACTTGTTGAATACCCAAGGCCAAATAGATGATTTTGATAAAATTTGTATTGGTCTTGCATCGCCGGAAAAAATTCGTTCTTGGTCTTATGGAGAGGTGAAAAAACCTGAAACTATAAATTATCGTACTTTTAGACCTGAACGCGATGGCTTGTTCTGTGCCAAAATATTTGGCCCTACTAGAGATTATGAATGTCTATGTGGTAAATACAAACGTCTGAAACATAGAGGGGTAGTGTGTGAAAAATGTGGAGTTGAAGTAACCCAAGCTAAAGTACGTCGAGAACGTATGGGACATATTGACCTTGCAAGTCCAGTAGCTCATATTTGGTATCTTAAATCTTTGCCTTCACGGATGGGTTTAATGTTAGATATGACTTTACGTGATATCGAACGTATTTTATATTTTGAAGCTTACGTGGTAATTGAACCAGGTTTGACTCCATTAAACACAGGACAATTGTTAAGCGAAGAAGTTTATCTGGAATCTTTAGAAGAACATGGTGATGATTTTGAAGTACAGATGGGTGCAGAAGCCATCCTTAAATTATTAAAAGCTATCAATTTATCTGATGAAGTAAATATTTTACGGGAAGAAATTGCTTCAACTACTTCCGATACTAAAATCAAAAAATTATCCAAACGATTAAAGTTGATAGAAGCATTTTTACATTCTGGCAATAAACCAGAGTGGATGATTTTAAAGATTTTACCAGTATTGCCACCAGAATTACGTCCATTAGTCCCGCTTGATGGTGGACGATTTGCTACTTCAGATTTAAATGACTTATATCGACGAGTAATCAATCGTAATAATCGTTTAAAGCGGTTATTGGAATTAAGTGCTCCAGAAATTATTGTCCGTAATGAAAAACGTATGTTGCAGGAATCAGTAGATGCGTTACTGGATAATGGGCGACGTGGACGTGCAATTACTGGTTCTAATAAATTGCCGTTAAAATCTTTGGCCGATATGATTAAAGGTAAACAAGGGCGGTTTCGGCAGAATTTATTAGGTAAACGGGTTGATTACTCAGGACGTTCAGTTATTGTGGTTGGTCCTACTTTACGTTTGCATCAATGTGGTTTGCCTAAAAAAATGGCTTTAGAATTATTTAAACCATTTGTATTTGGTAAGTTAGAGTTAAAAGGTTGGGTCACCACTATTAAAGCAGCCAAAAAAATGGTGGAGCGAGAAGATACTTTAATCTGGGATATGTTGGAAGAAGTAATTCGTGAACATCCAGTATTACTAAATCGGGCTCCTACCTTACATCGTTTAGGAATTCAAGCATTTGAACCAACTTTGATTGAAGGTAAAGCGATCCAATTACATCCATTGGTATGTACTGCTTTTAATGCTGACTTTGACGGTGACCAAATGGCAGTACATGTACCTTTGGCCATTGAAGCTCAATTGGAAGCTCGCACCTTAATGATGGCTTCTACTAACGTATTGTCTCCAGCCAATGGCGAACCAATTATTGTACCTTCCCAAGACGTTGTTCTAGGCTTATATTCCATGAGTAGAGAACGGATTGGGGCTAAAGGTGAAGGTATGGTCTTTGCCGATTTAAATGAATTAAATCGTGCTTATCAAAATAGGGTAGTAGAATTAAGTGCCAAAATCATTGTACGTTTAGAAGAAACTATAATAGAAAAACCATCATCAACATTAAAAACATTGATTGGTACAGATGGACCTACTGAAACTACTTCTACCATTCGAGTCAATACAACTGTTGGTAGGGCTTTAATTTATGAAATTCTGCCTAGAGGATTACCATTTGAACTAGTTAATTTAACTTTAACTAAAAGAGCTATCTCTAAATTAATTAACGTTTGTTATCGGAAATTAGAGCTGAAAACGACCGTAATTTTTGCTGATCAATTGATGAAGATGGGTTTTTCCTATGCAACTAAGGCTGGGATTTCCATTGGAGTTGAAGACATGGTAATTCCAGATAGCAAACCTGAAATTATTGAAGCGGCTAAAAATGAAGTTGGAGAAATAGAAGAACAATATGCTTCTGGGCTTATCACTCATGGTGAACGTTATAATAAGGTTATTGACATTTGGTCGCATACTAATGACAAATTAACTAATGCGATGATGAAACAGTTAGGACATGACACAGTGTTGGATGCTGATAATAATGAAGTTGCCCAAGAATCTTTCAATTCAATTTATATGATGGCTGACTCTGGAGCTCGTGGTTCACAAGCTCAAATTCGGCAGTTAGCAGCTATGCGTGGTTTGATGGCAAAACCGGATGGTTCTATCATTGAAACTCCAATTACAGCAAATTTCCGAGAAGGTTTAGACGTATTACAGTACTTTATTTCTACTCATGGAGCTCGGAAAGGACTTGCAGATACAGCTTTGAAAACTGCTAACTCTGGTTATTTAACTAGACGTTTAGTTGATGTTGCTCAAGATATGGTAATTTTAGAACATGATTGTCAAACTCATCGTGGGATAGAAATGACTCCATTGATTGAAGGTGGTGATGTAGTAGAACCTTTATGTGATAGAGTATTGGGTCGGGTGGTAGCAGAAAATGTATTTAAACGTGGTGTAATTGCTCCAATAGTAAAAACTGGAACTTTATTAGATGAAGAATGGGTAGACTATTTAGAAAAAGAAGGTGTAGATAGAATTCAAGTTCGTTCTCCAATAACTTGTGAATCTCGATATGGAATCTGTGCTACATGTTATGGGCGTGATTTAGGACGTGGACAAATAGTAAATATTGGAGAAGCTGTTGGAGTAGTTGCGGCTCAATCAATTGGTGAACCTGGTACTCAGTTAACTATGCGTACTTTCCATATTGGTGGAGCTGCTTCTCGGGCTGCTGCGGTTAGTCAAATCGAAGTTAAATCCAAGGGAACTACCAAATTTGACAATCTTAAATTATTACCTCAACAGGCCGATGATGGTACGATTCGTCATATTGCAGTATCTCGTTCTGGTGAAGTTAGTATTTTAGATGAATTTGGTTTAGAAAGAGAACGTTATAAAGTTCCTTATGGAGCTGTATTAAATATTCAAGAAGGTGAAGACATTGCAGTTGGTCAAATGGTTGCTAGTTGGGATCCGCATACTTTCCCAATCATCACCGAGGTAGCTGGCCAAACTCAATTTGTTGATGTAATTGAAGGTATTACAGTTAATCGTGAAGTCGATGAAATGACTGGTTTAAGCAGTATTGTAGTAATGGATCCTAAATTAAGACCTTCTCATGCTAAAGACATGCGGCCAACTGTTAAACTAGTTGATGAAAATGGAGAAACAGTAAATATTGTTGGAACTGAAATGCCAGCAGTTTATACTCTTCCACCTCGAGCAGTGATTAATGTTGAAGATGGAGCTTGGGTTAAAGTTGGTGATATAATCGCACGTTTGCAGCAGGAATCTACCAAAACTAGGGATATTACTGGTGGTTTACCACGAGTTGCTGATCTGTTTGAAGCACGAATTCCTAAAGATCCATCCATATTAGCTGAGCAAACTGGTATCATAACTTTCGGTAAAGATACCAGAACTAAACAGAAAATACTGATTACCTCTCCAGAAGGTAATGTGGAAGAAATTCCAATTTCCAAATGGCGACATATCAATGTGTATGAAGGACAACATGTTGAAAAAGGTGAAGAAATCGTTGATGGAGCTCCTGATCCACATGATATCCTACGCTTGTTAGGAGTCAGTGCTTTAGCCGATTATATTGTAAATGAAGTACAGGAAGTATATCGACTACAAGGTGTTAAGATAAATGATAAGCATATTGAAGTTATTGTGCGGCAGATGTTGCGTAAAGTTGTGATATTGGAACATGGTGATACTCGTTTGTTACCTGGTGAATTGGTAGAACGAGCTAAACTTATGGAAGAAAATGAAGAAGCTAATAGTAATAACGTACGTCCAGCAACTTGGGAACCACAGTTATTAGGTATTACCAAAGCATCTTTAGCAACAGAATCATTTATTTCAGCAGCATCTTTCCAAGAAACAACTCGAGTATTAACTGATGCTTCCGTAAATGGACGTTGTGATGAATTGAGAGGTTTGAAAGAGAACGTAATCGTTGGTCGGTTAATTCCGGCTGGTACTGGATTGATACATCATACTGAACGTCGTCGTCATCGCTATCCACATTTACATCATAAAGAGATGAAACCAGTGGCCGATCCTAGTTTAATGAACCATTTTCAGTAAGATTTTGAATAGTTATTTCAATGTAGAATAATCATTGGAATTAAGTTTAAGCTTTAGAATTTTTTACAGGATTAAAATATTAAATGTATGCTGGGTAGAGTGATAACCCAACATACAATTTTGTCCTGTACAAATTTCACTGCTTTAAAAAATTGATTGTAAACATATCAATTATCAAATAAGTCAGTTAAATACTGACATTCCAAAATTGTAGGTTTGTAATCCTACCTATTTTCTTAAAATAAAATAATGAAATTTGTTGATGAAGCCAGTATCGAAGTTGTTGCCGGCAAAGGTGGAGATGGATGTCTAAGTTTTCGGCGGGAAAAATATATCCAGTTTGGAGGCCCTAATGGTGGTGATGGAGGTAATGGTGGTGGAGTTTATTTACTAGCAGATCCAACATTAAATACTCTGGTTGATTTTCGTTTTAAACGTTTATTCCGAGCTAAACATGGTGAAAATGGTAAAGGTAGCGAATGCACTGGTAAAAAAGGTGATGGTTTATATGTTAAAGTTCCAGTAGGAACATTAGTTTTTGATCTTGAAACTGAAGAATTTTTAGGTGATTTAACTAAACCAGATCAAGCTTTATTAGTTGCTAAAGGTGGTGAACGTGGATTAGGTAACGTCCATTTTAAAAGCAGTACTAATCGTTCACCACGTCGTATCACTATAGGTACAATAGGTGAAACTAGGGCTTTACGTTTAGAATTACAAGTATTGGCTGATGTTGGTCTGTTAGGGCTTCCAAATGCTGGTAAATCATCACTTATCCGAACAGTTTCCTCAGCTCGTCCTAAAGTTGCTGATTATCCCTTTACTACTTTACATCCTAACTTAGGAGTGGTTTCTATTGATTTGGATCGTAATTTTGTCATTGCAGATATTCCTGGTTTAATTGTTGGAGCTGCTGATGGACATGGTCTTGGAATTCAATTTTTACGACATTTATCTCGTACCAGTTTATTGTTACATATTGTGGATATTGCTCCATTTGAGGGTGATCCAGTGCAAGATATTTTAGGAATTATTAAAGAGTTAGAGAAATATAGTGCAGAATTAGCAACTAAAGAACGTTGGTTAGTATTAAATAAAATTGACTTGTTACCTGAATACCAACAGCTATGTGAAGATATAATCAAAGAAATTAATTGGCAAGGTCCTGTATTTCAAATTTCTGCATTATCTGATAAAAAATCATGTATGAATTTGTGTTATCAAATTATGCAGTATTTAGAAGAACCTAAGTAATGATAACGAAACCCAGAATTTTAATAATATCAATGCTGGGTTTCACTTTGTTCTACCTAGCCTACATTTAACTACCGAAAAAATCAATAGATTATATTTCTTGTCCTGTACATATATTTTACATAATTTTAATATAGTTTTAGTTCAATAATTTTTTAATCTCCAGCACCAATTATGATAATACGTATATTGTGCCTATTCTTTGGGTTAACTACTGTTATTTCAGCGGCCACTTCTCCAACTGCTACTCCAAAAGAACAGCTTCACCAATTAGAATCCCAAATTCAAAAATTACAGCAACAAATGCACAATACCCGCACAAAATATGGCCGCTTACAACAACAATTACAAGATAGTGAAGAGGATATAGGTGAAGTAGCTCGTAGGTTAGAAATGTTACATGGTTCATTGACTGATAAACAACATAGTTTAACTGATTTTCAAAATCAACAGATTGTTTTACAAGATAAATTAGTGACTCAACGTTCTCGACTAGCTCAACAAATACGAGCTGCTTATATAGTTGGTCATCAAAATTATTTAAAACTATGGTTGAACCAAGAAAGTCCTTTTATTATAGGTCGTTTATTAACTTATTATGACTATTTTAATCAAGCTAGGATTGATCAAATTAAAGAAATTAATTCTACTTTGGGTAGTTTAACTAATATTAAACAAACGATTAACTCTGAAACTGGTGATTTGAACCAATTAGTACATAGTCAACGAGATAAAAAAAATGAATTAGAAGTTAATTATAAAGAACGTCACAAAATTTTGGATAAGTTAACTAAAACCCTTGAAAATCAAGATCAAGAACTAACTAGATTACAAGATGATAAGTATCAATTGCAATCTTTGCTTGGTGCTTTGGAAGAAGGTTTTAAAAGTATTCCTCAGCCAATTGGTTGGTATAATTCGTTTAGCAAACTTAAAGGAAAATTGCCTTATCCAACAAAAGGTAAAATTATTAAAAAGTTTGGTCAACCATCAGTTGGTTATTTAAAATGGCAAGGGATTTTAATTAAAGCTAAAAAAGGTACTAAAGTACGTTCAGTTGCTTGGGGAAGAATAGTATTTGCTCAATGGTTTCGCAATCTTGGTTTATTGGTAATTATTGATCATGGTAGCGGTTATATGAGCTTGTATGCACATAATCAAAGTCTATATATTAAAATTGGTGATTGGGTAAAAACGGGAGATGTTATCGCTACTGTTGGTAATAGTGGTGGTCGTAAAAAACCTGCATTATATTTTGAAATTCGTCAACAAGGCATTCCACAATCTCCTAAAAAATGGTTACGTTAATTTACTAAAGTTATTAATTTAACTAAAACCTTGTTAGTTTTGTAATAAAAGTGTAAAATCTGTCCTACTAAATAATATACGTTGATTTCATTTATAATAGTTCACTTAATTATTCCATATTTTATAGAGATAATATAGCAATTATTAATTATGAATGCTTAATTCTTAATTAAATTAAAAATAAATATCAATTACTTATATTGCTGTAGTTTATCCAATCGAAAAATGCCATTACAAAATTTAAGTGAATATTTTAGTGATATATATGACGTTAAAAAATGATTGGGGTATTAGTTATTAGCTGTCTATAAGTAAGAATTTTTTTGAATCATAGTGTGTTATGAAGCAGAGTTAATTAATAAACAAAGATTTATCATAGTTAATTTAAAACAAACCTTTTTAATTAAAAAGATACAATTTATTCGTGGAGCAATCAGATGAAAACTATATTTCGTTACTTACCAACTTTACTAATGGGAGTAATTTTAGGGTCTTTTATTGCGGTTGGAACGACTGTATTTGCCAATCGTACCCAAGTTAATTCTTCTATACCATATGAAGATTTACGTACTTTTACTGAAATTTTCGATAAAATTAAAACTGATTACGTCGAAGAAGTTAAGGATAAAGACTTATTAGAAAGTGCTATTCAAGGAATGTTATCCGGGCTTGATCCTCATTCTGGTTACTTAGATCCAGAAACTTTTCGAGAACTACAAATTGGTACTACTGGTGAATTTGGTGGTTTAGGAATTGAAGTTGGAATGGATAATGGTTTTGTTAAAGTCATAGCTCCAATTGATGATACACCGGCTAAACGTGCAGGGATTCAAGCTGGAGATCTAATTGTACGTTTGAATGATACTCCAGTGAAAGGTATGACATTAAGTGATGCAGTTAAAATAATGCGTGGAGAGCCTAATACTGATATCAACTTAACTATTATACGTGAAAATGAAGATAAACCAATAGTTATAACTATAACTAGAGCTATTATTCAAGTAAAAAGTGTTAAAAGTCGTACCTTAGAACCAGGTTATATTTATGTTCGTGTTAGTCATTTTCAAACTCCAACTGGTAATGATTTAGAAAAAGCTATTCAAACTTTAAAAGAAGAGAATAAGGCAATTGGCCTAAAAGGATTAGTATTAGATTTACGTAATAATCCAGGCGGAGTATTAAAAGCAGCAGTATCAGTATCTGATGCCTTTTTAAAAAGTGGGCTGCTTATTGTGTATACTGAAGGAAGAGTTATCGATTCCTCACTTAGATTCCAAGCTCATTCAAAAGATTTAGTAGATGGAGTTCCAATGGTGGTACTAGTTAATAGTGGTTCTGCTTCCGCATCAGAAATTGTTGCTGGAGCTTTACAAGACCATAGAAGAGCAGTAATTATGGGTACAAAAACCTTTGGAAAGGGATCAGTTCAAACAATTTTGCCTATGAATAATGATTCTGCCTTGAAGCTCACAACTGCAAGATATTTCACTCCATTAGGTCGTTCTATACAAGCAGAAGGTATTCAACCTGATATCATATTAAGTAAGGTTGAAATTGCATCAGTAGAAAAAGAATCTAATCGAATCACAGAAGCTGATTTAAACCGCCATTTAGATAATGGTGACAAAAAAACTAAATCTACTGCTAATACTTCATCTACTTTAGATCCTGAAGAAGAACCATTAGTTAAAAGGGATTATGAAGTTTATGAAGCCCTTAACTTATTAAAAGGACTAAATATAATCCGAGATTAATAGTATTATATAGGAGAATAGCTCTCCTATATTTTTTAATCTTATTCTCATACGCCAGTATGAGAATTTGGAGTCCTCTTCTACAAAGATAGTTCTCTAAATTTTGGAGTCTGCCCTCTATTTAAATATACTTATGAAATCTAAAGATTACTATAAAATATTAGAGGTAACATCGCATGCTGATCAAACCATTATTAAGAAATCGTATCAAAAACTTGCCCAAAAATTCCATCCAGATATTAGTACTGAACAAAATGCTGAACATAGATTTAAGGAAATCAATGAAGCATACGATGTACTAAAAAATCCTAATAAGCGTTTTATTTATGACTCTGCTAATTTTAAATTAGTGACACCATATAGCTATTCTTGGTTTATAGCTAAGAAAACTGCTTTTATTAATAATATTACCAAACAACACACTAATATACATATTTCTAGCAACAAACTTAATGATAAGGACAATATAATGCAATCAACTCAAAAAATTCCTTTATTATTAATGGGAATCTTTGTTTTAATTTTATCAGCAATCACTATTGTATTCCTGTTTACTATAGAACAAGTTGGCCAAAAAGATAAACAGATTCAAGCTGCTATTTTGGAAGGAGATAAAACGGCAATCACCACATTAGAAAATGCAGATATTGAAACTCAAACACAGATTCTTGCAGATAAAGATGTATCTAAAGCGGTGGTTGATTTTTATTTGAAAAATACTGATGAATCAATTTTTTATCAATTAGAAGCTTATGATTATACTATTGAAAATATTATTTTAGCTGATAATTATTCTTCTTTAATAACTTATTATAAACCTAAAATACAACATAATGTTGAGAATGATAATTTTAATGAAGCTTTGTCTTTATTAGATATATTTAAAAACAAGTATCCAAATTCACAAGATATAATTGATTTAGATAAAGAAGTTCAAAATAAAAAACAACAACAACTAGCAATTTTAACTAAACAATATGCTAACTGTTTAGAACAAACATTAGAACCTTTATTAGATAAAATTAACTGTGTTGCAACAACTCGCAAAAAAATTATCCAAATTGGAACTTCTTTGCCAGCTGATGACCTTAATTTACAAGCTATGTATATAGAAGGAATTAAATCTGCTTTTACAGAAAAAAATTATGAACAAGCTGAAAAATTGTTAGGTGAATGGAATGATATACTACCAAACCCTTCCGAGGAAAGAGAACAATTACAATATAGTTTATCGTTACATCAACAACGTCAAGACATTATTACTGATTTAAGTGGTTATGATAAAAACAAAATTATTAAAAGACTTGATCAATTAACAATAGCTGAAACATTACAAACGGAGTTATTTGTAATACCAGAAGTACAGAATAGTTTGCTTAGATATCATATAGATGAAGCATTAGAATTAATGTTATTGAAAGAAAATGTGGAAATTAAGAAAAAAACTATTGTTATGTTGGAACAACTGCTTGCTGTAGCACGTAATAGTAAAAGGTATCAATCTAACAACTCTCCTTCAGTAGCTCGCTACAATACACCTAATCCAAAATTTATAAAGAATAATAAACCAGAAATTGTAGGTCTGCTCCAAAAATGCCGAAAACATTTTGAAGCCAATCGTCTTACTACTGGTCGTTCTGGCACGGCATTATCTTGTTATCGTAAAGTATTGAAAAAAGATTCGGGTAATCTTGATGCTAAAGCTGGTTTACGTGCAATAGGAAAACGCTATAAATCATGGGTAGAAAATGCTTTACAACGAAATAAATTAAAAAAAGCTAAAACATATTTGGCTGGTTTAGAAAAAGTAGCTCCAAAATCTGAAACTACTTTAAAGTTAAAAAGACGTTTGAAACAGGCTACGACAAAAACTGTAGTAAAACCTAAAGTAAAATCTAAAATAAAATCTAAAATAAAACCTAAAATAAAACCTAAAGCAAAACCTAAAAGTCCTATAAAAAAAGCTTCACCAGTGAAAAAAATAGAAAAAGTTGAACCTATTACTAAATCAACTAAGGATATATCTTGCAAAGGTTGTAGTTGTTCTAAATTACTTAAACAACTGTCTATTGGAGTAAGACCATTAACAAAAATACAAAATCAATTTTTTCAAGAAAAATGCCGTTGATCTAAATATTTAGAATATATGTTGGGTTGAACGTTCCGTTACAACCCTATTTAGCAATGCTATGTAAGTTATCTCCCCAATGTCATTTAAGTTAAGGGTAGACAGGTCTGCCACTACATAATATATTTCAATATGGTAGGAGCGAACCTATGTGTTCGCCCTGCTTAACTTAATGGACATTGATAAATTTAATAAAATATTAATTCGATGAAAATTATATAGTTATTAGATTTAAACCCAATTAAATGTC
>JQIA01001977.1_pt1 | contig 10977 bp, 10 predicted proteins | sample 811431 | NCBI WGS metagenome assembly JQIA01 (sample SAMN02998118, study PRJNA258478) | marine sediment metagenome | biome: marine; feature: seafloor; material: sediment; isolation source: oil-polluted sediment collected from 3 locations (0.5 km, 0.7 km and 0.9 km)... | place: USA: Gulf of Mexico ... | reverse complement strand
ATTTATAATGTTATTGAAACTGGTAAAAACGATACTATAACTACACTTGAAGTAAGAACTTTCAAAACAAATCAACCTATATCAGAAAAGCTTTTTATCTTTGACACAGAAAAATACAAAGATCAAAAAAAATATACCATTTCTGAACCAAAATAAAAGCGTTGAAAATATTTGATAAATACATTTTAAAAAGCTTCTTAGAACCTTTTTTCGCTACTTTCTTTGTGGTACTTTTTGTTTTAGTCATGCAATCTTTATGGCTCGCATTTGATGAAATTGCAGGAAAAGGAATAGATCTCTTTTTTATTTTAAAATTCCTTGGTTATCTAGCACTAATGCTTACCCCTACTGCGCTACCAATAGGAATTTTATTGTCATCAATAATGGCCTTAGGTAATTTAGCTGAAAACTATGAGTTTGCTGCAATTAAATCGGCAGGAATCTCACTTAAAAGGGTAATTAGACCACTCATTATCTTAGTATTATTTATAAGTGCACTTAACTTCGTATTTTTAAATAATGTGTACCCTTGGGCAACTCTAAAACAAAAGAATTTATATCTAAATATAAAAAAGAAAAAACCTGCCCTAGCACTAGTTCCTGGCGCCTTCAATACAGAAATTCCTGGGTATAGTATTAAATTTGAAGAAAAATACGGTGAAGAAGAAAACTTATTAAAAAACGTTCAGATTGCAGATTTAAGTGCGGCTAAAGGAAAAATAAAAGTTATCACAGCTGAAAAAGGAATTATTTCTACTGAAGAAGGGAGTAAATACATGACCTTAACTTTAGAAAATGGCTTTTATTACGAAGAACATATTAAAAAATCAATGTTACAAAAGGAGCGAATAAAAATGCCTGCTTCAAACGCAACATTTAAAACCTACACTATTAATATTGATATTTCCTCTTTTAATGATGATGATACTTTAGATGACGAAAAAGTTAAAGAGCATTATAGTATGCTAAGTATAAATCAGCTAGATTCTATTTCAAAAGAAAAGAAGATAGCCTATAATAAGTATGTTAAAAACAGAGCAGACTATTTTTATACTATCATAGACGCTAAAAAATTATATAAATATCCTGATTCACTTATTGATAATAAAGTAGATGCTAATCTCCTTGAAAATTTTAATACTAAAAATAAAAGTTTAGTTCTTAATGGAGCGCTTCAATCACTTAAACGAAATATTGATAGAAATAAAAATCAAAAAAAGTCATTTAAAAACCATAGAAAACTACTAAACCTCTATGACCACGAATTTAGCTATAGAATATCGTTTTCTTTAGCTTGCCTAGTACTCTTCTTCATTGGTGCTCCTCTAGGTTCAATCATAAGAAAAGGTGGATTTGGATTACCTATGATTATAGCAATTGCAGTATTTGTAATTTACTTTTTTATATCAAAATTCGGTGGAAATTTAGCTGAAGAAAGTGTAATTTCGGCTTTATTAGGAAGTTGGCTTTCAACATTAATTTTATTACCCTTCGGTATATTATTAACTAGAAGAGCAACAAAAGGAATGGGTATTTTTAATCTTGACGCAGTTCTTGATAATATTCAAAACCTCTTCAATAAACTAACAAATAAAATGACAAACTAATAAAATGGAAAGTCCTAAAATTAAACTTAATACAATACAAGAAGCCATTGAAGATATAAAAAATGGTAAAATAATTATTGTAGTCGATGATGAAGACAGAGAAAATGAAGGTGATTTTATTGCTGCTGCTGAGTGCGTAACTCCTGAAATGATTAATTTTATGGCTAAGCATGGAAGAGGTTTAATTTGCGCTCCTTTAACTGAAGCAAGATCTAAAGAATTAGATCTCCCTCTTATGGTAAATAAAAATACCGTTTTACATAATACGCAGTTCACTGTTTCAATTGATTTAATTGGTCATGGTTGTACAACTGGAATTTCTGTTCATGATAGAGCAAAAACTATTAAGGCACTAACTTCCAAAGACTCAAAACCAGAAGATTTTGGAAAACCTGGTCATATATTTCCTTTAATTGCAAAACAAGGTGGTGTTCTTCGTAGAACTGGACATACAGAAGCTTCAATTGATCTAGCACGTTTAGCTGGTTTTCAACCAGCTGGTATATTGGTTGAAATTTTAAATGAGGATGGTACCATGGCTCGATTACCACAATTAATAGAAGTTGCTAATAAATTCGATTTAAAAATTATTTCTATTGAAGATTTAGTTGCCTACCGTATGAAATATGATTCTTTAATTAATAAAATTGAAGATTTTACAATGCAAACTCGTTTTGGTGAGTATAGATTAAGAGCCTATAAACAAACAACAAATAACCAAATTCATTTAGCATTAACTAAAGGATCTTGGAATGATGATGAACCAGTGATGGTTCGTGTAAACTCATCTTTAATAAATAATGATATTTTTAGACTTTTAACGAAAAAACCTGACGATACTTTTGCCAGAGTTTTTAAAACAATAAACGAAGAAGGGAAAGGTGCCGTAGTTTTTATTAGCCAAGAACATCAATCATTTAATCTTGAAAAACGTTTATCTTTATTGAAAGAAGCCCAGAAAGAGCATGAAAATAAAGTTCCACGCATAAAACCTGATGATAAAGATTTTGGAATTGGAGCTCAAATTTTACATGATTTAGAAATTAATAAGTTAAAAGTTTTATCAAATGCTCCATCTGTAACAAAACGTATTGGTATGACAGGTTATGGATTGGAAATAGTAGAGTATTTGAATTATTAATTTTAGTTTTATGAAACAGTTTTTTTTACTTTGTATCTTTTGTGTACTATTTAGCTCTTGTAAAAAAAATGTTTCAACATTAAAGCAACCAAATATACTTGCAAGTGAAACTATTATTGGTTTCGAACTTAAAGGAAAATTAGAAAATTTATATCCTAAAAAAGTATATTTAAATAAAATTATTGGGAGTTCAAATTATCCAATAGATTCTTCTACAGTAATTGACAATCATTTTAAATTTAAAGGTAGTGTAGAATATCCCGAACGCTATTCTTTAACTTTTGAGAATTATTCATTAGCAGTAATTTGTATCATCGAGAATGTACAAATTGATATATCATTAAATTCAAAAAATATTAATGATCCAATAATTGTGGGTTCACCAGCAAATAATCTGCTCGACCAATACAAAGTACAATTAAAACAAATTTTCAAAAAAATAGATTATTTATTTCCTCAATTTCAAAAAGCGCGTCTTGAAAATAATGTCAAAGAATTAGCCGACATTAGAGATGAAATGAAAACGATTGAATTAGAATACAGTGATTTTAGTTATAATTTTATCATTCAAAATAAAAATTCTTATGTAGCTGCAATGATTTTAAGAGATCAATTAAAATCACCTAAAATTGATACACTTAGAATTAAAAACACCTATCAAGTATTAAGTAGGGAAGTGAAAAAATCCCCTGATAGCCAAATAATTGAGTTTTTCTTAGAATTACAATAAAAAGCTAAAATCTGTTTCTGGCGGAAATTCGATGGCCGATTTATCTTGTTTAAACAAGCGTGCATTTAAAGCCCCTTTCAAAATTACTTTGTGACCTTCAACATGCAACCAACTACCTTCTCTTAAACCTAATACTGAAGTTTCATTAATTTTATGAAATTCATTAATTCTTGTTGCTCTAGTCTCTCCCATATGGGTTGAGTTAACATCTGGATCTAAATAATGACAATTTAAGTTGAAGTTAATGAAACCAAATGTATCAAAACTTGGAGGATAAATTATCGGCATATCATTAGTGTTTTGCATAGTTTGACCGGTGATAACACTTCCTGCGCTTGTTCCAAAATAAGGAACACCGTTTTCAACAACATTCTTAATTATTGAAATTAACTTATTCTCATATAATTGTTGTACTAATAAAAATGTATTACCGCCACCAATAAAAATACCTTTAGCAGTATTTACAGCATCAATTGGATTCTTATACTCGTGAATTCCTTTTACTTTAATATTTATGTTCTCAAATCCTTTTTTAGCAACCATCGTATACTCGTCATGAGTCACACCACTAGGTCTAGCATATGGAATGAATAAGATTTCATTCACTCCATTAAAAAAATCTGATAATTGAGGTAAAATATATTCTAAATAACCTTTTCCATGAACAGTCGAAGTACTAGCGATAAATAGTTTTTTCATTAAAAATAAGTTTTATCAAATGTAATAATTTCAAAGCTTTAACAAAAGTTTACCATTGTATTAATATTATTTTAAGATTTCAATATCTTACTTTGTTAACATGATTATAAGATTAACCAACTTATTTCTGTTAACATTTCTTGCTATGAATTGTTATTCTCAAGAAACATCCACTATTATTTCAGGAAAAATAATTGGTTTTAATAACTCCATCTCTAATGTTCATATCATTAATTTACGAAATAAGCATGGAACAATAAGTAATGACCTTGGAAATTTCAACATAAAAGTTAAAATCAATGACACATTATTATTGTCAGCAATTCAATACAAAAATAAAAAAATTGTTATTTCTAAAAGTCATTTTTTATCTAAAAAAATTAGAATTCACCTAAAACCTTCTGTTACTATTTTAGATGAAGTTTTTTTGCATGGATTAACTGGAAATTTAAATTCAGATATTAGTTCTACTCCCAAAGATATGCTATCAATTCATAATTTTGTCTATAAATTAAGAGATTTGAATAAAATATTACCTCCTGATACACATGGCTTTTTAAGTGCTCCAAATTCATTAAGGATGACAGATCCAACCTATATGGGAGGCGCCGGTGGAAGTGCTGGAATTCCAGATTATTACATGATTAAGGTAAGGAAATTAAAACGTGAGCTATCTCAAAAAAAACAATTCCCTATAAATATCAAGAAAGACTTAGGAATTAATTTTTTTACTAAAAAAATAAACATTTCTGAAGAAAAAATCAACCACTTTTTATCTTATTGTGAATCTAAAAATATTATTGAAATATATTATAAAAATAACCTACTAGAAGTCATCAAAATAATGCTTGAAGAAAGTATATCATACAATGAAATTCAAAACAATCAATAAATTAGTACTATTAATAGCATCATTTACAATGATGAATATGGTTTCACAAGAAAAAAATGTTAAACTTGAAGGAACTGTACAATTTGATTCTACCTACATAGCAAATATAAATATTTTGAATAAAGCTACTCATTTAGGTACATCTAGTGATACAAATGGGCATTATTCTTTATATGCTAAAAAAGGTGATTCTATTTTGTTTTCTTCAATAGTATTTAAAAATAGGTTTATAAAAATCACTGAAACCCACTTAAAATCAAAATCAATTACGGTTTATTTAGAAGCTAGTGTAAATCAACTTGATGAAATTATGTTAGATAAAAAAGTTTGGTTGAATGGCATCAAAATTGCGGTTAGCAAAGGAACAATCTTAGATTATGACGAAATTACAAATAGGAAACCTCCTGATGCTAGAAAATTAACAGATCCTACTGCAAATGCTGGTGGTGTAAATGCTATTGGTATAATTACCGAACTCCTAAAAATTCTTACAAAAAAAGCCAGAAAAAAAAGAAAAGAAAAAAAACTTAAACATGAAAAGATTCAACAATTAAAAAATGAATTTCCAACAACAATAAGAAATCTTTATGGTGAAGATTTTTTTATGGAATGGCTTAATATACCAGAAGACAACATACATTTATTTTTAGATTATTGTCAAGGAAATGGGTTGAATGAGCTTTATAATAGTGAAGAAATTATCCTTAAAAATTTTCTGCTATTAAAAGCAAAAAAATTTAATTCATTAAGAAATTAATGTAATTTATAGAAATATAAATAGTGCACTTTGAATTGATTTTTGTTTATTAGCCCTTTAATTAAAAAAATGAAATTCAAGAAATATATTGCGCTACTTTTACTAATACCTCTTTTTGCATTTACTATGCATAAATATTATATAAGCTTATGTGAAATTGAATTTGTAAAGGATCAAAAATTACTTCAAATTACTTTAGGGATTTTTATTGATGAAATTGAATTCACTTTAAACAAAAATCACGATACAATATTGAATTTAGCCACAAATAATGAAGTTGAACATATTGATAATTACTACTCGGAATACTTAAAAAAGCACTTTAAAGTTGTTATAAATAACAGCCTAAAATCATTTATTTTTATTGGAAAGGAATATGATGATGATATTGTTCGTTTTTACTTAGAAATAAATGAAATAAATGAAATAAAATCAATTGAAATAATGAATACTTCCTTATTTAGAGATTTTGAAAATCAACAGAATATTATTAAAATAAATGCAAATAATATCCATAAAACTTTCTATCTAAACAGAAAAAATGATAAAGGTTTGTTAAATTTTTAATTTTTCTACATTAATCTTATTGAAAATATTTATTTTTCGAATTCAATTTTCATAAACAACTATCCATGAAAAAATTATTAGCGTTTGTACTATCAATAGTATGCTTTTCAACTTCATTTTATCCACAAGAAGTAGAATCACAGAATGTGAAGCAACAAGCTCATTATAACAAAAGTAAGTTCAAACAACTTAATCAAGAACTTCCTACACCTAACAAACAACACACTGCCTCAGGGGCTTCTGGATATGAGTATACTCAACAGCAAGTTGATTATAAAATGGACATCGTTCTAGATGATGAAAATCAAAAACTTTTTGGAAAAGAAACTATCACATATCATAATAATTCAAGAGATAACTTGGAGTACTTATGGATACAATTAGATCAAAATGTACGTGCACCAAATTCAAAAACAACTGATATAAAAGGTGGTGGTCCAGATGCTTTATATTCAGCTTCTAAATTTACAAAATTATTTATGGAAAAACCTTTCCAAGGTGGTTTCAATATTGAATATATTACAGATGCTTCTGGAAATGCAATTGATTATGTAATAAACAATACAATGATGCGTGTTAATTTAGCAACGCCATTATCTTCAGGTGAAAAATTTGTATTCAATATAAAGTGGTGGTACAATATTAATGACTATATGTCTCAAAGAGGTCGGTCAGGTTATGAACCATTTCCTGACGGAAACAATCTATATGTTATCGCTCAGTTTTTCCCTCGTCTAGCTGTATATAACAATGTTGAAGGATGGCAAAATATGCAATTTTGGGGAAGTAGTGAATTTGCATTAGAATTTGGAAATTATGAAGTTTCAATTACAACGCCTAAAGATCATATTTTAAATGGAACTGGAGTTATTCAAAACCCAAAAGATGTTTTCACAAAAAAACAATATAAAAGATACCAAGAAGCACAAAACTCTTATGATGATCCTGTATTTATTGTAACTCCTGAAGAAGCACTTGAAGCTGAAAAAGGAAGATCTAATAAAACTAAAACTTGGAAAATGTACGCTGAAAATGTACGTGATTTTGCTTTTGCTTCCTCACGTAAATTAATTTGGGATGCTATGGCTGTGAAGTTAAATAATACTACTGTTATGGCGTATTCTTTATATCCAAATGAAGGAAATCCTCTTTGGGAAGAACATTCTACAAGAGTAGTTGCTAATACAATAAAAGTTTATTCTGAACATACATTTGACTACCCTTACCCTCATGCCACCTCAATAAACGCAAAACGCCAAGGGATGGAATACCCCATGATTTGCTGGAATTATGGTAGACCAAACTCAGAAGGTAAATATTCTGAAAGAACAAAAAAAGGAATGATTGGAGTTGTTACTCATGAAGTTGGTCATAATTTCTTTCCTATGATTGTAAATTCAGATGAACGCAAATGGACTTGGATGGATGAAGGTATCAACTCATTTGTTGAAATTTTAGCGGAATATAAATACGATTCAGCCTTATTTCCAATGAAAAAGTACCCTAAAAATATAACCCGTTATATGTCTGGAGATCAAAGTAGGTTATCGCCAATCATGTCTCAAGGTGATAATGTTTTTAATTTTGGAGCAAATGCTTATGCAAAACCAGCTGCTGGTTTATTTATTTTAAGACAAACTATTATGGGGCCTGAGTTATTTGACCATGCATTTAAAACATATGCAAAACGTTGGAAATTTAAACACCCTACTCCTGCCGATTTCTTTAGAAGTATGGAAGATGCATCAGCAATGGATTTAGACTGGTTTTGGAGAGGATGGTTTTATACTACAGGAAATAATGATATTGGCATCAAAGAAGTAAAAAAATTCTATGTCACAGATAAACCCACCAAAACTGCTATAAAAATAATGTCTCATTATGGTAGAACTTTAGATGAAACGTCTCCTTATCTTTATTTGGTTTCTGAGGATAGTGAAGAATTTAATAAAGATTTGAAAAATAAGAAAGCTGAAGACTTCAGTCTTTTAAACGATTATATTTCAACTAATTTTTCTTCTGAAGAGAAATCAACTTTAAAAGCACCTAAATATTTTTATGAATTAGTTTTTGAAAAACCTGGTGACTTAGTGATGCCAATTATTGTTGAAATTGAATATGAAGATGGTACCAAAGAACGCAAACAATACCCAGCACAAATATGGAGAAAAAATGATAAAGAAGTAACCAAAGTATTTCCTTCTAGCAAAGCAATTTCTAAAATCACAATTGACCCAGATGAAGAAACTGCTGATGTTGACTTAACAAATAACAGTTGGCCAAAAAATAAAGAAACCAAATTTGAAAAATTTAAAAGAGATCAAATAAAAGGGTAAGTATCTCTATGAATTGTAGAATTCTGAAACTAAAAAAGGCGCTGATTTCAAAAATCAGCGCCTTTTTTATGGTTATAATATCTTTAATCTAATGTGCTATAATTTCTTTAAGCCCAATTTTTTAGCTCTTCTTAGCATAAAAGCAAATGCATCATCATAATTATTTGCAATTTCACCTTCTAAAATTGCTTCTTTTATAGCATCTTTAATCTGCCCTATTTCTCTACAAGGCTTCAAATTGAATGTTTCCATAATTAATTCACCAGAAATTGGAGGTTGAAAATTTCTAATATGATCTCTTTCTTCAACTTCTTTGATTTTTTGACGAACAATCTTAAAATTATGATGATATTTCTTAAAACGTGATGGGTTTTTTGTTGTAATATCAGCTTCACACAGTGTCATTAAACTATCAATATCATTCCCCGCATCAAAAACTAAACGTCTCACTGCTGAGTCAGTAACTTCTGTTGCTAAAACAATTGGACGAGAACTTAAAAAAACCATTTTTTGAACAAACTTCATTTTTTCATTTAAAGGCATTCTTAAACGCTTGAATAATTGATACACCATTTTTGAGCCTTTAAATTCGTGCCCATGAAAAGTCCATCCAATAGTTTTATGAAATTTCTTAGTTGGTGCTTTACCAATATCATGTAACAGTGCTGCCCAACGTAACCACAAATTATCAGTAGTTTCAGAAATGTTATCTACAACCTCCAATGAGTGATAAAAATTATCTTTATGTTTTTGCCCTTCAACTTCTTCAACACCTTGTAGATTTGTTAATTCTGGTAAGAAACGTTCTAATAAGTTAGTTTTATGCAATAGCACAAAACCTTTTGATGGAACAGGAGATGCAATAATTTTATTTAATTCAACAATTATTCGTTCACGTGTTATGATATCTAAACGATTTGCATTTCTAGAAATGGCCTCTAATGATGCTGTTTCAATTTCAAAATTTAATTGAGAAGAAAAACGAATAGCACGCATCATCCTTAATGGATCATCTGAATAAGTAATATCTGGATTTGATGGTGTTTTAATTATTTTATTCTCTAAATCCTTCAAGCCATCAAACGAATCTAACAAACAACCAAAATTTGCTTCATTCAAACTTAATGCCAATGCATTTATAGTGAAATCTCGTCTATTTTGATCATCTTGTAAGGTGCCATTTACAACAACAGGATTCCTACTATCTAGATTATATGACTCTTTTCTTGCTCCAACAAATTCAACTTCAATACCTTCATAGCGTAACATAGCAGTTCCATAGGTTTTAAATATTTGAACTTTTGGTTTGTTCGGCAACAATAAAGCAACCTCTTCTGCTAGCTCTATGCCGCTTCCTACTGCAACTATATCAATATCTTCTGATGTTCCTCTTTTTAAAAAATAATCACGAACGAAACCTCCTATAACATAGGTTTCTAATTGTAAATTAGTTGCTGCTTTCGCTATATATTCAAAAATAGCATGCGTTAAAGCATCTTTATATAGATGGTTCTTGTTCATAAATTAGCTACGAAGTACTATTAACTCTCCATTATCACCTACTTTTAATATTGTAGAAGATTTATCATTGATTTCTTCGTGCTGCAAATTTACGATATAGTCTACGCTATCCAAAATAGGTTGATCAATTTCTTTAAAACTTTTAGGAGTTGGACTCCCACTAATATTTGCAGAAGTTGAAACAATTGGTTTTCCAAATTTTGAAATCAGCTTTTTACAAAAATCATGATGTACAATCCTAATAGCTACTGTATCATCATCACTCACAACATTCTTTGCCAACCCTACTGGGTTATTGTAAATAATAGTTGTTGGTTTCACCCTGTTTAATAAAAGTTTCCTCACGTTTTTAGGAATGGTTAGAATATACTTTTTAAGCATTTCAATACCATCAACCAATATAATTAAACTCTTACTTTCTGATCGTTTTTTGATTTCAAAAACTTTAGCTACGGCAGCTTCGTTTGTTGCATCACATCCAATTCCCCAAACTGTATCGGTTGGATATAAAAGTAGTTGTTGATTTTGTAAAGCTTCTGAAGATTTATGCAGTTCAAATTTCATTATGCTTCTAAATTACTTATAAATTTTGAAATGAAATTAACTTCATTCAATTAAACAGCTACATCATTTTCACGTAAAGCGTTATTTAATGATGTTTTTTTATTAGTACTTTCTTTTCGTTGCCCAATAATCATCGCACAAGGAACATTAAACTCTCCTGCAG
>JQIA01001976.1_pt1 | contig 10979 bp, 9 predicted proteins | sample 811431 | NCBI WGS metagenome assembly JQIA01 (sample SAMN02998118, study PRJNA258478) | marine sediment metagenome | biome: marine; feature: seafloor; material: sediment; isolation source: oil-polluted sediment collected from 3 locations (0.5 km, 0.7 km and 0.9 km)... | place: USA: Gulf of Mexico ... | reverse complement strand
AAAATTTTTGTGTTTAACTTACCTTCAGGATTCACCATAAAATATTTAATGGGTGCGCCTGAGTGGAAGAAATGAATAATGTCAGATTTATTTTGATGAAAATAGCCAATAGGTGCTTCGTTTGTAAGCAGGTAATAAATGGAACTCATTGCGAACTTGGAGCTTGATGTTTGAATAGACGATTCGAAAGTTCGTGTAAAATAGCCGCCCTCAACGTGAGGTTCAAGCTTTAATCTCTGTATTATTAATTCTTTGTTTTGCATCGTCGCTAGTTTTCTTTTCTTTTCTTGTTCTCTCTTTCTGAGCAAAGTTTTTCAAATGCATCCATTTCGCTCGAAATTTTATCATCTTTAGCTATTCGACTTTGCTCGATCAGAATCTCTTCGAGAATGTCCATAGTGGTTAACGGGTTTGCTAAAACCACCCTGAATACAACGCAAGGGAAGCCGTTATGGCGTTGAGGTTCTAGTAATGTTCTTGAAACAAACGCACGCCCTAGCTCCCTTTGGGTTTTTTGAATGTACTTTGTAAATCGGTTAATGTGCGTATTAATGCGCTCTGCGTGCTCTGGTTTCGCGATAGTTAACTCATCTTGAAGCCATTGAGGACAGTAACGATAGGTAAGGATATTTAGCTCGGGCTTAGTGATTAATTCAAAGTCATCGTTTTTCTCAATAAGGCTGGCAAATGCTTTGGCCTTTTCAATCCCCTGGTTTATGAGAATTTCATACCCTTCTTTGCCGATAATTCTAAGGCCTGAGTGAACAAGCATAGACATTCCTGGCCTGGAGCCTTCAAGCGTCGTACTACCCAGATCTTTAGAGCCTTTACGGACTACATATTGAGCATGATGTTCAATGGCTCTTAGTTTAGCGGGATCTTTAAATACTACCAAGCCAGAGCCCATAGGGACATATAATTGTTTATGCGCATCGAGTGTTACGGAGTCTGCTTTCTCGATACCTTTCAGAAGATGCTTATGTTCGCGAGAAAATAAAGTAGGGCCACCCCATGCGGCATCTACATGAAAGTGCGCTTTGAATTCTCGGGCAATTTCTGCAATTTCATCTAGAGGGTCGATATTTCCGGTTTCGGTTGTACCTGCAATGCCCACAATTGAGATGATTTTAATTTTCTCATGTTGCAGTTTAATGCATTGCTCTCTTAGTTGGTCTAGCTGAATACGGTTGTCGTCATCAGTATCTATAGCTATGAGGTTTTCACGGCCAATGCCTAAGATGTCTGCTGTTTTACTTAAAGAGTAGTGGCCCCGCTTTGAAACTAAAATGGCGGCGCCTTCATAGCCGTAGTAGCGAAGCGCTTTAAATAGACCCTGTTGATTAACGCCTTTAAAGTTTCCTTCGGCTGGAAATGCTAAATTTCTGGCTGTCCAGAGTGCTGTTACATTGGCAATAGTGCCACCGGAGGCCATAGAACCTAAGGCATAATGAGAGTTGTGCATCCAATGTTTATAAAATTCACTATCTTGTTCGTAAACCAAGCGGTGAAGCATTCCTGTAACTTGGCGTTCCATAGGGGTAAACGCCTTTGATGTTTCCGTTTTTACAAGATTTTGATTGAGTGCAATCATAATCTTAGAAAGCGGAAGCATAAAGTAAGGGAGTGCAGAGGTCATGTGACCTACAAAGCTTGGGGATGCTGTATGAACAGACTGCGCAACGAGCTTATCGAGAAGAAATTGGGTTTGTTCTGAAACAAATATTGGTTTATCCGGGATCCTGGAGTCAGAGAAGTCTTTCTCTACTTCAGTTAAGTCTTTTTCGACAGCAACAATATGGTCTTGTAGGAAACCTGCAAGGTTTCTGGAAATATCCTTGTCGATTTGGCCTAGTGTTGAATTAGGCGCTTCGGGTACAGTGAATACCCTATACATACTTTTAATGCTGGCAAAGGCCAGTTTTTTCTTGTGTTGTTGTATAGAACTTTTAGGCATAGACTTATCTTCGAGTGTTAACGACTGACTTCTGCTATTGGCTCGATAGGGCATAATATTCAGGTGTAAGTATTTTTGGCACAGTATAAACGGTCGTGCATAAGATAACCAGAGTACCCACATTAATGATTGTCTGAGACAGGTAGGGCTGTTATTTTACTAAGTTTAATATACAATCTCCGAAATTATAAAAGGGAGGAGCAACCCATGGAGGGTTTAATACGTATGTATCGCGGCATTACTATTTCTATTTTGAGTCTTACTTTGGGAGGGTGTGCAACGTCCTCGTTGTTCAGTTCCTACCCTAATCAGGCTGAAGTATTTCAGCAAGCAATCACTTCAAGTAATCCTCACTCTCAGGTTACTGATAATCAAGCTACGGTTAACCCTGCTTCCGGTGGAGACTTTGTTCCTGTGCAGGTGACCGAAGTTCACATGACTGCTGATCAAAAAAACGTCAAAAACGCACTGACAGAACTTAACGAAGAAAGAGAAAGTGCTGATGCCATGCTATACATGATGGAGCGAGGTCGCATTAACCAGCTAAATTCTTTTTTTGAAGGTAGTAAAACTGACTTCCAGCTTGTTATTTCTAAATTTGAAGAGCAAGACTTGGCGGCTACCGTAGAAGTGTCTGATTTAGGTGCACAGGGGAGTTCACTATTAGTTAATGATAATGTGATTCCCTATAAAGGCGCAGGTTATGAGCGAATTTTTACTCACCATCATCAAGCCTTTAATTACCTTGGAGAGCATGATTTAGAAGGCGCCTCGGTAGAATTCAGAAAAGTAGCGCTGGAACAACGTATCTTACTTGAAAAACATGAGACCGAAGTGGCTGAAGCCTATGAAGATGCAGAAGAAAATAATGTTGATATAAGTACTTTGTCTCAAGAATTTACTGGGCTTGATACCGTAGCAGGCAAGGTTAAAAGCTCTTTTCAGAATGCATACACATTTTATGCCTCTGCTGCCTTCTGGGAGTCTATTGGTGAATTCAACTCTGCACTTGTTGATTATAAAAAAGCATTCGAGATAAACCCAAATAACCAGTTACTCAAACAGGACATAGCCCGACTCTCTAAGAAATTAGGTGACCGGCCTAAGAGAAAAGATCTTAATGAACCGTTAAATGGCCAGGGTACTGTTGTTGTTTTTTTTGAAGATGGTTTTGTTCCAGCTAAAAGCGAAATTAAAATTCCTCTTCCTACGTTTGACGGCGGCTTTTTTTCAATAGCGTTTCCTTATTATGATACAAGCCAATGGCCTGTTAGCGCGCCATTAAAAGCGATGGATGACGAGTTTAATGAGTTGGCATTGTCAGAAACAGTTGTTGATGTAGGTGCTCTGGCGGTTAAAGACCTTAAGGAACAAATTCCGGCACTGTTAGTACGCCAGACCCTTAGAGCCGCAGCGAAATATGAACTCCAGCGGCAAGCAGGAAATAGTGGCGGCTCGCTAGGGCAAATAACTGCGAGTTTATATAATGTTATTTCAGAAAGTGCAGATAGAAGAAGTTGGTTAACTTTACCTCACACTGTTCAGGTTATGCGTTTTAATTTAGATGAGGGTGATAGGGTTATTAGCTTCTCAACAGCGGTATCTCAAACCGAATTATCACTTAATATTAAAGCAAAAAGAACGTTGTTTGTTAGGGTTGTGAATGCAAATAATCGTTTGGTAACCCAAGTGTATGCGCTTTAATTGGCTATGTTAAGTTTTAAGTTAACCATAAAAATCCAACAAACTGACAAGGAATAGGGAAATGCAACGAGTGAGCTTTAAAAAGAGTAGAGTATTAAAAGCCTTAGTATTTACAGGTTTGTCTTCTTTTATAGTGGGATGTGCGGTTAACGAAACCGCGACGGTAACAGTTAACGATGACGGCACAAGCCAGGTGATTGAATCGAATAGTGGCCTGTTATCCAGTAGTTTAACTATTGTTGATACCAAATCAGGGTTTGTGGGTAATTTATTAAAAGCACAAGTCACTATTAAAAATGATTCAGGCAGTGCGCTTAATTTTCAGTACAAATTCAAGTGGCTTGATAAAAATGGCTTTGAAGTAGCTATTGGTGGGCTCCCTTGGACGCCAATTAGTATTACACCCCATGAAAGCAAATCAGTACAGGGTGTTGCTCCCAATCCGTCAGTAAATTCTTTTAAAATTTTGGTTCAGGACTGAACAACTACTCACTAAAAAACGCTAAAACACACTAAAAAATGGAGAAATAAATGAAATTAATGCAGTTTTTTGCCATCATCCTGGTAGGTCTTATTCTTGCCTCTTGTAGCAGCCAAAAGATTCAATATGGCGATGCAACCGCCGTTGAAACAACGACTATGGGCTTTGGTTCTACTGATTTGCAGAGCATTGCAGCTAAATTGGTTGATGACCTGATTAGCTTCCCACCTATTACTCAAATGACCGCAAATCGTCGGCCTGTTGTTTTTGTAGATAAAATTAAAAACAAAACAACAGAACATATTGATACTGAGTCAATCACTGATACTATTCAAACTAAGTTGCTACAGTCTGGTAAATTCCGTTTTGTTGATATGACGGCTGTGAAAGCAGTTCAGGAACAGATGCAATTCCAAATGGATAGTGGCATGGTTGACCCAAGCAAAGCGGCTGCATTTGGCAAGCAAACGGGTGCTGAATTTATGCTTTATGGCAATATGTCTAGTATTGTTAAGCGTAATAGTGATGCAAAAGATGTTTACTATAAGTTTACGCTTAAGTTAGTAAACCTTGAGAGTGGTATTATGGAATGGGCTGGCGAGAAAGAAATTCGTAAGTCTGGCGAAAAGTCGTTTATGTCAATGTAAGTCTATAAGTGTAGCTATAAAAGAATGATTTAATAAAACCGAAGGCAAGAGGGTTATGAACTCTTGAACTTCGGTTTTTTTGTTTAAGGATATAATAATTTCAGGAATCAGGAGTGCCTAATGATTAAACAGAGCCCAATAATAGCCGGTTTAACGGCTTGTTTTTTATCTGTCCCGGGTTACCTTATTGCCAATGAACAGCCAATTAATAGGGTAAGTGCACCCGTTATTAATAATGTTGCAGAGCCCGTAGTACCCGTGCCTCAACCCGTCGCACCAGCACCTCAGGCGGAGGTGTCTACTAGCAATAATGTTGAGGAAGAAGTAAGTAAACCTACAAATATTTTCCCCGTAGCCGAGCAACTTGCATCTAGCGGTGTAGAGAAAAAGCGTGATGATTACTTAGCGAAGCGAGGTATGGTTTTAGGGCAGAATATTAAATATAACGCTGAAGGCCTTCCTGTAAAACAATATTATATTGGTTGGGGGCAGGCTGACATTAGCGTGTCTGCAACGGATATTGCATTTGGAGATGCGCGGGTAGTTGCTTTTGAAACGGCACTCCTTACGGCTAAAGGCGAATATGTAAAAAGCACACGCCGTCAAATAGCAAGTGAATCAATGCAGCGTTTTTTTCAGGATGAGCGTGATTTTGATCCGGCAAAGGTTGTTGCTAATGATGATTACTATAATCGCATGAAGGGCAAGTTATCAACATTAACAGAAGCTCAGGTTGATCGGTTGTTACGGGATGCCGGAGAAGATCCTTCAAAATTTGGTGCAAAAGAAAAAAAGCTACGGGCAGAAGAGTCATTTGAAAAAACAATTAGTGTAAATGCTTTGTCTAGTGTGGCGGGTGTTCGTACGTTGTCTACCTTTGAGGACTTGAATGCCGTTGGCGTGATTATTGTTTACTCTCATAAATTAGAGAGCCAGGCCAAAGATATAGCGAGAGGGAAAGGCGTTTCTAAGTACCAGCGTATAGAAGGAAATCCTACGGTTTTACAACAGGTTAACTCAGCGATTGGCGAAGATACTAACTTTATGTTTCAGCACGGCATAAGAATAATGAATGATGAATTTGGAAACCCTGCTCTGGTTGCCTTTGGTCAGTCGGGCGTTAGGGTGACAAATACAGATTCAAAATTCAAAATTAATATGGCCATTAAAGCGGCTAAATCAGCTTCACAAGGCTTTGCTTCCGCTCAATTTTCAGAATTTGTGAATGCTACAGTGGCATTAGAAGATAAAACTCAGCTACTGAGTAGCACTCAAATCAGCGAAGTAGTTAATGATGGCATGGCGTCAGAAGAGCAAAAAACTAATGTTGGTAAATTAATAGAAAATTATATTAAGCAAAACAGTCGAACGACAATAACGGGCATGACAACAATTAAAACATGGACTGCCAATCACCCTGAAACAGGGCACCTTGTTGTAGGGGAAGTTTTAATGTGGAGTCCGTTTACCAGAGATGCAGCAAAGCAAAAATTTAATAAACCACCAACAAGTGTGAGTAAGGCGACTACGTCTCAGCCACATAATAACTCTCATCAAAGTGCTGATTTTGAATCAGATGCGAGCTTTTAATATGAAATATATATTGAGTGTTATTTTATTGGGGGCACTGCTTATTACAAGCGTGTCGGCAAAGACGGTGACGGTGTCACGGGAGGCGTCGGGGTTTGGTGCTGATTATCAGCAGGCTTTGGCTGCTGCGTTGTTGGAAGTCGTCAGGCAGGTGCGTGGTCTGGAGATTGGTACAGAAAAGCAGTTGCAAATGGAGTTTCAACAAATTGCGAACGGTTCTGTTGAAACAACTACCGCGCGAGCTGGCGTAAAAGAAGATATATATACCCGCTCAAAGGGCTGGATAGACTCTTATGAAATTACCGAAGTTTTAAAACCTAAGAGCACTGGAGACTCATGGAAAGTAACCGTGCTTGCCAACATCCCTAAATATCAGTCGGAAATGAAGAGTGATAACCGAAAAAGTATCGCTATTATGCCTTTTCGCTTTGCAACACCGACCTTTGCTGTGAATGATCAAGGTAAAACTGTTAATGCTTACGTGCTTTCCTCTAGATTGAGGGAGCGAATGCAGACGGAGTTTATTCAATCAAGAAAGTTTGCAGTGCTTAACCGAGAATATAAAGAAGAGTTTGCCTCTGAGAAAAAACTGTTGTCATCTGATAATGTGCCTGCGAGTGAGGCGGGTCGTTTAGGTCAAATGCTGGGTGCTGACTTTATGCTTGTGGGTAATATCTTTGATCTTTCAACAGATATTGAAGAAACAAGTTTTTATGGGGTTACGAAGGTAAAGAGAGTTGATCGAATCGATTTGTCTTATCAGGTTATTGAAGTGGCGACACAGAAAATTATGTGGGCAGATACCATTACAGAAGAATTTTATAGGGCAACGGGTCAGAAGAACACGGCAACGTTGGATAAAGTTGCTGGTGTTATTGTTTCAGGGGTGATGGATGTTATCTACCCTGTTAAAGTAATGGATGTGGTAAGTCGTAATGAAATTTACCTGAATCAAGGTGGTGACCGTATTGCTGAAGGGGATCAATTTGAATTGTTTACTAAAGGGAGAAAGCTTGTTGACCCAGACACAGGTATGCCGATTAAGGTTGATGGCAATAAAACAGGAGAGCTTACTGTGCTTAGCGTATTACCTAAGTATGCTATTGCGGAGCTGGTTTCTGGTGAGTTTAATAATGTGCAGAAGGGCGCTATTGTTCGCCGGTTAAAAGAGAAGGTCAGGTCTGATCATGCTCAAAGTAATAAGCAAGTGAGACCTACTTCTGGCTCAGGTGAAGCGCCTATTCAGTGGTAGTGTTGACGGTTTATAGCCATTGTCCATCTCAGGATGGAAATGGCTATATAAACTAAAGCAGCTCTGTTACCGCTTTTCTCAAAGCCTTATCAAGGTAATGACCTTCCAGTTTTCGCCCGTTGATATAAATAGCCGGAGTGCCACGAACGCCCAAATTTATAGCTTGAAGTTCTGATGCCTTAACTTTTTTGGCTGTAGCAGGGTCTGCAATACAGTTTTCAAACTTAGGGATATCCAGCTGAAGAGTTTTGGCCATAATTAACGGGGAGTCATTATTTAATTGAGCCTGCTCTTCAAAAGCCAGGTTGTGGTATTCCCAAAAATTATCTTGCTGATCAGCGCATACTGCACCCTCAGAAACTTTACGTGAAATCCCTGAGCGGTTAATAGGGAAGTCCATATAGGTTAGTTGAACCTGGTCTTTGTATTCCTCTAATAAAGCGTGTAACTGCTGACTGGCTTCTTTACAGTGCGGGCATTGGTAATCTGCAAATTCAACAATTTTTATTTTAGCGTCCGGACTGCCTGTACTTGGATAGCCTTCTGTATCAATAAATACGGTCGGTGATTGTGGTGCTTGAATGAGTAGTGAAAAATCACCTGTCTGCTCTATCTCTGCTAATAGGACGTCTCGTTTATCACGACTTTTTTGTTGTGTTAGATATTGAGTAATATCAGCCTTTATCTCATAGAAAGGCTTGTTGATACGTTCTTTATTTGCTTCAAAGAAGTTAGTAATTTCTTGTTCGGAGGGTGGAGAAACGGCTAAGAGCTTTTCAATGGCCTCTTCTTCGCTAATACTTTCATTTTTGGCTTGTTCTGCGGCAACAAGCTGAATGACTGCTTCTTCCAAAAAGGCGCGCTGCTTTTCAAAATGTTCACGCTCCATTTCATAGTAGGGCATGGCTACGCTGGTGGGTAAGTCGTTTAGTGTATAGCTAGAGCCTTTATAGTTGATAAGCTCGCCTATAGCATCCGCTGAAGGGCCTTTGTTGGCGTTGATAATGGTTGCTGATATCAGCATCCCCAATGCAAATGCGGCAAATGCGAAGGTGAATTTACTTCGGTTTTGTTGTCTTTGATTCTCGTTCATATCGGTTCGCTTCTAGTGTTATTTATATATTAGAGTGGGCATGCTAACGATGGAATAGCTACTTTCAAGTTAAAAAATAGTAATTAATTATATTTGTTTTGGAATGATCGTTCCTGTATCTTTTATGAAACGTTTATTAGAAGCCGGAGAATGCCATGAGGCCGTTAACATTCAATAAACATAAAGCGCTGGCAGATGTTACTTTGCTATTTTGGTTGCAAGGCTATGAGGGCACATCAGTGCAGCAGATATTAACGTGTATGGGGTTGAACCGAAGTAGTCTTTACTCAACATTTGGTGATAAGAGAGCATTGTTTATTCAAGCTTTGGATCAGTTTTCTTCGTTAACGGGTCTGGCGTGCACTCCTTTGACTCAACTTGAAGAACCTCAGGAGGCGGTTCGCCAGTTTTATAACTTGGTTTTCTTCGCCCTGCCTATAGAACAAAGGAAAAATGGTTGTTTACTGGTTAATACCATACTGGAGCAATCTGGCTTAGATGATGATTTGGCCTTAATTGCAGCAAATAAATTAGCAGTTGTAAAATCGGCATTTAAGGGCTGTTTTAAATCTGCCCAGATAAAAGGAAATCTAAACTGTGAATCTGATACAGAAGCATTAGCGGACTTTTTTATGACATTCACTAAAGGCTTACGTGTAGAAGCTAGGGAAGGGCGTAGTGAAGAATCCATGCGACAGATGATTGAAACCGGACTTAAAATTTTAGATTAAGAAGGAAAATAACAATGACCAATTTATTTAAATCAATATATATTTCTGCCTATGTGACCCTGCTAATGCTTGTTTCTATTCATGCCTGTGTAGGTTTGTGGGAGTCTGGTGTGGTAAGTGGTTGGAGCGGTGTTGCGATCGCCGTTTGGCCTATGATGTTTTTCTTTGCTCGTTTGTTTTTGTCGGACGTCGTTAGAACAAGTCCTAACCTTATTGGTTTTCAGGTGCTTGCATGGGTAGGCAGCGCTGTAACGCTTATTTTAGGTTGGGAGGGTGAAGTGCTTACAATGCAGTTGGCTTATAGTATTGGATTGGGGGTTTTTGGTATTCTATTTTATATTTACTGGTATTCACGTTTTCAGCGTGATGAAGCAAAATTCTTAACGAAAGGTGAAATGTTACCCGTGTTTGAGCTAGAGGATGAGTCAGGTAATACTATATCTTCTGATGTGTTTGTCGGTCAGCCATCACTGCTAATTTTTTATCGTGGAAACTGGTGTCCGTTGTGTATGGCTCAAATCAAAGAGGTTGCAGGGCAATATAAAGCACTGGCAGACTTGGGGGCGACCGTTGCTTTGATTAGTCCACAGCCACATGAAAATACGCGCGGTCTGGCAGAAAAATTTAATGTGCCTTTTAAATTTTTGGTTGATGTAGATAACAAAGCCGCTAAGATACTGGGAATCGACGCAGAAAATGGCACACCTAAAGGAATGGAAGTGCTTGGCTATGATACAGATACGGTTATGCCAACAGTACTCATTACTGATAAAAGTGGGATGATTATTTTTGCAGATTTAACGGATAATTATAGGGTGCGCCCAGAACCTGAAACGTTTATTAATGTGCTAAAGCAACACGGAGTTGCGTAGTAACATATAATCGAGAAAAATGTGATAAAAGCAATCATTAACCTAAAGCAGCAGGCTGTTGTAGCTCGACACCGGCGTCTTCTTGTTCTCTCTGGCGACAGGTCTTGGGCTGAGCTTTTGGCTTGCGAGGCTTTGAATCAATTTGGCGGTAAATCTGTGTTGTGGCTTACAGACCAATTGATCATTGCCAAACGGCCTGCTCATGTCGACGTTATTCCTGCGAAAAAAGCCATACGCCATTTAGGTAGTGAACGTGACTTCATCGTAATGGATGCCTATGCAGGTCTTCACCCTGATGGTTTTGGTGCCATCAGTGGCACCTTAAAAGCGGGTGGCTTATTTATTTTAATAACACCGCCACTTGAACAATGGTCTGCTTATGATGACCCTGATTACGAGCGTATTCTCTCATTACCCTACGAGCGTAGCAGTATAAATCGACGTTTTATTCGTCGAATAAAGTGTCTCATAAATAATGCGGATAATACGCTTGTAATACAGCAGGGAAGCCCCGTTCAGTTAAGTGATCTAAGTGAAAAATCACCTGAGCCTGTCTTCTATCAAAAGGATATAAACAAAGAGTGCATCACTCAAGATCAGCAAAATGCAGTTGATGCCGTGTGTAAAGTGGTTACAGGGCATCGTCGTCGCCCCT
>JQIA01001974.1_pt1 | contig 10988 bp, 7 predicted proteins | sample 811431 | NCBI WGS metagenome assembly JQIA01 (sample SAMN02998118, study PRJNA258478) | marine sediment metagenome | biome: marine; feature: seafloor; material: sediment; isolation source: oil-polluted sediment collected from 3 locations (0.5 km, 0.7 km and 0.9 km)... | place: USA: Gulf of Mexico ... | reverse complement strand
TTAAACGGTGCTGTACTTCAAGCAGGCAGCGCAGACTCCTTAGCAATAACCCGTTTGACTACTAAAATATCTGAATCCCAGAAGCTACTTGCTATATCTAAGCAATTAAGTGTAGAGAAGCAGAAAGAGTTGAAACTCAATGTACAGATGGCTAAGATTGTATCTCCTTTTGATAAAATAGCTAAAGCACTTGACAGGATGGACACAAATGCTTTTACTAAGTTAGCTAAAGGTGCCAATAAGTTTGCTAAGGTCTCTAAAGTAAGTGCAAAACTAGTGCAAGAGCAGAAAGATGCGGGTAAAGACCATACTGAGGCTCAGCTAAAAGGTTATGCAGATCAGTCCTCTGCGATGGGGAGTATGTTCGATGAAGGCTCCGCTGCTGCAAAATTTATGTATAATTTAGAGAACGCTATCCACCTTGCTAGAATGGCATTTATGGCATCAGAAATGATAATGTCTGATGTAAAAATGCAGAATGAGCTAAAAAATGAAACCGCTAGCCTAGGGGCAAAGGTAGCTGGTGGGTTCGCTAGTATGGTGTCTAGTGCAGGACCTTATGGTTTAGCACTTGGGGCAGCATTTCTTGCAATCATGGCCTCTTTAACAGGTGGAAGCAGTGGTGGAGGGGGTGGGGCAACTACAGCAGGAGTAGATGCCCAACTTAAGAAGCATAATGATTCTTTAGGCGCAAATGGGGTGTCTTCCGCACGCGAAATGGAAACAAACGCGCTAACTGGTGCCATAACTGATCTTACAGACATAGACACCAGACTCTACTCTTCAATGGATAATCTACAAGGATCTATTGTAGAGCTAGGTAAAACATTTAAGTCTGTTGGAGGCTCCACAGCTAGGGCCTTCGGAGGCTTCTCTGAGCGTGGCCTGCAGGAGCAGTTTGAAGATATCCCAGAGTTCGGTAAAGGTTTAGTAGAAGGAGGCGCGTACAAGCGCCCAATCGAAAGAACGTTAGAAGATGTACTACTACAGATAGCCCCTGAGCTAAGTACTATTGACGTAGATCCTGCCTCAGTAAAAAAGGCTACAGACTTTTTAGCAGTTAGTTTTGACGATATTACTGCTTTGATTATAACTAAGGCACTTCAAACTAAAGCTAGTGATGGCTCTCTTAAGAAAGCTTGGGTAGAGGAGTTAGAGCGTGAATTTGGTAATGAGTATGCAGCTGAACTATCTGATGACCTAAACGACGCATTTAATAGTACAATAGACACAACTTTCGGTCTATTACAGGCATTGGATCCTGGTGCTCACATTGGTACTGCATCTAATGAGTTTACTACTTCAGTGTCTAACGCACTGATAGATTCTGTTAATTCAGGATCTTTCGCTGAAGACTTAAGCTCGCTTATATCTGTTAAAGACCTCAGCTCATCCGAGGCAGCAGATAGAATATCTGTATACTTTAACGACCTATCAGACGAGATGATAAGATCAATCTTCCCTGTACTAGACTCCTTTAGACTAGCGGGAGAAGAGTTAGGGGACACTCTATCGCGTATGGTAGGAGAAACGGCAGCAGCTGTTGGTGCATTTAGTTTGTTAGGGTTCACTGGTTCAATTTTTTCACCCACCAACATGGATGAAGCTGGAGTTCTTGCTAATACGCACTTCCAGGCTGGGTTATTTAAAGGCTTTTCAGATACTAGCGCATGGGCAGACCTAACCAATAGCTTTACAGAAGCTATACTAACTGAAACAGAACTAATTGATAACAAAATTTCTCTTATTGAGCAGGATATTGCTGCTGGATTCAGTAGATCAGTATCAGATATATTGAACCTACCCGGTATATCAGGACTGAGTAACTTAGGTACAGAAATAACCTTCTTAGCAGCTGAATTAAGTAAGGGAGCAATAACAGCTAAACAAGCTATGCAGGGGTTAAGAACAGTATGGGAAGACGCTTCTGAGGTAGTAAGCAACGCATCCAGTGGGTTTACTTCAGAGGGAATAATAGGTGCGGAAGACTTTAGTGCTTTAGGTACTATGATATCTGGTATCATAAGTACTGGGGATGCCTTAGGTAGTTTAATAGAGCTACAAGAAGACAGAACTATTGCACGTGCTGCGGAAGAAACAGGAAAAACACTCCAAGACTACCTGGCACTAATATCTAACCTTAGGGATACTATTAATAGTATGCTTTTAGGCGACCTATCACCACTGTCTAAGGGTGCCAAACTTGATTTAGCTAAATCAAGTTTGGATGAGTTAGTTACCGCCATAAGCTCAGAGACGGATGAGAGTAAAAGGTTTACACTTATAGAAGACCTAGAGAGCCATGCCCTAGACTATCTAAACCTAAGTAAGGAGTACTACGGTGGGGTTGGTAATTATGTAAGTGAGTTCGACCGTGTAAAGTCTATCTTAGAGGGTATTGAGGGTGAACTATCTGTAACCGCACAGCAGTTAACCGTAGCTGATCAAACTTTATCTGTACTAAATAGTACGTATGATTTACAGGCAGAAATGGCAGCTAATTTGCGTACAGGATTGGCAGAGTTAATAGCAGCTATTAATAGTGGAGATAACCCTAATAGTGGTGGTGGAACTAGCGGTACTCTTGAGAGTGCACCTACTGGCTTATCTGGTAGGGCGTCACAGATAAACGATATATATAGAAACCAATTAGGTAGAAACGCCTCTGAGAGTGAGATAGGAAAGTATAGTACTGGAACCTTAGCTAATGCAAGCACAACTCGTATTAGACATGAAGTAGCCAACTCTGGTGAGGCCGTGTCTTTGGCACTGACAGGACATAATGTTCCAGGGTTCCAAGAGAATACAGGCCTAATAAATATCTATAAAGAGGTACTTGGTAGGTTACCAGACGTTAGCGGGTATCTATACTGGGATCAACGCTTGAAGTCTGGTGAAACTTTACAGAGCGTTAGAGACCTTATTGCTCACGTAGCTTACGTTGAAGGCAACTCTGGTGAGAGCAACTTACCTGCATTTGCAGAGGGTGGTATTACTTCTGGAACGTCCGTAGTAGGGGAGGCAGGCCCTGAGGCGGTTGTGCCCTTACCTAACGGACGTAGCATTCCTGTAGATTTAGGTACTGGAATGGACTTTTCAGAAATTGTCACTGAGCTTAGGAATCTACGTGAAGCTATTGACAATCAGAGTAACTCATCAGAAGACTTAAACAACCAAGTAATAGACTTACTAACAGATAACAACTCCTTCTCTAGCACTATAGCTAGGAACATAAATAAGACACGTGGGCCGCAGACTCTATGACTATATTAGATTTATCGAATGAACTACAGGTATCTCTAGTAGAGCTTAAAGCCCTCGATTTAACTACTAATGTAGAAAAAACTTTCTACTACTCTACTACTAGTTACATAACAAAGCCAACAGACTCACCAAGCAACGTAGCATACCAATCTAGAGTAGTTGACGCCTTAGATAACGCTAGAACTCTGGAGTTTGGGGGAGGTACAGGGGCAGTGTCCTCTGTTGGTCACGGAAAGGTGGAAATTAGTAACATAGATGGTGCGCTAGATGAGTTGGAGCACTCTTATGCCTTAACTGGTAGAAGTATTACGGTTAAGACAGGAGATAGGGATGGTGGGCACGTTAATTTGCTCACTATCTTTACTGGTGCAATAAAGTCAGTAGACTTCTCTAACTCTTCACTAGTCATAGAAGTTCAAGATAGTACCGCAATACTTGATGTAGAGGTGTCCAAACAGGTATATGTTAAACCTGGTGGTGTTGGGGAGCCTACATTTAATACGTCACTCCACGGTAGTTACCTCCCTGTTTGTTACGGGGAAGTATTTAACGTATCCCCTTCTTATGTAGGAAAAATATTACAAGGGGACATTTACACTGCAACTTTCGATCCGTATTATCTTGGTGACATTGCTTTGAGTAACGGTGACCTCACTGCTATTAATAGTAATGACGGGGTTTATGGTACTGCGTATAGTACTATAAGTGTACCTTCTGGTAAATACTATGTTGAAATTGAGACTATAATAGGTGTAGGTATAAACGCATTTGTTGGTGTAGCCTCAACTGTATCTAGGCCCAGAGATAGTTATACCGGATCTACTAGTAATAGCTGGGGTTATTACAGCAACGGTGGAGGGCTGTACAACTCTGGTAGCTCCTCTGCCTTTGGGGCAGACTATAGAAACGCCACTAGTGTTATAGGGATTGCAGTAGACGGCAGTACTGGTAACGTATGGTTTTCTCTAAATAATGTCTGGCAAAATTCAGGAGACCCAGCAGCAGGTACTAACCCTGCTATTACAGGGATTAGTGGTAGTATATTTATTGCAGTTTCAGGGGAGGATTCGGGAGCTACATTTAATGGTAGATTCACTTCGGGGTCTTTAACAGGGACAGTACCCACTGGGTTTAATAGTGGTACAGCCGTGCCTGTCGCGGTATCTGAGTTAGTCTACCAGGTGCACGATGGTGCAATAACTGACATAACTAACGTATATTCCAATGGTGCAGTACTTAGCGCCTCAGAATACACAAAGTACCTATCAGAAGGTAAGTTTCAAATAAATGTTGGTTCAGTATCTGGCGCCACAATTACAGCTGATGTACAGGGAGACAGTAGTGTACCCACTTATAACTTAGCATCTGACATTATAAAAGATATATTACAGAACCGTATTTCCCCACCAGTATTAATAGATAATGCAAAGTTTACAGCACTATCTACAGCATATTTTGAAGGGGTTAGTATAATAAACACCGCTAGTTCTGGTGTATATTATCAAAAAGGTGGTACCGCATCAAAACTACTGGCTGAGTTTAATAAGTCCTATGGGCTATACTCTGGGTTCGACAGGGGCGGGGTATATGATATTGGTATTTTTCTAAAGCCTGATGGTATTAACTCCATCGCAACCATAACAGAGGAAAACATACTAGAAGCTACCATAATTACCCCTAGGACACCAAATACTACCTACGTACTTGGGTACCACAGGAACCATACAGTTCTTACTGAATCTACTATAGCACCAGTAGTACTGGAGACCCTACCAGATCATTATGCTTTTTTAGTTGAAAAGTATAAGCAGGAAGAAGCTAATATACTAGAAATGGGTATTAAGAAAAGCGACAACACAGCCGAACCTATACCCGTAGGCAGCGAAAATCTATACTGGGACCTATTGCATAGGTACCCTCTAGCGGTTGCTTCTACTATGGAAGGTACTGTTATACAGGACCAGAGTTCGGCTTTGCTTGAATCACGTAGGCGTTGGTTACTTTATAATAGTGATACAGATCTAAGACAGAGAACGTTACTATCTATTAAAGCAAAGTTAAAGATATCAGGACTACAGGTAAACGATACAGTAGAGCTTATATACGATAGATTTGGGCTAGGCTCTGGTAAGTTTTTTAGGGTTGTTGGGTACAAAGAGGACCTTAGTGTAAATGAGGTGGTACTAGAAGTATGGGGCTAACTCACAATAAAATATTGACTAATTTTTTAAATGGTACTATAATACCTAACAAGAGGTATAAAAATGGCTAGTAGCACCTCAGAGTCTAGGGTATTAATAGCATCAAAAGACTACCTATTAGACAGTAATACATTAATAACCGGATCCGGTTGGTCTGCTTCTTCCGAGGCAAATGTAAAAACAAACAAATTTACGTCCGTAGCTATAGCATCCGCTAACAGCTCTTCTATATCAATAGATTTAAGTGTACAAGCTATAATAGGGGTACTAACTATCCCAAAACACACCTTGGGGATTAATAGTACATATAGGATACGTATAAGTAATGATGTAGCCATACTAACAAGTCCAGGTTCTGTACTTATTGGTGATATTACGTACGACTCTGGCACGACTAACGTATGGCCTTCTGAACAAGAGTACCAAGAAGTGCCTTTTGCAGAGTACTCTGAGTGGTCTAACTCTTTCATAGGTACTACGTACCCTGCTATAGCAGTTCCGTGTATTGATGTAACAGCACAATACATACATATTGAGTTTAATGACCCCGACTATACAGATTATACCATAGCAAAAATAACTGTAGGTACGTATTGGAGACCATCTGGTGGTGTTTCTGCAGGGTGGCAGCAGCTATACACGGTAAAAAGAGCTACACATAAACGTTTAACAGGTGGTGGTGTCTTTTCAGAGGATAGAGTACGTATTAAGCAGTTACGATTTACACTAAAGACGCTAAAGGAGTCTGAAGTTTTCGATCAAGTAGCCCAGATAGATAAAGGTATGACTAAAAAGACGCCTTGGGTAACTATATTAGATCCTGGAGATTCTAGTAATTCCTATCGTATGTTTATGTACGGAACTAATAATACTATAAAACCAATTAAGAATAGATTTTATGGCTTTTACTCAAAGGCATATATAATAGATGAGTGGATATAGAGATGGCCTTCACAGTAACTATAAATGGAAATACCTATACAGATGCATCTTTTGATGGGTATAGCTACGCAAATGAGACAACAGGTTTTCCTGCAGCATTAAAGGACTTTATGTACCATGCTAGAGACGTCCTTAAGTCCTCTAGCTCTACCACAATCAATTTAAGCAGTTTAATATTAACTAATACTTTAAGTATTACAGTAGAGATAAATAAGTTCTTTGAAGTAGACCAAGCTATACTAGTATATAGTTCGTCTACCCCGGCAGACTATGTGTTTGGTACAGTGACTGCGTACACACCAAACACAGGTGTGCTAGAGTTAATTATAAAAGAAGTAGTAGGCACTGATACTTATTCTAATTGGGTTGCAGTACTTGGTCTAGGTAAAGTTACAGCTGCGGCTGCTAGTTCTGCATCCGCAGCCGCAGCTTCAGAGACAGCAGCAGGTAACTCAGAGACAGCAGCCGCAGCTTCAGAACTAGCTGCAGGTAACTCAGAGACAGCAGCAGGTAACTCAGAGACAGCAGCAGGTAACTCAGAGACAGCAGCAGCAGCTAATAAGGGCTACGCCGAAGAGTGGGCTGTACAACCAGAGGACATACCAGTAACAATACTGGCTGGTGGTGATGGTTCAACTACTTTTTCAGCTAAACACTGGGCTGCAAAAGCTAATGCAGTAGCTTCTGGTAATGTATTTGATGATAACATAGAGAGTGCAATACTTGGCTGGACTAGTCAACGTATTGCAACAGAAATTGAAACAAAAAGAACGGATTACGCCACACTAGTTAAGTTAGGAGCAGTTTCATGGTAGACACTTTAAAAGAGTACGTACGAGCTGTTAACGCAACTACAACTGCAGGTGTACAAACAGTAATTAACATAGCCAGCCCTGCCGTGTCAGAGCAAGACTTAGTAAAAGTACTAGATTTTACAGTAACTAATACTAGTCAGGCTGTAACAGCTACCTTAGAGTATGATAATAATATACTAAATACCTGGAGCTCTGGTAGGGGGGAACAACTAGGGCCTATAGAATTATCTGGCAGCCAGCTAGTGGACTCTTCCCTTAGTTACGATCTAAAAATTACACCGGAGAAGTACTATAGTAGCTTTACAGCAGTATCCTTTGCTAGTATTCCTACATCTACTGGTACAATTAGCTCCTCTGTGGAGTCCGCTACTATACTTCCAGATTTGACAGCAGCAGAAGCTCATAGTACTTTAGACTTTTCTGCTACAACTAGGGATGTAATCTTAACTCAGGACAGTGTATTATGTACCTTCAAAGGAGCTCCTAGTGTTGCTACAATAAGTAGCGGTAAGGTACGTATATTCGATTTAAGCGAATCACCTGTATTAATAGATACATTAGGTAATGCGGACACTACTTCCTATCACGGAATAACAACCGATGGAACGTATCTGTACTCAGTAGCAGCTGGCTCTACAAACCAGTTATCAAGGTGGTCCTTAAGTACAGGAACCCAGAGTACACACACTACCTCGGCTACTGTACACGGACGAAGTGCAAATACCGGAGGTATAATAGCCTGCCACGGTGGTTACGTGTACACTACTAACTTCGACCAAACCTCTATGTATAAAATAAATACTAGCACATTTGTAGTGTCATCTTTTGCTATAGTACAGCCTAGTAGCACGTACGTATGTGGTTATGCACAAGTAACCACAACAGAAGGCACCCCACGTAATTTACTAGTAGTAAGTACGGCACATAGACTAAAGTGCATAGATTTGGATACAGATACAGAATTGTATAATAACGTAACATACGCTCAAACTTGTGCTAGCTTCTCGGGCAACTCTGGATTAGAGATTGCTCCAGGAGTATTTTGGGCTAGAGCTTCTACAGGTAACGCGGCATTAGCTGTAGACTTTAATAATGGTGTACCTGTCTATTCTGTAGACTCAGCTAGCGCAGTCCCAACACTAGGAGCAGCTGCTGCATATCACGTTATTGAGGAGTATAATAGCACCTATGACGATGTAACGTACACAACATACGCAAATGGGGTACATATTAATAATGCATAAGAGAATAGTATGTCAGGACTAAAAGAGCTAAATGCTATAGAAACTACGTGGTATACATTGTACCATATTGGGCAGGCTACAGAAAATGCGTTGATACTAGAGAATACGTCAAAAGTTCCTATGGAGATCCTGAGGGTACCAGTCACTGCTAACCTTGCAGCAAGTTCTGTGCAAGTATACTCTACTGGTAAATCTTCAGGGCACATTATAGTAGATTGGAGTGATATAGGACCAGTAAGCCTACCAATTGCAGCTGCGACAGATATACCCTTTTCGTATGGCCAAATTGGGTCTAATAGTTTAGTAACTAATACCTCTAGTACAGCTACCAGGATAGTACTTTTACCGGGAGACTCCCTCCGAGAAGTAGCTGCAGCTTTCACAATCAGTAGTGCTATTAGTTTGATATACCGGCACATGTCCGAACAGGAGTTTAGTTAATGCCAGCAATAATCGGGTTCAACCGCGATACCTTAGCGTATGGTATGGCAGTATCCAGTAATGATACGGAGCTCCTTAGAAAAAGGAAGCAAGAAAATTCTAACCTTATTTTCGTTGATATGTACGCGTTACCTAGATTCCCCTCCCTGTACGAGTATAAAGAGGGCAGAGCCGTCCGTATGGATGGCTACAGGTCACAGGAAATACTATTGATATTGGAAGAAGAAACTCCTAAATATAAAACAAGGCTACGTGCACTAGAGTACAGAAGTTTATTTACCCAAAATGAGCGTATTTTGTTGGATAAGGCAGAAGCGCGTGTAGAGGGAGACTTATCTTTTATATCAAAAAAGCCTGTAGATACACAAGTAATAGGCAGGCCCGCTGGGACCACTTATAGGGATATACTACGCACACTATTCTTAGATACTAAACTGACCGCTGTTATAGACTTAGGCAGTCAAGACTCCATAGCCAATACACAGGCACTATTAGATTTAGGTATTCTAGACACCGGGGCCCGAAGAGATGCAGTGTTGTTAGGCCTCCAAGTATAGAGGTAACCTTATGGCATTAATATCTTATATAGACTACACACTCGTCCCAAACGCGTCTCTTACGGGAGTAAATTGGACAGCTGGCCTGCCTGTTACTAATCTAGCGCCGTATGACTTAGGGCAACCGGCACGATCAACAACTACGGATGCGTCTATAAGTGTAGATTTAGGTTCATCTAAGCAGGTAGGTATCTTCGCAGTACCTAAACATAGTCTCAGCTATAGTGCAACATGGCGGATTAGGGCGTCAGATAACGTACTATTATTAACTGCACCAGCACTAGTACCTACAAACGAAATTATATATGATAGCAGTAGTGGTATAAACTCTTCTACTATAAGCACGACTACTATAGACATACTTAGCCCTCCATCTAGTATATATGTACAGGATAATCTATATTTTAACATAGGGGATCAATTAGATATATACGACGGAGTTAATTACCTAAAAGTAAGTGTTACTTCTTTTGATAACTTATCTAAAGAGTTAGGTATAAGTGTGTTAGATAACAGCGTAGGGGCATACACGGGCTCAATGTGGGTAGTATCAAAAACTGCTATCAAAGACCTGATATGGCCGGTATCTTCGGGGTTTGGAAGTAACGTATGGGGTCAGTTTGTTTGGGATGGTAGGATAGATATTATATCAGACTCCCTAAGTAGGCCCCCAGCTCTAAAAGTTCTAGAGAATGATATATCCGCTAGGTACTTCGTTATTGAAGTAGAAGATACAGGTAACACTGAGTCATATATAGACTTACATAAACTTGTAATAGGGCCGGCATGGAGAACTTCAACAGATATTAAGTTAGGCTATACCATTAGCTATGAAGATAAGAGTAAGGTCTCCAGATCCCGTGGGGGCCAGGCTTACATTAATATACAACCACAGTACCGTAAATTCTCAGTTAATTTCGAAGGGTTACCTAGGAGAGAAACGTATAATAATCTTCTGGAGATGGACAAACTTTTAGGTACTGGAAACCCTATCCTACTATGCCTAGCACCAGAGGACCTAGCTAACTTGGGGAACAAATCAGTGTATGGAAATCAGGCAGCGCTAAAACCTTCCAAAGAGCGTTTAAAAAACTTTGTGGGAAAGTCATTAATAATAGAAGAGTGGATATAGCATGTCGTACGACCTAGAGATAGAGCAAGGAGGTACCTTTGTACTCCCCCTTATTTGGCAAGATAGTACAAAGACTCCTGTAAACATAACTGGAAGAAGCGCACGTATGCACATCCGGTCAACTAAGGACTCCCCTATAGTCCTAGTAGAGCTTACTAGTGATAATGGTAGGATAGCTTTAGGTGGTGTAGCAGGTACTATCATACTAACACTTACGGCAGAAGAGACAAGTTTAATAGATTGGACATTCGCAGTATATGACTTAGAGTTATTTTATGATGATGCTGGTACCGAGGTAGTAAATAAGATAATCGGTGGAAGCATAACTGTAGTACAAGAGGTAACTAAGAACCAAGTATCTACAGAACTTACAGCTATAACCTTTTTAACAG
>JQIA01001973.1_pt1 | contig 10989 bp, 7 predicted proteins | sample 811431 | NCBI WGS metagenome assembly JQIA01 (sample SAMN02998118, study PRJNA258478) | marine sediment metagenome | biome: marine; feature: seafloor; material: sediment; isolation source: oil-polluted sediment collected from 3 locations (0.5 km, 0.7 km and 0.9 km)... | place: USA: Gulf of Mexico ... | reverse complement strand
TCTATAATTCTATGAATTTATGTTGATACTTTGTAAACTCAATGAATTATCCAGTTCAATTTAATGAATCAACAATAGAGGTTAGCAAGTACCATACTTCTTAATGATACCCATTACATTCATTATGGGGAGCTATTTTATACGCTGGAAAAATTTCCAAATACAAGGCATTTATTTCATTAACTAGTTGTTCTAATTATTAAATAAATAAATAACAAAAAAACACCTTATCTTTTATTTTTAATATGCCTTTTTTATTAAATTAACTTTAATTATTAGCCAGTTTTTGAATGTCCGACTTAGACAAAAAAACGCGGTTAAACCGCGCTTATAAGATAAATATTACACTCTCATTAAGTAATTATTAGCTAATATTACTTAAGCCATTCATATAAGGTTGTAAGGCTGTTGGTACGTTAATGCTGCCATCAGCTTGTTGATAGTTTTCTAATATTGCCACTAACGTGCGCCCTACTGCTAAGCCAGAGCCATTTAATGTATGTAACAATTCTGGCTTATTGGTTTCACTATTACGAAAACGTGCTTGCATACGGCGAGCTTGGAAAGCGCCCATATTTGAGCAAGAAGAAATTTCGCGATAAGTGTTTTGTGCAGGTAACCACACTTCTAAATCAAAGGTTTTTGTAGCACTAAAGCCAACATCGCCACTACATAAGACCATAGTACGGTATGGTAATTCTAGTTTTTCTAAAACGGCTTCCGCATGACCTGTTAACTCATCAAGAGCTGTAAAAGAATTTTCTGGTTTCACTAATTGTACCATTTCAACTTTATCAAACTGATGTTGACGAATCAAACCGCGAATATCACGACCACCAGATCCAGCTTCACTACGGAAACAGGGGGTATGGGCAGTCATTTTAATAGGTAGCTCGGCTTCATCAACAATTTCATCGCGGTACATGTTAGTTAAAGGTACTTCGGATGTTGGAATTAGTGAGAATTTTTTACCTGATAAATTAGTATGAAATAAATCTTCACCAAACTTAGGTAATTGCCCTGTACCAAATAATGAATCGGCATTGACTAAATAAGGCACGTACATTTCTTGGTAGCCATGTTGCTCAGTATGCATATCAAGCATGAATTGTGCTAAAGCACGGTGCATTTTTGCTATTTTTCCGCGCATAACCGCGAAACGAGTACCAGCCAATTTAGCACCACTTTCAAAATCTAAACCTTTATTAATGGCAAAACCTAAATCAACATGATCTTTAACTTCGAACTCAAATTCGCGAGGTGTACCCCAACGTTTAAGCTCTACATTGTCATCTTCATCGACCCCTACTGGTACAGATTCATCTAATATATTAGGTAAAGCACTGGCAATGGCATTAATTTTAGCAAGCACTTCATCTTGCTCTGTTTTTGCAATATCTAAGTCACTACCCAATTGGCTAACAGTAGCAAGTAAAGGCGTTATATCTTCACCACGCGCTTTGGCTTGTCCTATTGATTTAGAACGAGTGTTACGGTCATTTTGCAATTCTTGGGTTTTTACTTGAATCGCTTTTCGCTGCTCTTCTAACGCAGTTAACGCTGCAGTATCAAGGGTGAAGCCACGTTTTGCCAGTTGAATAGCTATATTATCTAAATCTGTTCTAAGTTGTTTTGCATCAAGCATAATAATTCACGTATTTTTCAAGGTTAATTTTAAAGTTAAAGTTAATTTCAGTTTTACTTCGCTAAGCTAGAAACTAGGTATAAACCAAGCCCTGCTGCAGCGATACAAAGCGAGACATTTAATAAAATATTGATGCCTGCTTTAAGTACTTCTCCTTGTTGTAGTAATAACAAAGAGTCTAATGAAAAGGTGGAAAAGGTGGTGAAAGCGCCTAAAAAACCAACGCCTATCAAGGTTCTATGGATATGAATATCTAAAACTTCATGCTCTATTAGTTGGTATAATAACCCCATAATAAATGAACCCGTGATATTAACCATCAAGGTGGCAAAGGGGAATCCTTTTCCTAACCAATTTAATACCAGTTGATACGTATAAAAACGTAAACTAGCACCGCACGCGCCGCCTAGAGCAACAAAGGTATATAGGGTAAAATTGCTAATGGTATTAGTCATAACGCTGCTCTTTACTATTTTTGTTTAATTGATTTAAATAATTTAATTTTTCTTTTAGCTGCTTTTCTAAACCACGATCACTCGGTTGATAAAAGTCGGTATTATAACCGCTTGATTGCGCTAATGCTTGTGTTAATACTTCAGGAAAATAGTTTTCCCCTGCAGCAAAAGCATTTATTTCATCATGGGCATAACGATAACCTACGCCATGACCTAAATTGTTAGTAATTTCACTGGTTGAATTTTTTAAATGATTAGGTACATCTATGTTTGATGTTTGTTCAGCCAATAACTTCGCTTGCTTAAACGCTTTATAAACGGCATTACTTTTAGGCGCTAACGCCATATAAACAGTAGCTTGAGCGATTGCTCGCTCACCCTCCGTTGGTCCAACTCGATGAAAAGTGTCCCATGCGTTAATGGCTAATTGCATGGCGCGCGGATCAGCATTACCAATATCTTCACTGGCAATCGCTAATAACCGACGAGCCACATATAGCGCATCACCACCACCCGTTAATATTCGGGCATACCAATATAAAGCAGCGTTAGCATCTGATCCGCGTACCGATTTATGAAAAGCGCTGATCAAATCATAAAAAGCATCGCCACCTTTATCATAAAGTGCAATTTTGCTACCTGCTACTTGCGAGATTAGCTCAACCGTAATGTGTTTTTTTATTGTGTTTTCTAAAGGGTTTTCTGCTGTACCTTCTATCGCATTAAGACAGTTTTCTAATACGTTGAGTAAACGTCGAGCATCACCATCAGCACGGTTTATCAAACTTTGTTTAGCGTCGTTATCTAACGTGATAGTGCTATTATTTTCTTCTGTTATTAACAATAAAGCACGGCTTAACACTTGCGCTAATTCATCATGCGTTAACTTTTTTAACGTATAAACACGGGTGCGAGATAATATGGCTTGGTTAAGCTCAAAGGCAGGGTTTTCTGTGGTAGCACCGATAAAAATAATAGTGCCATCTTCAATGTGCGGTAAAAAAGCATCTTGTTGTGATTTATTAAAGCGATGCACTTCATCAACAAATAGCAAGGTTTTGCTTTTTTCACTGTTATTGCTGGTATTAAGGTCGGTATTAGCCGCACGATTTTTTGCTTGGTCAATGGCAAGGCGAATATCTTTAATACCTGAAGTAACCGCTGAAAGCCTAACAACTTTCGCTTGCACATGCTCGGCAATAATTTCAGCTAGGGTCGTTTTGCCACTACCTGATGGCCCCCATAAAATAAGTGAATGGCAATGCCCTTGCTTTATTGAATTACGCAGTGGTGAGTCGTTAGCTAAAATATGTGCTTGACCAACATAATCATCAAGTATACGAGGTCGGATTTTTGCTGCTAACGGCGCGTTAACAGGTACAGCCTTATGGTCAGAATTCACAAACGACTCATCGTTTTGATCAAAATCTAAAAAGCTAGTTTGTTGATTATCCTTCTTCAAAAACTACATTCCTAAATTGTGGTATTAAATTAATTAACACGTTGATCATCAACTTGTACACCGTTTGGTATTACAAAGTTAAACAAGGCTGCTTCAGGTGCATTTTTAGCATCATAATGACTTAATTTTATATTGCTTTTTTGTCCTGTAGCATCAAGAAATGTAAACTGACTAAGCTGCTCTACATTACCTTTAGTAGAGCCTTCATTGGATTCAAAAACCAAGGTTAAGCTTTGAACTTGGCTGTCAGTATTTTTAGCCGTCACAACAAAAATTTCCTTATGCTGAGTAACGTTATATTGCTGCCATAGGCTTTCATCCTGGCTAGTTAACAGTAATATTGGCGTTTGTGCAATGGCAGCTGACAATGAATAAACACTCACTTGTTCAAGCCATGCATCATAAAACCAAACATTACTACCGTCAGAGACAATTGATAGTTCATTCGGTTCAATGGTTTGCCAATTCGCTAAATTTGGTTTACTTATTGCCAATTTACCGGTGCTTTGATCTAACAATTCACCAGAGTCACTAATCACTTCTTGGCTAAAGTTTGCGCTGAAAAAGTTTAATGTTGCCAGTTTAGCCATTAGCACTTTTTTACTTGCTTGCTTATCTATTTGCTGAACTTGCTGTTCTGATTGTTGCTTTACTTCTTGAACCTTTTGTAACGCCGCAGTTTTTGCTAACGCACTCGGGGTAATGGTAAGGCTCAATGCAATTGCGCTAATGGTACTTACGATACTTTTTCTATTCATCTTTAATTTAATCTCTAATTGGTGGTGGCGCTAAGACTTCACGTGCCCCATTATTTCCTGCCGTTGAAACAACGCCTTGTATTTCCATTTGTTCTACAATGCGAGCTGAACGGTTATAACCAATTCTAAACTGTCGTTGAATACTTGAAATTGATACTCTACGTTTTTCAGTAACAAAGTTAACGGCTTCATCATATAAGACGTCTAATTCTTCACCTTCATTGCCTTCGGCTTGTTCACCAGGTAAAAGCATATCGGGGTCATTACCGCCAGCAAGAATTTCTTCAATATAATTTGGCTCTCCACGTGATTTCCAATCTTTAACTACTGCATGCACTTCATGATCGTCAATAAAAGCACCATGCACACGCGTTGGCACGCCAGTACCGGGTGGTAAATAGAGCATATCACCCATGCCAAGTAATTGCTCTGCGCCTTGTTGATCTAATATGGTGCGTGAGTTTAACCCCGATGAAACTTGAAATGCCATGCGTGTTGGAATATTGGCTTTTATTAAGCCCGTAATAACATCAACAGAGGGTCTTTGTGTTGCTAAAATTAAATGAATGCCTGCTGCCCTTGCTTTTTGTGCGATACGGGCAATTAATTCTTCAACTTTTTTACCAACAATCATCATCATGTCAGCAAACTCATCAACAATAACCACAATGCTTGGCAACTTTTCTAATAAGGGTGGTGTTTGATCTAAACCATCACTTGGTTGCCAAATAGGGTCAATTAATGGCTCTCCATCGGCTATCGCACCTAACACTTTTTTGTTGTAACCTTTTAAGTTACGAACTCCTAATGCTGACATTAATTTATAACGACGTTCCATTTCGCCTACACACCAACGTAATGCATTAGCGGCGTCTTTCATGTCGGTAACTACTTCAGCTAACAAGTGCGGAATGCCCTCGTAAACACTTAATTCAAGCATTTTTGGATCAATCATGATCAAACGTACATCTTCAGGTGTCGATTTATATAACAAGCTAACAATCATGGTATTAACACCCACTGACTTACCCGAGCCTGTAGTACCTGCGACTAATAAATGCGGCATTTTAGCTAAATCAACGACTACGGGTTCACCTGCGATATCTTTACCTAGTACCATCGCTAGCGGTGAGCTTGATTCTTCAAATTCTGGGCATGAAATAACTTCGCTTAAATGTACTATTTCTCGATGTTTATTCGGTAATTCTAAACCGATCACTGATTTTCCAGGAATAACTTCAACTACACGTACGCTAATGGCGGATAATGCTCGTGCTAAATCTTTTGATAATGCACTTATTTTACTCACTTTCATGCCCGGTGCTAAATCAAGTTCAAAACGAGTAATAACTGGCCCTGGGTATACTGCAACCACTTTTACTTCTATTTTAAAGTCTAACAATTTAGCTTCAACTAAACGACTAACCTGCTCTAACTCTTCTTGATTAATAGGATTTTTAGCTTTATCTGGCCTATCAAGTAAATCAACCGAAGGCATACTAACTTGCGTTTCATCACTATTTGTTACTAAATTAATTTGGTTAGCATCAGAGCTAGTTGCAAGTTTAGTGTTCGTTTTAATTTGTTTATCATCGGCAACCTCTATTTTATCAACATCAGCAAAAGCCGCTGTAATTTCAGCTTCACTAACATGCTCTTGTACATTTATTTCAAGTGGTCCATCCATTAAGTCCTTAATATCAATAAATGGTTCTTTCTGCACTTCTTTTGTTGTTGATGTAGAGTTTACAAAAGGTATGGAGAAACTCTCCTCAAAGGTATGCTCTTGCTCTGGTGTTTTTTCAACACTGCTCTCGTCTAGACTAATTTCTGATGATTTTATTTCTGTATTATTTTGCGCATGGCTTGGGTCTACACCAAATTTATCTTTAATTAAGCGCGGTGAAGACAGTATAAAAACAACTGCGGCAATGGTATAACGGCCAATATTATCTATAAAATTAAGCCAAGAAAAGCCCGTTAATAAAACAAAGCCGGCACAAGTAAACATTAAAAATATTAAGGTACTGCCAATAAAAGAAAAATAAGGTAAAAAAGATTTACTTAGTACATCACCTAAAATACCACCCGCAGAAAAATAAAAGACATTATCAAAATTCATGCTAGCGAGTGACGTAATGCCTAAATAAAACATGAAAAAACCAATAAGTTTTAAGCCTAATGTGAGGTAATCTAATTGCATTAATTGATGATATTTTTGAAAAAGCAGCCAGCCTACAATGACCGTAACGAAAGGTAAACTATACGCAATAAAACCAAAAAAGTTTAAAAGTAGATCAGAGAGATATGCTCCTACTGCACCACCAAGATTTCTAACTGGCGTTTGGTAGCCAGTTTGCGCCCAACCAGGATCGGCAGCATCGAAACTAAACAGCGCTAACATCATAAACATGGCGAAAACACTGAAGAACAACAAGCCTGTTTCAAGTAGGCGTTGTACACCATTTAGCTGATTGTTTTTTGGTTGACTATTTTGGGTTGATTCATCTAACTCACCAAGTGATTGGTCAGTATTTTTTACATGTTCTGAAGGCAATTAAAAATCCATTGGATATAGTGATAAAATAAGAAGTACTAAAATAACAAATTATCGTTTAATTGGTAAGATGTTAGTGGATTTTATTTCATTTTAACTACGGTAAGTACACTACTCAGGGGTAACGTCAGGGAAAACGCTTAAATAAATAGCATGGTAGTATGTGATTTTAACAAGTACAAATAATCACATACTTAGTAATATTGGTATTCGTTAGAGAAGTTACCTTTCACCATTTCCTAATAAATACACAATTCTAGCGGTAATAGCATCTTCAGCTGTATCTGTATGGATACTGTGATAATGTCGCCAGTCACATTGTAAGGCAAAGTTCTTGGCTAATTTATAATGTATGCCTGCCCCAAGATTCATTTGAAATGTTCTTAAGTCGTTATCTTTTTGCCACATCATCTCGCCAAGACCCGCGGTTATATATGGTCGTAAATCACTTTGGGTATTAAAATAGTATTGACCGTCAAGACTATAATTTTCATAGGGTAATTTATTATTGGCTAAAGCCGTACTTGTTAAGTTAGCCTTGGAATAAGATACCCTTGCAGAAAAAGATCGAGTGAAATATAGGCCTAGAGAATATTCTTTAGTTTGGCCGTTTTTAACTTGCCAGTAATCATCGATAGCAGTATAGCCTACGCCATATGAAACACCAATAATGCTTGTATCTATAGGGTCGTTAGTGTTTGTTATAATACGCCTTTTACTCGAACTGTAATACCTACCATCGCCAAGCTGTAATGAAACATTTAATTGTATTTGGCTTTCTGTTCGTCCATTAACGCCAATAACAACATCTTTTACTTGCACATAGCCACTGCCTGCTTTGATGATTTCTTTTCCGAATAGATTATTAATACCTACGCTTAAACTATCAACAGGATCAAGCATCACCAGTGCTGTACTACCTAAAATTGATGAACCCCAAACTTCATCATTATTGGCTCTGATGCTCATTTCAGTAGTAAATGCCCATTCACCATATGCCCAACCTAAAACAGGTGTTATCACTAAATCTTGAATAGAAGGTACTTCAGCAAAAGACTCTATGCCATATTCCCAATAAAAAGTAGACATCAACGCCGAATAGATAAAAGCATCCCATTGTCGATAACCTGATTTTCGTGCAACTTGATAATAAACACCCCCAAAATAAGGATGGCCAAGTAAATTAAGTGGACCATTATCCCTGTCCCAAACAGGACTTCCAGTAACGTTATCGCTCCACTTATTAAAAAAGTCACCATCGTTATCCCAATTTGAAATGCCTTCGGGTAACAGTGATATAACACCAATAACACCAAAGCCATAGCCAAAAATCGCTTTGGTTTGAGACCATAAACGAGCACTGTCTTCACCATTTTCGGATGAAAAAAGAGAAACTTTAAAGGGTGATTGATAAAGGTCGCTACTCGGTGCTAAATTCTCCCAACGAGTAACAGGGTATTTATCAGAATAATAAGACGCTATATCAGCTTCTATGATATTTGGCTGTAATTTGATAGCATTTACTTTTTCTGAATTATTATCTTGCGCTAATGATGAGATAGAAAAGGAAACAGACAGCCCAAAGAGAATAAATTTGATCATATTACTTTTTTTTAGTTTAAGCGTTTCCAGTAACATTTAACTGAGTTCCTATAATGTGGTAAAAAAACAGCATTATACATTAACCATTACTTATTCTTCATCATCAAAAAAATAAAAATATCTGATGATTTCTTTTAAACAATAACGTCAAAGTATTACCCGCTATTCTAATTACGGGCCTACTGCCTTAATCAATTAAGCATTTTTCCGACAGATGTAGGTACTTAAATTTTGTCTAAAACTGAAAACTTGTGTTTTAAAATATTTCTCTTGTTTTAATGTGAATAGTGAATAAATTTGACTGGTATAACGCATTGTTATTCATTTTTTCTACCGATTGAAATGACTCTCAAACGCCCTACATTGAATTAGAGTATAATTACACACCTTGAACATACTCATAAAGTGACTTTAGTACTGCCATTTTAGTTTTACTGTTTTCATACTCATAGACTAAATTTTCTATTTTCATTATAAACTCATCAATACTAAGAATACCTTTTCCACCATATTGTAATTTATTTTGACAATATTCTTGCCAACGTTGTTGTTCTTCACTGTTTAGTGTTTGTGGATAATTTCTAGCACGATACCTAAAAAGCAGTACGCCTAATCTTTCATCTTGAAAGTTGAACGGGTGATTAACAAGTTGATCGGGAGTTAAGCCACGTAAAATATCCATTTGTGCTTTATCACCATGGCTAAAGAAGCTTCCACCATACAAGGCTTGTTCAACATCTATATTGTCATTATCAAATAACTCCGCTGCAAATACATCGCTTAATTTGTCTCTTAATTCAGCATGCGCTTTCAAAAGAGTTAAGTTTTTTAAACAATAATCACGGGGAATATTCAAGCGCTCGGCATTTTCAGGTAACAAGGTTTTAGCTGGCGCAATAATTGGACACTTGTTTATATGAATTAATTTTACTGGAATAGGCTTTTCATCTGGCAACAAATCATCATGGCGGGTATATAAACGAGTTTTGATTTCTTCGCTACTAAGGTTTAGTAATGGCGAAATATCTTGGGCTAAATCGACACAGATAACGGCATTTTTATTTACTGGATGATAACTCAACGGTGCAAACCAACTAGTACAGCCATGCGTCGATGAAATTTTACTTGAGGTATGAACAACAGGTGTCATTTCTGCCACATTAAGCAATTTAGCAACCTCTTTCTTATTTTTTAAATTAAAAATAAAATCATACAGCTTAGGTTGCTTTTCTTTAATCAATTTTGCCATAGCAATAGTAGCATAGACATCACTCATGGCATCATGCGCGGTTTCATGAGTTATACCATTAGCTTTAGTAAGTAACTCTAATCGAAAACTCACAACTTCTTTACCGTCACGTTCAACTGTAGGCCAATTTATACCTTCTGGGCGTAACGCATAGGTCGCACGAACCATATCGATAATATCCCAACGGCTATTACCATTTTGCCATTCTCGAGCATAAGGGTCATAAAAATTTCGATAAAATAAATATCGTGTTACCTCATCATCAAAGCGAATATTGTTATAACCTGCAACACAAGTATTAGGCACAGAAAATAACTCATGAATTCGCTTAGCAAACTCTACTTCAGATAAACCATTGGCCGCAGCCTTTTGCGGTGTAATACCCGTAACCAAACAAGCTTCTGGGTTAGGTAAGTAATCTACTGGAGGCTGACAATAAAACATTTCAGGCTCCCCAATAATATTTAAGTCTAAATCAGTACGAATACCTGCAAATTGTGATGGTTTATCTACCTTCGGGGAGATCCCCCAAGTTTCATAATCGTGCCAGAATAGCGTAGAAAGTGGTTTAGCTTGAGATTTAATGCCCATATATTATATTAACTTATTGTTTTATAGAGTTATAACAACCACATTAATCTGGTTTATTATTTCGTATTTTCTTAAATAACTTAGTGTGATAGCCCATTTGTGCACTTTGTTGTGCATTTCTAAAAAATTATTTATGGGCAAAATATACATTCTGTCAATTTAATTAATATATTATCACAGGAAACACTTATGAGTTTAACTGCAACAAAACTTAAATATTTTTATGGTAAACTTTTTGATTAAAAATTAGCAACTCATTAGCAACTCATATGTATACCTAAGCTACCTCAATAACTTATTTTGCTCTGATTGAAGTAGCAGAGTTAATTTTAAAAAATCAGAACTTGTGAGAGATTTAGTAAAATCAGTGAATTTACATTTAGAATTAAAAGAGTAAAAAAAGAGCGGGCAATTTACTTAAAAAGCAAATTTATCAATATTTAAGTGAATAAAAATTATTATAAACAGTGGGGTAACTCTAGTATATGGCGATGAGAAAAGATTTGAACTCTATATCGTAGATGCTGTGCTACAAACCCTTGTTACTTGGTTGGATAACTTATGACTGGGTAACTTAGTTAAAAACGAAAAAAGGCTAACATTGCTGCTAGCCTTTTTTCTGAATGTGGCGGTGAGATAGAGATTTGAACTCTAGAAGGGCTACAAACCC
>JQIA01001972.1_pt1 | contig 10998 bp, 12 predicted proteins | sample 811431 | NCBI WGS metagenome assembly JQIA01 (sample SAMN02998118, study PRJNA258478) | marine sediment metagenome | biome: marine; feature: seafloor; material: sediment; isolation source: oil-polluted sediment collected from 3 locations (0.5 km, 0.7 km and 0.9 km)... | place: USA: Gulf of Mexico ... | reverse complement strand
TGGGGAAACCTCAAAGTCTTTTAAATTCTCTTGGAATAATCTATCAATGTTTTTTAAATCTCTCACTACTATCTATTAATAATCTTAAATAGATTGTTGACTTTCTTGATGTAATTCAATTTTTTGTTTTAAAATGGCTCTTGCTCGGGCTAAATTTGATTTTGATGTGCCTTCTGCAATTTGCAACATTTTTGAAATTTCTTTGTGTGAAAAACCATCTAAAACATATAGGTTAAAAACCATTCTGTATCTATCAGGTAATTCTTGAATTAGATTTAATAAAAAATCTAAAGAAACTTCATCATCATCAATGTCAACAATCACTTCATCAGGTATCTCTTCTGTAACAATGTTTAACACATTTTTATGTCTATATTTTAATAGAACAGTGTTAACCATAATACGCTTTAACCAACCTTCAAAAGAACCCTTAAACTTAAATTGGCCAATTTTATCGAAAATAGTAATAAAACCATCTTGGAAATTATCTTGAGCCTCTTGTTTGTTTTTAGAGTACTTTAGGCATATCGAAAATAACTTACCAGCAAAAAGCTGATAAATCTCTTTTTGTGCCCTTCGGTCGTTTTTTGCACATTGTTTTACGAGCTCATTTAAACTCAAAAGCAATCGTTTTAATTATTAATAAGATACCTACTAAGATAATAGGTTGCGTAAATTTACATTACTTTTGTGGTGTTTCCCAAAATTTATGGCAAGAAATAGCATTTTTAACATTGATAATGTCAACAATTTCAATAAAATAGCACTTGAAATATTTCAATTTCAGGCTAAGAATTGCGGTGTATATAAAGAGTTTTTGGACTATTTACAAATTGATGCTCATAGCATTAAGCAGCTAAATGAAATTCCATTTTTACCCATTCAATTTTTTAAAACACATAAAATAGTAAGTTCTCAGCAGCCTATTCAAGAAATTTTTTTAAGTAGCGGAACTACAGGAAACACTACCAGTAAGCATCATATAACTGATTTATCTATGTATGAAAGGAGCTTCATTAAAGGATTTGAAAATTTTTATGGGTCAATAGAGAAATATACCGTTTTGGCGTTGTTGCCTTCTTATCTAGAACGTGATGGTTCTTCGTTAATTTACATGGTTCACAATCTAATTAAAAATTCAAAAAATAAAAAAAGTAATTTTTATTTAAATAATTTAAATGAATTGCAAGAAATATTGGTTGATTTAGATGAAAACAATAAAAAAACGCTGTTAATTGGAGTTTCATACGCTTTGTTAGATTTAGTAGAGCTATTTAAGTTTGATTTGAAAAGCACTATTATTATGGAAACGGGCGGAATGAAGGGAAGAAGAAAGGAATTGATCCGTGAAGAATTACACCAGAGATTAAAGAAAGGGTTTGGGGTGAGTGAAATTCACTCTGAATATGGTATGACAGAATTATTAAGTCAAGCATATTCAAAAGGAAATGGAATTTTTAAATGCCCTCCCTGGATGAAAGTTATTACTAGAGATACCGAAGATGCACTTACATTATTACCTGAAGGAAAATCTGGAGGGATTAACGTTATTGATTTAGCAAATATAAATTCTTGCTCATTTATTGCCACTCAAGATTTAGGTAAAACCTATTCAAATGGAACTTTTGAAGTGTTAGGGCGCTTTGATGATTCTGATATTAGGGGTTGTAATTTAATGGTGTTATAACTCTACTGCCATTCCTGAGAAGGCAGGAATCCGTTTTTATTTCGGTTTTAAATCATAAGATTCCTACCTTCGCAGGAATGACAATGAAATAATACCTATTTATACTACCTTCAGTAAAAAATAGGTCTTTTTACCCCTTTGAAGTAACACAAATTTATCTGCAATTAGATCAGAAGTTGTAATAACACAATCATCTTTTACTTTTTCTTTATTTACAGAAATTGAATTTTCTTTCAAAGCTCTACGTACTTCACCGTTTGAATTTAAAAACTTGTTATCAGCAAAAGCTGGTACAATTTCCAATCCGTTTTCAATAACAGAACGTTCAATTTTAGCTTGTGGTACACCATCAAAAACATCTAGAAATGTTTGTTCATCAAGTGTTTTTAAATCTTCAGCAGTAGATTTACCAAATAGAATACTAGATGCTTTTATAGCATTGTCATAAGCTTCTTTACCATGCGTCATAATGGTTACTTCTTCTCCAATTCTTTTCTGAAGAATACGCATATGAGGCGCTTCTTTATGTTCAGCAATCAGTTTTTCAATAGTTTCTTTATCTAGAAAAGTAAATATTTTAATATACTTTTCGGCGTCATCATCAGATGAGTTTAACCAATATTGATAGAATTTATAAGGAGATGTTCTATTGGCATCTAGCCACACATTTCCACCCGAAGTTTTGCCAAATTTAGACCCATCAGCTTTTGTAATTAACTTACATGTTAATGCATATGCTTTCCCTTGTGCTTTTCTTCTAATTAGTTCAGTTCCGGTAGTAATATTACCCCATTGATCAGAACCTCCCATTTGAAGTTTGCAATTATTTTTTTTGTACAAATGATAAAAATCGTACCCTTGGAATAATTGGTAGGTGAATTCTGTAAAACTCATCCCGGTTTGAGATTCAGAATCAATACGTTTTTTAACAGAATCTTTCGCCATCATGTAATTTACGGTAATGTGTTTACCAACATCACGTACAAATTCAATTAATGAAATACCTTTCATCCAATCGTAATTATTAACCAATTGAGCAGCATTTTCAGTTGTGCTATCAAAGTCTAAGAAACGATCTAATTGTCCTTTTACACCTGCAATATTTTTGTTTAAAGTAGCTTCATCTAGCAAATTACGTTCGTCAGATTTCCCTGAAGGATCTCCAACCATACCTGTTGCCCCACCAACTAATGCAATTGGATTGTGTCCTGCTTTTTGAAAGTGCATTAGTATAATAATAGGTACTAAACTTCCAATATGTAAAGAATCGGCAGTTGGGTCAAATCCAATATAACCAGTGGTTTTATTTTTTAATAAATATTCTTCAGTTTCAGGCATCATATCGTGTAACATACCTCTCCAACGTAGTTCTTCAACAAAATTCATTATCAAATTTTTTTATTTCAGCAAAGATAAAATTTTAGTTGTTAGTTAGTGCTTTTAGTCATTAGTTTTTTAAATGTCTCTCATTGTTAAATACCCAAACATTTTTTATACTTTCGTTTTATGATATTAGTAACTGGAGGAACAGGTTTAGTAGGAGCGCATTTATTGTATTATCTTTTATTAGAAAAGGATAAGGTTAGAGCTATTCATAGAAAAAATAGTGATTTACAAGCGGTGAAGAAGGTTTTTAGTTACTATACAGAAGATGTTGAAGCGCTATTTTCAAAAATTGAATGGCTTGAAGCTGATATAACTGATGTTTGTTTGTTAGAAAAAGCATTTAAAAATATTACCAATGTGTATCATTCAGCAGCATTGGTTTCTTTTGATCCAAGAGATTATAAGGAGATGCGAAAAATTAATATTGAGGGCACTTCAAATATTGTAAATCTTTGTATTGATAAAAAAGTTAAAAAGCTTTGTTTTGTAAGCTCAATAGCAACTATAGATAAAGCAGTAAATAATAAAATTATTGACGAAAGTTGTGAGCGAAATCCTGAGAATAACAATTACGGCTATGCTATTACAAAGTATGGTGCTGAGATGGAAGTATGGCGCGCTTCTCAAGAAGGTGTAGAGGTGGTAATTGTGAATCCGGGTGTAATTTTAGGGGCTGGTTTTTGGCATAATGGATCGGGTAAAATATTTTCAAAAATTAACAAAGGACTGAAATTTTATACAGAAGGTGTTACAGGATTTATTTCAGTAGAAGATGTTGTAAAAGCAATGATTCAATTAATGAAAAGTGACATAAAAGGAGAGCGATATATTTTAGTTTCAGAAAATTGTAGTTTTAAAGACGTATTCTTTCAAATTGCAGATGGTTTTTCAGTGAAAAGAGCTTCAATTAAGGTTTCAAAACTAATGAGTGCTATAGGCTGGAGACTAAATAAAATAACAGCTATTTTAACAGGAAATCCACCATTAATCACAAAACAATCTTCAATATCTATTCATAATAAACATTACTATTCTTCTGAAAAAATTAAAAAGGAACTTAATTTTAAATTTGAGTCTATTTCAGAAATTATTAAAAAAGTTTGTAAACACTATAAAATTAGCTATTGAATTGGTTTACCTTTTGGGAATTTTTTACCGGTAAGTCTTATAGAGTCACGTTTTTTACGATCTATTGAATCGTTTAATTTATTTCCTAAATCAATTTGTGTTTTTAGTGCTTTTAATCGTTTATCAACTTCCTCTAAAATTTCATCATAATCATCAATTCTTGATGTATAGTAATAATTGCTTTCTTTAAATTGAGTAGTATCAATTCTATGTTTTTCAAAAACCAAAGGGAAGTAGTTTGCATTACGTTGAAGATTTAAATTTTTAATATTATCACCTCCAGAAGCTAAAAAAATATCAGTTAATAAATCTATCATCTGATTTTTCGGGATTAAATTATCAGGTTTTTTTATAATTGTATTGCTAGTGCAAGCACCTAGAAAAAAACTCAAAGTAATTATATATACTAACTTATTCATTTGTTCTATTAAATAATAATCGTTTTCCTCTAATGGTATTGTGAAAGACACCATTGTGATATGCTAAATGTCCATTAACAAAAGTATGTGTAATTTTTGAATAAAAAGTAGTTCCCTCAAAAGGAGACCAACCACATTTGTATAAAATATTTTCTTTAGTAACCGTCCAAGGAGAAGATATGTCAACCAAAACCAAATCTGCATAATACCCTTTTTTAACAAAGCCTCTTTTTTCTATTTTGAAGATTTTTGCAGGGTTATGACACATTTTCTCTACTATTTTTTCAATTGTGATTTTACCTTGCCTGTGCATTTGTAATAATGCTGGTAATGCATGTTGTACTAAAGGGCCTCCGCTAGGAGCTTTCGTATAGATTTGTTCTTTTTCTGCTTTTGTATGTGGAGCATGGTCACTTGCAATTATATCAATTTTGTCATTTAATAAGGCCTTCCAGAGACCTTCTTTGTCTTTTTCAGTTTTTATTGCCGGATTCCATTTTATAAATGTGCCTTTACTTGCATAATCATTGTCATCAAACCATAAATGATGAACGCAAACTTCAGCAGTAATTTTCTTTTTTTCAATAGGAATTTTATTTGAAAAAAGGTTTGTTTCCTTAGCGGTTGACAGATGAAAAACATGCAATCGAGCGCCTGTTTTTTTAGCCAACGCAATGGCTTTTGATGACGATAGATAACAAGCTTCTTCACTTCTAATTTTTGGATGTAATTCCATAGGAATATCTTCACCATATTCTTTTAAATAAGCATCAAGATTTCTTTTTACAGTAGCTTCATCTTCACAATGAACTGCAATAAGCATTTTAGTTGAAGAAAATATTTTTTCTAAAACTGACTCGTTGTCAACTAACATATCTCCAGTAGAAGATCCTAAAAATAATTTAATTCCGGCAACATTTGAAGGGTCTGTTTTTAACAACTCGTCTAAATTATCGTTGGTGCCACCAAACATAAATGAATAATTAGCATACGAACTATTTGCAGCAATTTGAAATTTTTGTTCCAAAAGTTCTTGAGTTGTTGCTTGCGGAACGGTGTTAGGCATTTCAATAAACGAAGTGATTCCACCAGCTATGGCAGCCTTACTTTCAGTTTCAATAGTTGCTTTATGTGTTAAACCAGGTTCACGAAAATGAACTTGATCATCAATTGCCCCTGGAATTAAATATTTACCTTCAGCATCAATTACTGTTGTATTAGCAGATTTAGAACTAATTGAAGAATCTATATCTACAATAAATTCGCCATCAATAAGTACATCACCCTCCACGATTTTTCCATCGCTTACAATTCGAGCATTTTTAATAAGAGTTAAACTCATGTTTTCTTTTTCTTTATTTAGGTAATCCTTGCAATCTCATTTTAATTACTCCAAAAACGGCTTCTGAAATAATAGATCCACTCATTTTTGAAGTTCCTTTTTTTCGGTCTGTAAAAATAACAGAAACTTCTTTATGCTTAAATTTACGTTTCCAGGCTTTAAATTTCATCTCAATTTGAAATGCATAGCCAACAAATTTAATCTTGTCTAAGTCAATGTTCCTTAACACGTTGCTTTTGTAACAAACAAAACCTGCTGTGGTATCAAAAATGGGGATTTGGGTAATAATTTTTACATATTTTGAGGCGAAATATGATAGAAGTAGTCGTTTCATGTCCCAATCAACTACATTAATTTTGTTATTTAAATATCTTGAACCTATTGAAAAATCGGCTCCATCAATAGCGCAAGCATTGTATAAATGTATTAAATCTTTTGGATTATGTGAAAAATCAGCATCCATTTCTATAATATAATCGTATTTTTTTTCTAATGCCCATTTAAAACCATGAATATATGCACTTCCTAAACCGGTTTTTTCTTTTCTAACTTCTAAAAATAAATTAGAAAATTCAGATTGCAAATTTTCAACAATGTTTGAGGTTCCATCAGGAGAGTTGTCGTCAACTACTAAAATATCAAACGGTTTATCTAAAGAAAATACGGCTTTAATAATAGCTTCAATATTTTCTTTTTCATCATATGTAGGAATTATAACAAGCGAATTTGACATGTAATAAAATTAAGCTGCAAAGATAAAACAAATTATTACTAATTTTGTGTTAATTAATAATATGCCTAATGTTTGAAGCAACAAAAATAGTTTATCAAAATGAAGATTGGATTTCTACTATATTTATTGTGATTCTTTTTGTTTTAGCTCTTAATAGAGTTTTGTTTCATAAACGAGTATTTCATATAAACACCGTATTGCTATCTAAAAAGTATTTACTAATTTATTTTGCAAAAGAAAAGAATAAAGCACCAAGATTATTTCAAATATCATTGTTTTTTGTTCAGCTTTTAACACTTTCTTTGGTACTCTATTTTTTAAATTATTATTTTCAACTTCACGAGGTTGATCCAGGATTTAAAAGTTATACTTTAATTTTTTATGGAGTTTGTATGTATTTTTTTTTAAGATATGTGGTTGGGTTGTTTTTAGCAACTTTATTCAATTTAAGAAATGAACATGCCCGTTTAAGCTATGATAAAATGAGCTATTTTATAAACTTAACATTGTGGATGTTACCACTTTTAGTTTTGAGTGTTTACATGAATAAATTTCAAAATTTACTATTGGAAATTACTTTTACCATGTTTGTAATATTATTGAGTTTAAGGTATATTTTAATTTTACAAAACAATAAAAAGCTCATTTTTAATAACTTGTTTTATTTTATTTTGTATCTTTGCGCCCTTGAAATAGCGCCTTTAATAATTATTTTAAAATTAACTATTTAAAGATAAAGTTGAAGTTATATGAAAGTGAAAACAATATTAGTTTCTCAGCCAGCTCCAAAAACTGAAAACTCACCTTATTTAGAATTATCGGAAAAACAAAAAGTTAAAATTGATTTTGTCCCTTTTATTCATGTTGAGGGAGTGTCTGCAAAAGATGTGAGGACTCAAAAAATCGATTTGAATAATTATACTGCAATTATTTTGAATAGTAGGAATGCGGTTGATCATTACTTTAGAATTGCTGAAGAAATGAGATATACAGTTCCAGATTCTATGAAATATTTTTGTCAGTCTGAAGCCGTAGCTTTTTATTTACAGAAATACGTTGTATATCGTAAGCGTAAAATTTATATTGGAAAACGTACATTCCCTGAATTGACAAAAGTGATAAAGAAACATAAAGACGAAAAGTTTTTATTACCTTCTTCAGATAAATTGAAAGAAATTGTTCCTGACTCATTAAATGAAATTGAAGTGAATTGGGAAAGAGCAATTTTTTATAAAACGGTAATGAGTGATTTATCAAATTTGCAAAATGTGTTTTATGACATACTAGTGTTTTTTAGCCCATCAGGGATTGATTCTTTATTTAAGAATTTTCCAGACTTTAAACAAAATAACACATGTATTGCTGTTTTTGGAAATTCAACTGTTAAGGCAGCAACAGACGCAGGATTAAAGTGTTCTATTCAAGCTCCTACGCCTGAAACACCATCTATGACAATGGCATTAGAAAAATATATTATTGCTGAAAACAAGAAATAAAAAATTAGTAGAAGTTATACATAAAAAAGCGGAGTTTAACTCCGCTTTTTTTATGCAAATAAATTTGTAAAAACATCTTCAACTTTTGCCACCCTAATAATTTTTATAGCGCTATTGGTTTTACTAATTTTATTAAATTTTGAAATAAAAATTTTATGAAAACCAAGTTTTTCAGCCTCTAAAATTCGTTGTTCTACTCTGTTTACTGGACGTATTTCTCCCGCTAAACCTATTTCTGCCGCAAAACAAAAATCTTGAGGTATAGCATCATCTTCATTTGAAGAAAGTATGGCACATATAACTGCTAGATCAATAGCAGGGTCATCTACTTTTATTCCTCCTGCAATATTTAAGAAAACATCTTTAGCTCCCAGCCTAAATCCAGCTCGTTTTTCTAATACGGCCAGTAACATATTTAAACGTTTTATATCATAGCCAGTTGCTGAGCGCTGAGGCGTTCCATAAACAGCGGTGCTAACCAAGGCTTGAACTTCTATCATTAATGGACGCAAACCTTCTAATGTAGCTGCAATAGCAGTACCGCTTAGATCATCTTCTTTTTGTGAAATTAAAATTTCAGAAGGATTTTCAACTTCTCTCAAGCCAATATTTTGCATTTCATAGATGCCCAGCTCAGCTGTAGATCCAAATCTATTTTTATTAGCACGTAATATTCGGTAAGTGTGATTTCTATCGCCTTCAAATTGCAATACAACATCAACCATATGCTCTAATATTTTTGGCCCAGCAATGTTACCATCCTTGGTTATGTGACCAATTAATAGTACAGGAGTTGCTGTTTCTTTAGCAAATTTGATAAGTTCAGCGGTTGTTTCTCTAATTTGTGAAATAGAACCAGGAGATGCTTCAATATATTCAGTATGTAAGGTCTGAATTGAATCAATAACAACAACTTCTGGAGCTGTTTCTTCAATAACCTTGAATATATTTTGTGTATTTGTTTCTGTTAAGATTAAACAATTTGTATTTGTACTATTTAGACGTTCAGCTCTCATTTTAATTTGAGACTGACTTTCCTCACCAGAAACATACAATACTTTTTTCGGGATTGTTAATGCAATTTGTAGTAGCAATGTAGATTTACCTATTCCTGGTTCGCCTCCTAGTAACAACATAGAGCCTTTTACAATTCCACCACCTAATACTCTATTAAACTCTTTATTTTTAGTTGTGATTCGATCTTCCTTATCTAAAGAAATTTCATTGATTTTTAAGGCTTTATTTGTTTTTTTAAAACTAGATGATTGTTTCCAATTTCTTTTTTCTTCCTTTTGAATAATTTCTTCAACAATTGTATTCCACTCGTTACAAGATTTACATTGTCCTAACCATTTTGCATATTGAGCTCCACAATTTTGACAAAAAAAGGAGGTTTTAGTTTTAACCATTTTTTATGAATTATTAAGAAGTAAATATAGCAAGAAAACTGTTTATTCTTGATATTTATTATAGATAGGTAAGAATAAAAAAGATAAACCACCAAAAGTAATAACCATAATAGTTTGTGCAGTCCACATAATCCAACCAAATGCACGTGCAGGATTATCATCAACATTGTATAATATAAGTGCGCTAGCAACAAATATAGGATAACTTCCTAGCCCGCCATTTGTTAGCGCCATACTTAATCCACCAACTACAAAACCTACTATAATTGCAGCAAAAGGGAGGTTGGTTGTTTCTGGTAAGGCAAATGTTACTACATAAAACATGAGTACATACATGGTCCAAATAAATACTGTATGAAAAATAAATTCCCACTTCTTTTTCATTTTATAGATGCTTTTAACCCCATCTAACAAATCATTAAAGAATGCCATTATTTTCAAAATAAATGGGTTGTTAGACTTCTTTAATAGCCAGTAAGAAATCAAGCCAACTATTGGGAAAACCACTAACAGCAAAATTTTAGAATAAAGACTACTTTCATCAGAGCCTTTAAAGAGATAGCTACTTATTAATTCTGTTTGTAAAAAGAAAGCGATTCCTATAATGCTAAACAGCATAATTACATCGGCAATACGCTCAGCAACAATAGTTCCAAAGGCTTTTTTAAAAGGAATATTTTCATATTTTTTAATACTTGCTGCACGTGCTATTTCACCTGAACGAGGAATTAATAAATTTAATAAATAGGCAATTAAGACAGTCATTACACTATTTGCAAATCTAGGTTTATATCCTAAAGGTTCTAATAAGAATTGCCAGCGATAAGCTCGTGATAAATGGCTTAAAATTCCAAAAACGAGTGATAAGGCAACCCACCAATAATTGGCAGTTCTAAAAGAGACTTTAATAGATTGTAAGTCATTTGTTGTTAACCTTGAAAGAGAATACCAAATTAAAAAAACTCCCAATACAATTGGGAGTGTAATAAAACTAATTTTTTTAATTTTTTTATTCAAATTAAGTCAATGAATTATCCTTTTCATTAGGGAAAATAAGTGCAGGTTTAAACGATTTTGCTTCTTCAAAGTCTACTATTCCATAGGAAATGATAATAACAATGTCTCCTTTGGCCACTTTACGAGCGGCAGGACCGTTTAATGTTATTTCTCCACTTTTTCTAGGACCTGGAATGGCATATGTTTCAAGACGCTCACCATTGTTAATATTTACAATTTGAACTTTTTCTCCTTGAATAATATTTGCCGCATCCATTAAATCTTCATCAATAGTTACACTTCCAATATACTGTAAATCAGCTCCGGTAACTTTAACTCTGTGAATTTTTGATTTTACTACTTCTATCTGCATAATGCAAAATTAATAATTTTGTGTTAATC
>JQIA01001971.1_pt1 | contig 11002 bp, 11 predicted proteins | sample 811431 | NCBI WGS metagenome assembly JQIA01 (sample SAMN02998118, study PRJNA258478) | marine sediment metagenome | biome: marine; feature: seafloor; material: sediment; isolation source: oil-polluted sediment collected from 3 locations (0.5 km, 0.7 km and 0.9 km)... | place: USA: Gulf of Mexico ... | reverse complement strand
CGAATGCGATAAACGATATTTTTAAGCTTGGGCGAATCAGCCAGCACGACAGACAGATGATCGTCCAAATAAACCTCGTTAGCTGATAACTTAGATGTATATTGCCCCAACAAATCACTCTGCTGAGTTAAGCCCGAACAAATATCCATATGAAATTAAGCCCCTAAAACCAACAGTTGATAAATGATCAAAACAAAAACTCGAACCATTCACACAAAAAGTAGTGTATTTATATTTACCGAATCGAACTTTACTATACTAATGTAAATTTTTGTAAAAAATTGCACTAAATAATCATTTTAAAAAATATAATCACATAACAGTGATAAAAATCAGCACAACATCATACAAAGCAAATATTAGTCCATATAAGCATATCCCTTAATATACAACAACTTAACAATAAGACTTCATCGAAATAATAAGATATAAAGCAATATTTCAATTCATCTAAAGAATAAGGTCTCCTTTAAGTAACACAAAAAACTAAGAAAACAATAAATAACTTAAATATCAATATGTTAGGTTAGACTCAAAACAGCAACACCTCAACCAAAGCACTACCCTCTACCATACCCCTACCCCATTCAAAATAAGTAAATTCTATCAAGGTACCCCCCCAAAAAAAATTAAAACTTTTGTAAACTTGCTTCGTTATTAGTTTCAATTCAATAAAGGCTTATGCGATAATTGAGCTAACGAAAGCTAATCACTGATATCACAAAGCCTCTGGCACAATTCATGCTTAATTAGCTATATAACTAGAAAATCAGGGCTAGGTGTTAATTTTTCTGACACCAGCACGGACCGCATGCGAGTAGATGTAATATGGATAATCAAGAAGAAAAATCACAATTATCGAAACCTATTATTGGCAGCGATAATGCCCACCAGAAATCAAAGCGCAGACTTCTTCAAGGAATGGTTGCCGCGCCCTTAGTTGCCAGTCTACCAGCGAGAAACTCATGGGGATCATCTGGTTCTTCTGCCTGCTCCATATCTGGAATGCTAAGCGGAAACCTATCTCGCAATGTCGAGGATTATCAATGCAGCAGTGCAACAGGAAAATCTCCTGGTTTTTGGAAAACACACCCAGGTTGCTGGCCTGCAGCTGTTAGCCAGGGTCGAATATATTCCGATGTAGGTTTATTGAACGAAGTCGGTTGCGCAGAAATGAAATCTAACGGAAAGATGCCAGGGAACCACTTAGACTATTACTACCCAGAATGTGAAAGCCTTACTAGTCTTTTATCTGAAGCAGGACAATCTATTCCAGGGTTTAACGAGAGCGTAATGACATATTTACGAGGCAACTCAGGCTACCCTAAGCACTTAACAGCAGCCCTTTTGAGTGCATTCCACCCAAATACCAACTACCCATACTCTGCTCAAGAGATCGCATCAGCGGCGCTTTTTGCGGAACAAAAAGATAAAACCAGCCTACTGAAGGGGATTTTGCAAAACCTTCAAGATGGACAAGGTAGCGCGAATGCACAAAACCTGGTTGTTCGCTGCCTCTAGTAAGGAGCGAGCGTGAGATTATTACCTAAGAGTGAACTCACTTTCGTTGAGATGGGTGATGACATTTTGCTTTTTAACAAAAAAAATGGCGACACCCACTGCTTAAAGGGGATGAAGGCTTATATATTCTCGCTTTTGTCTTGCCGTAGTGAAATTTCTGCTTTAGATTTGGAGCATCACGCAGCAAGTGAATATGAAGAACTAAGTGAAATGGAAGTAACCAACCTGTCAGACCATAAACAATTGAGTGAACAAGTTAATAAAGCAGTCAAACATTTAGTTGAAATTCGAGTAGTGGAAGAGCTGAATTAACGTGCTTATCAAACAGTTCCAAGAAAATAATTTATCCAAAAGGCTCGCTTGTGGAAACTTTAAATTAAAAGTGGGCCCTTTTTCTATACGAATAACGAGCACCATCCCCTCTTTAACCCACCACCTGAAAGAACTATATTCAGAGTTTCAGGACCACTCAGGGCAAAATTTTTCAGATTACAATCTAGAAATTTGCAAACCAGCGGGCCTTAGAAAATGGATTAGACCTCAAGTTAATTTTATTTTTAATGAGTCGCAGCCATTTATGCCTCTTCCATTAACTCAAGCTTCACCTATGCTTGAGTGGGGGCTGAACTGGGTTATCGCAAATCACGCTCATCAGTATTTAATTTTTCATGCCGCCGGTCTTTCAAAAAACAATACAATGGTCATAATGCCTGCACCTCCAGGTTCAGGAAAAAGCACTCTAACCGCCGCATTAATGCAAGAAGGTTGGCGCCTATTTTCAGATGAACTTGTTTTAATAGACCTAAAGAGCGGTAAAGCCCAAGCAATATCACGACCTATAAACTTAAAAAATAACTCGATTGATGTTCTAACCACCAGATACCCCAAAGCGTACATGTCTAACAAGTGTCACGACACGCATAAGGGAACGGTTGCACTAATGAAGCCCACTGACATTAGTGTAAATAACGTTGACACTCAACTCTCACCCACTCATATTATTTATCCAAAATATGAGCAGAACAGCAGCACAATTGTTCAACCGCTTGATAAATCCGATGCATTTATGGAGCTGATCACTAACAGCTTTAATTATCACATTCTTTACGAGCAAGGGTTCGACGCAGCCACCCAACTGGTAAAAAATTGTGATGCACACAAACTAACATATAGTAACCTTGATGAGGCAATCACTTATTTTAACGGCTTCGCGGCACCAAAAGATAGAGAGCTAAAGTGAAAAATAAGCACTCAAACTCCAGTTTACTGATAAACATTATTAGCACCATTGAAAAGGTAAAACAATTACCCTTAGAGCAATGGGAATTACTTATTTGCCAGGCACGCAGTGCAGGGCTACTCGCACGCCTCGGGGTCATGATAGAAAACAATGGTCTCTCTCCTTTCGTGCCAGAAAAACCACTTAACCATCTTCAGTCAGCCTACAAAGAAACTAATAAGCAAAAACTACAGGTCATTTGGGAAGTAGGTGAACTAAAACACTTACTACACACAAGCAAGGTTAGACCTGTATTACTAAAAGGTGCCGCCTATATATATTACGGACTCCCTAGTAATCTAGGGCGAGCCCTTAATGATATAGATATTCTGGTCGCCAAAAACAAAATCGAAGTGAGCGAACAATCGCTATTCTTAGGCGGCTTTGTCCGCACCAAAACAGATGATTACGACAAAGCTTATTATCGAGACTGGACACACGAAATCCCACCGTTACAACACATTAACAGAGGGACAACACTCGATGTTCACCATAATATATTCCCCACAATTAGTCGCTACAGCCCTAATATTCAATTAATGCTGGATAAAGTGCAATATGATGAAAATGGTGTCGGCAGACTCAGCGCCCACGACATAATAATTCATAGTGCTACTCACCTATTTATGGAGGGTGAATTTGATAAAGGCCTTAGAGATTTACACGACATTTATTTATTACTTACCGCAGAAAATACTAATGAGTTTATACCAGCGCTAATCGAAAGATCCATTCAACTGGGTTTACATTACCCTATATTTTTAGCTCTTAGATACTGCCAGATCATATTCAATGTGAATTTTCAAATACCAACTGACAAAAATAAAATTATCATCAACCCTTTAAGACTACGAATTATAGATTGGTTATTTTTAAGCTTACTAAGACCATATCACTCAAGCTGTACGTCCAAAGGATTTAAAATAGCAGAGTTCATCGCGTATTGGCGTGGCCATATTATAAAAATGCCCTTAAAAATACTCATACCCCATTTACTTAAAAAGTCATTAGTCTCCATTAAGCAACCAAAAAACAAAGACAAAGATATAACAGATAATTTGAATATCAACTGATAAATTACTTAATAGCAGCAACCGCTGCTTTAATAATCACAAGACTTAAAACAATAAAGATTAATATAAAAGATAGAATAAAATGTTCTTCGAAAAAACTTATCAGCTTATGATAAGCCTTATAGAATGTTGGAACTCCGTCATTTGAGCTGTATTCACTATAACCCCTATCATTTCCTTGATTATAAGATGAATTGGTTCTAGAGGGGTATGCATCATACCTTAAAACAGCATCTCTAGAATTGCTGCCGCCAAAGAAATCAGTAACAACAACGCCATGTACATCAGGAAGCCCACTAAGCATCTCGATTTTAAAATCTTTCGCTATACTCTTAAGGTTACTCCAGTCCTTTTTGGCATCACCATATGCAATCTCATCTTTGATATCTATTTCTGAAAAACTTAATGTATCAGCAAGCCCTATTTCATTATTTGTAAAATTTTTATAATAAAATTTAGGCGGCAGCTCGCTTTTAACATAGTTAAAATCAGCTAAACTCACCGGAATAGGAGTGCCATTATTTGAAATGGATAGGTCTCGACTTATGTCTGCGCTATTAAATTTCACAGTACCTGACACCTCAACGCCTTCAAGAAGTTGAACTGCATAAATTTTGTAATTGACTGTACTTAAGAGTAGTAGCACTAAAACCTGTACTGTTTTTAACGTATTAAAACTCATACTGTATAATCTTCTTATTAAAGCACCAACTCAAAAAAATTAAGTTGACACCTCACTCATTAATATTTGTTAATTATCTCTAATCGCTAACATAAATACTAGTACCCCCTTCACAGTAAGAACCCTTCCCTTCTGCAAAACTCACAGAATCACTTTTTGCTCATTCCTACTAGAGGCCAAGATAAAATTGATTACTTTTCACGGGATTCAACAAGGAATTTTCACATGGATAAAATGAAATATGATATTTAATTCTTTTGAATTTATTCTGATATAACTCGCCAGCTATTTACGACCAGATCGAGTTTTTGCTTTGTCACGATAATGCAACATATTTTCAGCTTTTAACACGCGATAAAAATTTGATTCGTGCGCTATCTATTCGCCCTTATCTGCTTTATGCTCAGCAGTTAACGCCCCCCTAAAGACCACTTCATTACACTAGGTATAAATCGATAACCTAAGGTATAAAGCACATTGCACAATACAAGAATAACAACAGGGGTAACTATCCAAAAAATGGGGTACGGTATTAATACAAACGAATTAACCAACTTATAAATAATCCACATTACTACTAATAACGGCCCGTGAGCACAAAAAACAAAAAACGACTGTTTAGAATATCTTAAAATAAATTCTGCTAACTTTGATCCATCAAGATAGGACAAAGCAGACCACAAAAAAAACGGAGCTAATAAGCGGAAATAACTTTTATTCTCAATTTCAAAAAAAACAATCGAAAAACAGGCAATGATAATTATTCCTACACTCCAAAGCCTAAATCTATCAAGTTGAAATACATCAACGCCTTTTAAAGCAACCCATGCCCCGCAACAGAAATTTATAGCCATCAAATTCCTTAGTACAAAACTCCCTTCAAGGTTGAACCAGAAAAACAGACAAAGTAGTACAAGCCCAATGAAGTTAAAGTGCTTTAGTGTTATGTAGATTAAAGGCGTAAATAGGGTAATCGCAAATATATCCCGTAAAAAATTCAATGGGTAATTTACAGGTAATTGAAAGATTCCAAAAACACCGCTCAACCATTGAAGCCCATCAAACGGGTATGCCTGAAAAGAAAACTCATGAGAACTTGAAGTGTTAGCCTGTAAAAGATACAACGCAATTACTAGTGGCAAGTTCCAAATAAGCATAGGTAAAACAAGTGTCCGAACTTTCGTTTTTAAAATTGATGAATATGTTTTTCGCTCTATTGTTTTGAATAGTAAATAACCCGAAATTGTAGATAGAACGGGGACAGAAAATCGAAAAAGACCGTGTGTGAAGAAAGCCCTAACCGTCTCAAAAAATCCTTGCACCTCTCCCAACGAGACGGTCGGAGGGGCATGCAGCACGATAATACCTGCAATCATGATGTAACGAGCAAGATCTATTCTCTGGTTCATTACCGGCTGTGACATTTAAATTTTCCTCATTACTACCACAGTGTTGCTACTCAGAACTATTTACGTATCCCAATCAAACTACGCCAATCTATCTAAAGTAAGTTTCTCTACTTCACTCTTCCACACCTTAGACGAAAAGGTATGATCAGCATCATCAATTGACTGTATACTATTTTTAGGATTCTTTATTGCTGCCTTCCATTGCTTCTCACCACCAGTAAGATCTTTAAAACCGTCTGCTGTTATATCATTTCCACTAAGAATAAAGTGACATTGCCCTGTAAATGTTTTGAGTCCACTCAGCATCTCATCAATATATTTTCCATCTGCACCTGGGTAGCTGTTTTGTGCTAATGATTCGGCGACCTTCGGTATATCAGTGTTATTAGAGGGTTTAACCTTATGAGTAATCGAAGATTTTAAAAGCGTCACAAAGTCTTTTAGTAGTGATTTGTAGTCAAATCCTAAGGAGAATATTTTTTTCCACAAATCTTTTGATGTTAACCTCTTAAGATAATAGTGCTTTAGCTTAGCCTGTAACTGACCCGCTTCATTTTGAACCCATGGATTCAGCAATATCATTTGATTAACGGCTTTATGAGCATTATTGGCATACATCATCATGGCTGATGCCGCATCACATAAGCCCCAAATTGTCACACTATTACATTCTGGTGATTTCTGTAATAGCACCTCTACTGCGTTTCTTATATCGTCAACTGAGTCAATGAAAGAAGCCCCCTCACCATCACTATCCCCCATTCCTCTGGAGTCAAAACGCATGACGGTATAACCTTGCAAAGCTAAAGAACGAGATAACTGAACGAACTGGCGATGACTCCCCACACGTGTTTGAGGCCCTCCAACAACCACTAGCACGGCTTGCTTTTTAAAACTCGAACACGACGCGGCAGGTCTATGGACTATAGCCATAAGGTTTCGGCCATAACTATTAAAGATAAACGGCTCTTCCATCATATCCCCCTACATACTGCGTTAACGGTTTCGCTCGCAAGCGCTGGTACAACACATATTTCTTGCGCACTCCAGAATGAGTCACCCTTTACGATGGTACTTGATACGCCCACGCCATCATCTTGCAATTTACTTATAAAGCGTTTACTTGCAGGCAAAACATCTTGCTTGGTTCTTGACACTTCGAACCACTCACAGCTTACATTTTGAGGGAATGGACAATCAGATACGACTGAATGAACAGAGCGAATACCCTCAATAAGCTGATGTGATAACTCATAACCAGCCACTTCAACCGCGCCCGATTCAGAAGCAAGGCTGAGTAGCTGGTCTACCGTGATTTTATCGTTTCCACTGAAGGCCTCAGCGGCTACTCGCGTCCTAAAAAACTGCTTTATAAATAATTCACCATTCAATACCGGTTGCCAAAGAATAAGCTGATCAACAGGTGTATTATCTTTGGGAATACTGACCAAATAGTTAAGCGCCACCAAGCAACCAAGCCTTAGACCTACCACCGTAATTGGAGCGGAACACTTCGCTTTCATCGCACTTACAGCAGCGGCTACACTATCAACCCATACCTCCCAAGTAGCCTCAACAAACTCACCTTCGCTATCTCCTGTACCGTAAAGGTCTAAAATCACTGAAGGAATATTTTCACATGCTAAGCTGCGAGCAGTGTCATTAAACATTTTTCGTGATTTATTCATTTCATCGCCAAATGGTGGCACGAATAATACCTGACGCCTTGCTTCACTGCAGGCTTCATAAAAACGTTCTACACAAAATAATTGGCCGTGAGAGCTATCAATAAAAAGAGGGCTGGCCGTTGAAGTTGAGGCTTCCATTTAGCGTATTATTATCCTAATTTTGATTCTACAAAAGCACATAGTGAACCGACGGTTTCAAACGTCTCGGCATTAATTTCATCATCTTCAACAAATATTTCTAAATTCTCTTCTAAAGCCGTAATTACAGTAACCACAGCCATAGAGTCAAATTCCGGAATCTCACCTAACAAGCCTGTAGACTCATCCCATCCATCTGTATTGCTCTGCAGGGTTTCAGCTAATATTCCAATAACGTCTTGTAACACACTCATTCCACTTTCCTTCATACTCAATAAATACAAACAAGTTAATAATACATACCTAAATCACGATAATAGGGGTATCAATTCAAAAACGGCGACAGTTTAACAAATTAAAGTTTATTTGGGGATTTCAGGTAAATACGGATAGGGTTTTAAACCGATTTCGTCACGATCGTTGTAAGTTATATTTCCATCAGACCAATCGACCAAGCCTCTCCCCACTATTACATTTCGTTGAATAACAGGGTCTACATCAACGTTTCTTATGTTAACCAGCTGGTTAACGCCTCGCTCCATAAGAATTAAGTTATCTACAATTTCAATGCTATTCGTTTTTCGTTTAACCCCTTCAACACCAAAACTAATAAGGTCTCGGTTAGATGATTCAGGCCCTTGATGTAGAACAGAGTTTCTAATCACCAAGACGCCACCATTAGGCACATCAACCAAACGACTATCAACAGAGCCTGCCGACGATATTATCGTGTTTTCAATATGGGTTTTATCCGCTCTTGATTTTATTTCATGCCCTTCTTCTTTAGAAGCCAAGAATACGGAATTTTTAATATACAGCTCACCCGCACCTATATATATACCGTGAGACTGCCCTGTATCGTAACCAAGCCTTTCAAACCGGCTATTTTCGATAATAAATAAACCTTTACCTGACCCGGAAAGAATTCCCTGCTGACTATCATGAAAATAAACATTTTCTAATAAGATGCTATCCCCTTCAAAGCGAATACAGGCACCATTCTTATGCGCAACCCTAATACCAGAGCATTCAAGCCCTTTTATAGTCGTATTATTACCCTTAATAACTAATGCAGCCTTACCTTGAACCGTCGCTTTAGAGAGATGTGCGCCTTTATCCGCTATAATCGTCACATTATTTTGGCGTAAAATACCTGCCTGATTATGAACACCTTTAGCGATGCGTAATGTATCGCCATCTTGCAACGCATCAAAAGCAACCTGAAGCGAATCATAATAATGACCGTTAACACTAAATGCTGGCAGCTCATTCGCGTTTAGTGAAAAAGAAAAACAACATAATAACAGTACAGTATTAGCGTAATCAGCCACTCTAGCTCTCGTGCTCATCACTGGTCTCCATTTTAAGACAATCTATTTATTTTTTTATACAATCGGTTTAAACCAAAGCAATATCGGTGCTTTAAAAAATAATACATCAGCCCTTTTACATGTAACAACGTAAACTTATTTATCTTAAACCCCCTCGAAATTTCCTGCGCATCATGAACCATAGAAAATTGTGGCAGGTAAGCTATGCGATTACCGGCGGCCCATATTCTTAGGCAATAATCTACGTCTTCAGGGGAGTAAAATATATTTTCATCTAAACCACCCAGTGCATCGTAAATACGCCGTGGAAACATCCAGCATGCCGATATAGCGTAATCAATATCTCTTGGTTGCGTTAAATCCATAGTTTGCGTTGCTTCCATCTTTTTTAGCATAAAAAAGCGTTGCAATTTTCGGGTAAACGTAGGAAAGGTGTCTACTGACAACTGAAACCGCCCATCTGGAAATGTAAGCTGAGGTGATACGAGTCCATAACTTGGGTTATTAGCCAACCAATCCTTCATCCCCCTTAACGTTGATGCGTTCATATAAGCATCAGAATCTAAAATGACTATATAGTCACCCTTAGATTTTTTTAGACCTAAATTTCGAGAATAAGTAGTGCCGGTATTTTCTTTTAGGTAAATGACGACCAACTGCTGCTTAAACTCTTGCTGAAGCAATTTTAAGATCTCGACTGAACCATCGATAGAGCCATTATCTATAACGATCACCTCACCAGATAACTGACTTTCTTCATAAGAGGTAATTAACTCTCTAACACACTTTTCAATATAGACTTTAGAATTAAAACTCAGTACAACAGCGCTAATTTCCATATTACTCCCTATTAATACGACTTTTTAGAATAAATACCGATATGTAAGTTGAATATTAATGTAAACTTAGCCGCCCAAACTTGCGTTATTAAAGGCACAAACCAGTCAATGAAAATACTTCATGTTTTTGACCACTCAATACCCGTTCAAGACGGTTATTCAACTCGTAGTCGGTGCATCATACAGCAACAGCAAGCATTTGGTTGGGAAACGGCTCACTTAACCGGTCCAAAACAAGGAGAATATACCTGCAGTGACGAAACAATCAGTGATATTCATTTTTATCGTAGTCCTAACGGAAAAAGCATACTTCATAAACTCCCACTAATTAAACAGTTTGGTGTTATTAGTGACATCTATAATCGCCTTAAAGAAGTGGTAGCGATTGAACGCCCTGATATTATCCACGCTCACTCCCCTGCATTAAATGGCGTAGCCGCAGCGCTCGTATCTAAAAAAACAGGTATTCCGTTTGTTTATGAAATACGTGCTTTTTGGGAGGATGCCGCGGTGGACCAAGGCACCAATAAAGAGGGTGATATACGCTATAAAGTGACACGCGCATTGGAAAACTGGGTTGTAAAACGTGCTAACGCAGTATTCACCATTTGCGAAGGCTTGAAAAATGATTTGGTTAAGCGGAATGTTGTAAAAGGGCCTTTAACGGTTATTCCTAATGCTGTTGAGTTAGGGCATTTTTCACAAGAACTCCCCTACCCAGAGACGCTAGCCTCAAAATACGAACTCCTCAAAGGCAGAACGCTTGGATTCGTCGGTTCTTTTTATGAGTATGAAGGCTTGAGTTTATTAATAAACGCAATGCCAAAACTTTTACAATGGGATCCATCTATAAAATTGCTTCTTGTAGGTACAGGAGACGAACACCAGAAGCTAGTATCCCAATGTAACGAACTTAACTTAAACAATAACGTGATATTCACAGGCAGAATTCCATACGAACAAGTAACTGAATATTATGCAGCTATTGATTTACTTATATACCCTCGTAAGTCAATGCGTCTAACAGAATTGGTCACCCCTC
>JQIA01001970.1_pt1 | contig 11015 bp, 21 predicted proteins | sample 811431 | NCBI WGS metagenome assembly JQIA01 (sample SAMN02998118, study PRJNA258478) | marine sediment metagenome | biome: marine; feature: seafloor; material: sediment; isolation source: oil-polluted sediment collected from 3 locations (0.5 km, 0.7 km and 0.9 km)... | place: USA: Gulf of Mexico ... | reverse complement strand
AATTTTTTCAGAATCTAAGAACTTTTTAGGAATTTTTTCAGAATCTAAGAACTTTTTAGGAATTTTTTCAGAATTTTTAAAACTTGGCACGAGAATGCTTGTATAAAATATAAGAAATAATTGGCATGGGAATTGCTTGTAATTCCAACAGTGGCTATTAAAAAGTTTAATAGTTTCTATAAAATAATTTAATAGTAAAGGAGAAAAATGAGTCAAGAAATTATTGTAAAATGTAAAGGTGAATGTGGTAGAGAGTTAAAGCTAAATAGCAAGAATTTTCATAGAAAAGCGTCTGGCAAGCATGGCTTTAAAAGAGTATGTAAAATATGCACAAGCATGGCTAATAAAAAATATAGAGAAAATAATAAAACAAAAGCAAAAGCGTATCAAAGAGAAAATAAAAAATATCTTAATGAATATAACAAGAAATGGAGAAAGAAAAACAAAGAGTTAACTGCAAATTATAATGTGTATGCAAAAAAACTTTTTGCTGATGACATAAAAGAAGATGATGGAAAAATACTTGTTAAGTGTAAAGATAATTGTGATATTTATGGAAAAACACCAAAAACGATCATAAAACAAGACATGATAAATGCAGGACATATTGTAGAAGACAAGCACAAGAAATTCTACGATGCAACACTTTTAAAAACGTGGTCTGAATATGTCAGACTAAAGGCAAACAACGAATGCGAAATTTGCGGTCAAACAAGCGATCTGGAGGCACATCACATCGAACCCAAGGCTACCACACCAGAAAAGGCATTGGATGTCTCAAATGGCATCTGTTTGTGTTCTGGATGCCACAAGAAATTCGGTCATTCTTCTAATGGCTGTACAACTGGACAATTAAGAAAATGTGATATATAATTTTAAGCCTGTGCAATTAACTTTGTACAGGCTTTTTTATTCCTATTCCTTCTTTTTTATGCCCAACAAAAGATGCTCTTGTATCATATTTTTCATGTGAAGTAACGCCAACTTTTATAGTTACAAAGTCAGTCTTTTCACTAATAGATACATTTGTTACTTCTCTCCATTTATCTATTGTGAAAAAACTTGGGTCATAGATTCTGTCTCCAACTTTAACTTCTGAATATGCAACGCTAATGATTTCTCCCATACTAAACCTCCTTCGGATTCTCACAAGAAATTATTCCTCTGTACAGAGTAACATTTTTCCATAGAAATTTGAGAATTTTTACATAATCAAGTGCTTTCTTTTTCTGTCTTTATAATATATTCAATCCACTTTTTACATTCTTTCTTTGTTTTAAATTTTCCTCTATATCCTGAGTCAAATTCACCATCAAAGTAGAAGTCTACAAACCACCATCGTGTATTGAATCTGTATATATTTGTAGTTATTTCAATTTCTGGTGGTTCTGGTAATTCAGACCAATGTGTTATATCTACATCAATACTAATTGATGCGCCCCCATCATAATTAGATGCTTCTAAACAACTTTCAGAAGGTTCCCATTTCTTATCACTATTTATCCATGCTACAGTGCAGTCAGGTAAGTTATGTGAGTAAGAATGGCATACTAATACGTCTCTATTTGTGTCAGGTAATCTTTTTTTAACGCTTATCCATTTCATTTTGTTTCTCCTGTTTTGATTAGTATTAAATACAAACTAACATGACCAAAAAGTTTTGTCAAGAGTTATTTTAATGATATTTTAGTTTTCAAAGTTTCAATAGATAATTCAATCAATATTTCATATTCACTTCGTGCTATTGTAATATATGATGCATCATCAAGAGGTTGTACATTTTCCTCTTTGGACTTACGCCTATAATCATCATTAAATTTTTTCTGCTCTTTTAAACCTTTAAGTATCAACTCATCTGTTTGTTTAATTTCAAATTCCATTTTTTCTCCTATTTGATTAACGTTGACTATTTATACCATTCCAAGAGTTTTCTGTCAAGAACTTTTTAATAAATTATAATTTGAACGCCCATGTTATCATGTTTTACATTTTGAATGTCTTCAAAAATTGGTTCTCCATGGCAATCAACAAGTGAGTCTGCATTTGTAATAACACATGTTAAAAGAACATTGAAATTATCAACAACTACTCCAGCGGTAGTTTTTCCAAACATTCCCTTTCCAGAATAGTCTTCATATAATTCTGCTTCTTCCCCAAAATTCTCCATCAAATTTACTATTTCCTTTGCAAGTTCTAAATCCATTTGCTCCCCCTGTTATTTAATGGTCGAATACACTGCCACATTCTTCTGTGTACAGGTTATATAGTTGATCCCACTCTTCTGATGAATAATAGTTCTGTGATGGATACTCTCCATCATCATGTCCATTTTCAAGTAACCACCCTTTAAAAGTCATTGTTTTGTTTCTCCATTAGTTTTGTTTACCTATTTATAATATGCTTAGAGTTTTTTGTCAAGAACTTTTTCTTTTTCTGCTCACAGCAACAATTGATTTAAGAATTTTTTTTGCATTCTCTTTCCCTAATGTAAAAAAAATATCATTTTCAATATCCCACCAAACCTCGCACACGCCATATCCAGTGTCACCAAGAAGTTTTTCATATAAAACAACTCTTTCTTTTGTCATAAAGGCATGCTTTGTAATAGACATTTTAAAAACATAATCGCCATACTCATCATTGTTTTCAGGCTTGCATATCATACATACACGTCTTCCATCTTTATCAGTAATGTTTTTTAACATCTTAATCTCATAATCATCAAGATCTTTAATAATTCTATTCAAAGACTTTGGAAGTGCTCCAAATTCAAACTCAGCAGAACCCATGTAATCAAATTTTAATAAAGAGTCAATGCCCTCAGATGCTTTCCCATTTTTTTTGAAATCTGCTCTCTGAATAAGATATGGCTGTTTAATCATGTTTTCCTCCCTGTTTTGGTTAGTGTTAAATACTTATACCACTGCAAGAATTTTCTGTCAAGAACTTTATTTGTCTTTTTCTCTCCATCTTTCCTTTGTCCAAATATCACTAAGCCACGATTCCATTTTGTTTCTCCTGTTGTTTAGTTTAATCATTTATAACATTCATCCAATATTCTGTCAAGGCTTTTTCTTCACTTACTGTATTTACTACCATCCAAAATGCCTTTAAAAGATCTCTTTTTGAGGTAGAAAACGGATTAAAAGTATATGCGTGCTTAAAAGCTCCATTCTTATTAACAACAATGCTTATTGTGTTTGATATACGAGAAATTGCTACGTTTCCAACTCGCTTCATTATCAAGTTTCTTGGATTTGTTTCTTTATGTTGTTTAATCCATTCGTTGCAAGAAATAATATAACATTTTGGAATGCTTGCAAATTGCATTATTGGTAGTCCAAATTCTTCTGCATCTTTTTTAATTTTTTCTGTCAATGCTCTTGGACACTCTGAGAATTTTTTACAACCATCTTCTTTACAAAATGTCATATCCCTGTAACAAATCATAATATCCTCCCTCTATTTGGTTAGTGTTAGCTAAATCTACCATATTGTTTTTATGCTATCAAGGATTATTTTACCTTCTTGAAACACTCCCTCTTGACGTTGTTACTGAGCCACCAATATTTCCACACTTAATGTCACCACTCATTGCTGTCACTGAGCCACCAACATCATCACAGTTAACGTCACCACTTGCAACTTTTACTGAACCGCTAATGTCTTCGCACTTAATGTCTCCACTGCCAACATTAATAGATCCAACGTCTTCACAATAAATGTTACCTCTTTCATTTTCAATTTTTTCAACATCACCTTCAATTGTAATATTGACAATGTGTTCAAATTCTTCTTCCTGCTCTTTGCCATTAATGATAATCTTGTCTCCAGTGATAACTACATTATTTCCTTTATAACTTTTTCCATTAATTTTTATATTTCCATTTGTTGAATCAATTCTCATTTTATTCCTCCCTTTTTCCATTGTCCTGAGTTAAATTCTGCCAAATCAATTATATGAACAAGCTTTTTCTTATAATAGAAGATTATATAACTTCCATTTTCTTTCTCACCTCTATGAAGTTCCACCTCTCTTCTAGTTTTTTTGTGGAAAAATTTTCCAAGCTTTTTAATTTTTTTTAGTTTCATTTAATAACCCCATTTTGTAATAAGTATGTGTTGTTTATTATATGTCATATTAGGAAATAATTCAGTAAGATAAAAATGTAAAAGCTCATGAATTACTATCTTTGTTGCTGCCCACTTATATATAAAAATTGTTTTTGAACTTGGGTGGTAAAAAGCCAAACCTTTAAACTTCTTTCCTGAAAATCTTTCTGCAATCTTTCTAATCTCTGATACAGATCCAAAAATAGCCACTTCTGGCAGACTTTCTGTTGGCATGCAACCTGTGCCATGCCTAACAACTTTTTGTGCTTTAAATGCGTGTTTTTGAATGTCTACTGTGGCACATCCTGACACAAGTAAAGAAATTATTAAGATTGCAAATGTTTTCATTGTCTACTCCTAAAGTAAATGTGCTGGAACGATGGAGGGACTCGAACCCCCGACACCATGCCAGTGACATGTGCTCTACCAACTGAGCTACATCTTCAAAGACTTTCTTTCTGCTTGGATCTGTGTCGACCCATCCTCAAGCGTACTTAATCATCCCTGCCAGCACTAATTGTTTTAAGCTGAAAACCCGCACATTACACTTCCGCTACCACCATCCCATCTATCATAATCATCACTTGCAATCTCACTTTCATTGATGTCATAAACGCCATTTTCAATTGCACTAAGAGCATACATAAACCATTTATCGTAGTTATAACATCCTCTTGATGTGCCAGCATCAGGAGTTGGTGATTTTTCACCATTATAACATGTTGCTCTTCTACCTGCAACTGCATTACCTTCGTCGTCTTCTGCATATGTTCCATCAGAATCTTTTTTGAGAAACTGCAATGTCATTCCAATGTAGTAATCAAATCCAGTTACAACAACAAGGCTTTTTTCACCATTGTGAACTCTTGTAATTACATATCCTTCAAGGTATAAATAATCTTTATTTTTTATTTCTTCTGTAACTTCCATGGTTCCTCCTGTTTTATTAGTGTTAACTATTACTCTTTAATCCAGTGAAAAAATCCTTACGACATTTGTCAAGATATTGCTCAAGATGTTGGATTGTCCAGTTTTTCATTTTTGACTGATCAATGTCAGGCTTTAATACAAAAATCTGACTCATAAGCTCTTCTCTTTTTTCAGTGTCTTTTTTCATTTTTATTCTCCCTGTGTTTAAGTTATGAATAAGAATAGCATAACTTAAATACTGTGTCAAGAGTTATTTTAAAATATCTTTTATTGCCGTAATAGTTTTGTTGCTTTCTTCTGCTTTTTCAGACTGATGAATAAGCTGTAGCTTTACAATCTCAAAATCATGCTTATAATTTTGAGTATTCATCTTTTCTGATGCAAGTTCTTTTGTTAAATTTTTATTCCTTGCTTCAAGGTTGCAAACATTTTGTGATAAAGACTTGTTGTTTGAGTTTAGTCTTTTAATCTCATCATCGTCAGAAGTAGATACCGCAACAACAATTGCAATAGAAATTATAAACATAGAGATTACTATAAATACCTGCACAACTACATCTCTTACAAATTTATCAAACATAAATCCTCCTTATTCTTTAAATAAAAATTTGTTAGCCAAATCTCTCTTTAACTCTTCGTTATTGTTTACAAGGGCTTTTAATTCTTTGTACGATAATTCTCCAATTCCTTGTTCTCTATTCAGGGCTTTTAAAACTTCTCTTAATGATGTTATGATACTTTCACCTTACGATCCCCATGCACACGTTGCCATAGTGCCTCCACCATGTGCTTTACAAGCTCCAGCATAGTAATAGCCTTTCTTAAGCATTGAAAGGAGACAGTAAAAATACTCTTCATAATCATCACCTAAATGAGAATAATCTTTTGAAGACTTCCCAGCAAGACATGTTAATTTCCAGTTTTTGTCATCTTTTCTTACAATGGTAATTCCAACATCAAAGTTTACACCAACAATGATTCCAGTAACAACTTCACCATCAGGATATTCCCACTGAATCTCAATTCCAGTAAATTCAGGATAATCATTTGGGTCTGCTGTTACTCTTTCCTGTGCTGCAAGCATTGCTCTTAAAAGTCTTAAACTCATATTGTCCTCCCTGTTTTGTTTAAAGTAATAGCACCATATCATTGATATGGTGTTATGTCAAGAATTATTGTCCTGAGTAAGCGCAGGATGCATTGCCACTACTGTGTGGTTTTGTAATAAATCCAATTTCCCTGTTTACTTCTAAGTGATCAATTTCACCTTTTTTAATCATTTCAACTGTCTTGTAAAAAGTTTTTTTATACCCTGTTTTATACTCTGGAGTTTCCTGTGTAATTCTTTTCCAATGTGGAGAACTTGGCCCATTTATACAAAATTTGCGACCAGTATCATCCTGCGCTGTAATTCCAACATCAAAATTACATGCTACAATCTTTGCCTTAAACTGATTTTTAATAATTACTTCTTTTTTATCAAACTCTGGATAATCTGTTTTCATAATATATCTCCTTTTTATTAAGTTTAATTGCTTATACCATGCCAAAAATTACTGTCAAGAATTATTGTCAAGAATTATTGTCCTGAGTAAGCGCAGGATGGAGTTCCAGTCATAATAGGTTGTTGTTCCAGCATGTCATAAATATGGTTCACATCAATTTCGCCATTTTCAATTGACTCAAGACAATATGCAAAGACATCATCATATTTTTCTTCCCACTTATCATATGTTCTACAGTACCCTCCCCAATGTGGAGAACTTGGGCCATTGATGCAAAGTTTTGCACTACCTGCTTGAATCGTAATGCCTACATAATAGCTACAGGCAACAACTTTTCTTTTGTCACTGATCTTTTCACCACTAAGATTTTTCTCAGTTACTACTACTTTTCTTCCGTCAAGTTCTGAATAATCTGTGTTTTCCATAATATGTCTCCTTTTGTTAAGTTTAATTACTTATATCATGCAAAAATTTATCTGTCAAGTATAAAAAAAGGCTCTACGATTAATTTCGTAGAGCCTCTAATTTTATTTAAATGATTCTGCCATCTTTGCAGTGATGTCCCAAAGAATTTTGTTAATCTTCATGTTTAATTCTCCCTGTTGTTAAGTTATTTTGTTTTTCGTTAATTTCTAAAAACAATCTATCATAACTATTTTTTCCTGTCAATGACTTTTATTGATCTTTGAAAATTTCTGCAACCAAAGTAATAAGTCCCATTCCAACAAAAGAAAAAATTATAGGAGGCCAAGACACAACAGCCAATCCCCAACCAGCAGTCATTGACCAATAAGACAATCCAAATAGGCAAAGATACATTAAAATTGCTGATGCTAAATTATTCATTCTCAAAATCCTCCTCAAATTGATTTGCTTGTTTTTCTTTTGCTTTCTCTCTAAAACGTTTGCCATTTTTGGTCTTGTCACGACCACTACCATTTTTTTCTTTCTTTCTAATCTTTTCAAAATTCAATCCTGCCACTTTCCCTCCATTTTTATGCCTATTTAAAATTGACTTCCATTCCTGAAATTTTTAGTTGATTTACGTTATCAAGATTTACATTAATATAGTCTTGCTTGTTGCGATCCCAGAGTGTCATGTACTTTGAAATATGGGCAGTTGTTGACCGCTTCCCAGTTTTAGTTGGGATTGTTCTCTTCTGAATATTTGCAATTCTTTCAGAGCCATCCTTTTTAATAAACGTTATTGAGAAGAACTTACCAGAGTCGAGTGCATTCTGAATGCTGTCTCTTACAAAGTCAAGATTAGCCTTTCTTCTGTTTACTGCTGGATAATTATCAACGAGAGCTTTTTTACTTTTAGCTTCTATCTTCACTTTTGCAGGATCTGGAGCATTAAGAAGATGATCTTTAAGATCTGCTGCATTCTGCTGTGAATTGATAACATCCTTGTCATCTTCAATCGGATTATACCCATGCATTTTTTCAAATTCTTTTGGGCAGATTGCATCCTGACCAAGACCTGTGTAATCATATACACTACCATTTCTTTCAAAATATACTCTTGCAAAAATTCCCGACTTAACTTCAACATCTGCAAACTCGTAATTTGTTCTGAAGTTATCAAGTTCTGAATCATCATACAATCCTCTGAGATACTCTGCAACCTCAGTGTGTGAAATCCAAAATCCAGCCTTTTTGACACCATTAGAAATGTCAAGTGATGTGAACGGTTTTTGAGCAAAGTAAAAAACATTTGCTTCATCTACGACTACTTTTTTAATTTCTTTTTCCATTTTTATTCTCCTTTTAGTTAAATTATATCTATATATATCATATTTTTAAAGTGCTGTCAAACTGTTTTTTAATATTTCTTCAATTTTTTCAAACTCTGTATATGGAATACGTATAAGTTTGATATTGTTATCTTCACAATATTTGTCCTTTATTGCGTCTTTGATTGGTTGCTCTTTAAAATTTTCTTTTGCTTTTTTTACAGATATTCCTCTAAATCTTGTTAGTTTATAGTGTTGTTCTCCATCATATTCTATACAAATATTGTAATCAGGTAAATAAAAATCAAATGGAAGTGGTCTTTTGTGCCTACATTCTTTAAACCTTTTCTGTTTTTCAAAGTTAATATTATTTTCTAAAAGATATTCTTCAATTCCCCTTTCTCCTTTTGAGTTATTACATCTTGGACATCCTTGTTCTACTAAATGATTTGATGGTGTTTGCCAGAAATATTCTTTACAGTCATTGCAATAAATTTGAACCTTTGTTTTCGCATTTATATAAATAGATCTTTCATAATTATATTTGTAATCATTGATTTCTATTGCTTGATTTGCAAAGTACTCATCTTTGTTTACTGCTGACTTTATGGATATGAATTGTCCATTTAGTAAATTATTCGGCTTTATGTACACTTCTCCGTATTTTGTACGTGCTTTTATCTTCTTATATTCTCCTCTGTAGTCTTCTAAAAATTCAATATTTTTATATGCTTTTGGGTTAAATTCTTTTAGTCGATTTATAAAATACTTTGTCTGGTCTACTGCTAACTGTATATTTGGAAGACTTCCGCATAACAAATTATTTGGGATTACATATACTTCTCCATACTTGTCTTTTGCAAGTATTTTCTTTTTAGCTCCCATATACTCTTCTAAAAACTCAATATTATCATATGCTTCTATATTAACTTCTTTTAGCTCATTTTTAAAGTATTCTGTTTTGTCTAATGCAGACTCTATAGATGGGAAACGCCCTTTCAGTAAATTGCTTGGACATATGTAAACTTCTCCGTATTTTGTACGTACTTTTATCTTCTTATCTCTTCCTTTGTAGTCTTCTAAAAACTCAAGCTCTTCATATGCCTTTGTATTTTTCACTTTTAACTCTTCTATAAACTCTTTGTGCGTCTTTTTTCTTCTCACTCGCTTCTCCTATTATAATAAATTATGTGATGTAATCTCTTAACTAACAGGTGTTAAGAGAAACGCCTTCGAAGTCGCTGTCCATCACTAAACCTTTACTATAACATATTTTTAATCTTTTGTCAAGTCCAGTTAAACACGATTACAGGAGAATATGTGCTGTTTTACTTAAATTATCAAAGAAATACTGCTATTTTCATAGATTATTATTTTTTTAATTCTATTAGGTGAGTCAGTCGTGCTTGACTTAATTTGTACACTACAAGTTCATCGTTTGCCAAAAACCCACCCCATGATTTTGTTTCATCTTTTTTTGCAAAAACAGAATCATACCCACTTGGACATTCATTTAATGATCCAGTTGGATAGTTTATTCTTCCCATCGCAAACTCAGCTAAAAATAAATAGATTTCACTTCGTTTATTTCTACCACTCCAACGATTGTTTGAATAGCCAAGCGCCTTTGATGACGCTGTAGCTCCATAAATTCCACGACCCAGCATCGACCCATTTGACGCACCTCTTGGGATAATGAGACCATTTACAATAATACTCATAATGTTTGCAGAGCTACTCCCATGAAAAACTTCATACACTGTATCTTTATATCTGTTTTCAATGTTGTTATAGTTTTCTGTTGATTTTAAATTATCCATTTCAAATACATTTGTAATCTTCCAGTTAAACAGATCTCTATGGCAATCTGCCCTTGTATCAATAAACTTTTTATTAACTCTTTGAAACTCTGCTGAATCATGAGTAAGAACAGAAAGACTAAAATCAAGTTCAGGAATTTTATCATCTTTCTTCTTGGTATCTGTAACCTTAACTGTTGCTTTTAACTGATCAATAAGATCTGACTCTTCCATAAGCCTCTCATCGTTATCAATCATTGCACTACTTGGTATTTTCGCACCAAATGGATGCGGAATCATACTGTAGTACATATCATTAAGAGATTTTAGTCCTTCTTTGCTTCCACTGTAACTATCTCTTATATCATTTAAAACTTGTCCTGCTCTTTCAATGTGAGGTAGCGCTAAAGTGCCCAATGGAGATGAAATACCACTTGATGAAACTGACATGGTTGTCATGTTGGATATATTATGAACATTTTCTTCCCAAATGTTTCTGAGAACTTCCTTTGTATTTATATCGCTAAAGGCATTGATTATTGATAACTCACCTTTACTTGATGTTGCACTGGTAGATGTAACATTTCTGATATTGTCTGATCCTACTGATGGTTTTTCTGTGTCTACCTGCTCATAGCCTTTTTTCTTTTTTGATTTAATTATTCTGTCATATTCTTTTTTTGCAATAAATTCACTATCAATTGGGTTCCCGTCTGCATATTTTCTTACTTCATTCATGCTTGTCTTTCCAACTCTTCCATAGTTGCAAAATAGTATAAACTCGTCTGCATCATTTTTCTGAAGTTCAATGCAATAATGCTTATTATTGTTTGTGTCAATTTTTCCCATACAGAGGACTTCAAATTCAATCGTTTCTTTAAAGTCTGTGCTTCCACTGCTACCCTGTTTTGTTGATTTGAATTTTGCCATTT
>JQIA01001969.1_pt1 | contig 11016 bp, 9 predicted proteins | sample 811431 | NCBI WGS metagenome assembly JQIA01 (sample SAMN02998118, study PRJNA258478) | marine sediment metagenome | biome: marine; feature: seafloor; material: sediment; isolation source: oil-polluted sediment collected from 3 locations (0.5 km, 0.7 km and 0.9 km)... | place: USA: Gulf of Mexico ... | reverse complement strand
TTAGTAATAAGAATAAGGATAAAAAGAATATATAATAATTAACAATTAATCAAAAAGTATGGAAAAAGAACAGTTTTATTATGATAATAAAATCGTAAAAATGTTTCTTTGGGCTACAATTCTTTGGGGAGTTGTAGGAATGTTAGTAGGGCTATTAGTAGCGCTACTTTTTATTTTCCCAGGGTATTTAGAATTTGCAGGAAGTGATAATGCTATATCGTGGTTAAGTTTTGGGCGTTTAAGACCATTACATACCAATGCAGTAATCTTCGCTTTTGTAGGTAATGGAACTTTTTTAGGAGTTTATTATTCAACACAAAGGTTGTTGAAAGCAAGAATGTTTAATGATGTTTTAAGTAGAATTCATTTTTGGGGTTGGCAAGCTATAATTGTAGCTGCAGCAATAACGTTGCCTTTAGGATATACTTCTTCAAAGGAATATGCAGAATTAGAATGGCCAATTGATATTGCAGTAGTTTTAATTTGGGTTGTATTTGGAATTAATTTGATAGGGACCATCTTAAAAAGAAGACAGCGTCATATTTATGTAGCAATCTGGTTTTATATAGCAACTTTTGTAACTGTAGCCGTACTTTATATATTTAATAATTTAGAAATGCCAGTAACAGCATTTAAAAGTTACTCCATATATTCGGGAGTTCAAGATGCTTTAATTCAATGGTGGTATGGACACAATGCAGTTGCATTTTTCTTAACAACTCCTGTACTTGGATTAATGTATTATTTTGTTCCTAAAGTAGCCAATAGACCTGTATATTCATATAGGTTATCTATAATTCACTTTTGGACATTAATTTTCTTATACATATGGGCAGGGCCTCACCACTTGTTATATTCGGCATTGCCAGAATGGACACAAAACTTAGGTACCGTATTCTCTATTATGTTAATCTTCCCATCTTGGGGTGGTATGATCAACGGACTACTTACGTTGCGTGGAGCTTGGGATAAGGTTCGTGAAAATCCTGTGTTAAAATTCTTCGTAGTAGCAATTACGGGTTATGGTATGGCTACATTTGAAGGGCCAATGTTGTCTTTTAAAAATGTAAATGCAATTGGTCACTATACCGATTGGATTATTGGGCACGTACACATTGCAGCCTTGGCTTGGAATGGATTTATGGTAGCTGGTATTGTATATTGGTTGGCTGAAAAGCTTTGGAAAACACCATTATATTCAAAAAAATTAGCAAATACACATTTTTGGTTAGGGACTATTGGTATATTATTTTATGCAATCCCATTATATATTGCAGGGTTTATGCAAGCGTTAATGTGGAAAGATTTTAACCCAGATGGAACATTGGTTTATGGTAACTTTTTAGAAACAGTTACACAAATATTACCAATGTATGCTATGCGAGCAATAGGAGGAACGTTGTATTTAACAGGTTTTATTCTATTAGCAATTAATGTAATAAAAACGGCAAAAGCAGGTTCAACAGTAGAAGATGAACTAGCAGAGGCTGTTCCATTGAAAAAAATTAGTGGTAAAAGAATTGCTGGTGAAGGTTGGCATACTTGGTTAGAAAGAAGAACGGTTTTATTTACTATATTAACTACGGTTGCAATTTTAATTGGAGGTTTAGTAGAATTTGTTCCATTACTTTTAGTGAAATCAAATATTCCAACAATTGAAAGTGTAAAACCATATACACCACTAGAATTAGAAGGAAGAGATCTTTATATACGAGAAGGTTGTAACAACTGTCACTCTCAAATGATTCGTCCTTTCCGTTCAGAAGTTGAACGTTATGGTGAATATTCTAAAGCAGGTGAATTTGTGTATGATTTCCCATTCTTGTGGGGTTCTCGTAGAACAGGTCCGGATGTACACAGAATTGGAGGTAAATATAACGACAGCTGGCACTTTAATCATATGCTAGATCCACGTTCAACCTCTCCAGGATCAATTATGCCACGTTATTCATGGATGATTAAAAACGACTTAAATGCATCGGATTTAGAGGGTAAAATGGAGGCGCTAGCCAAATTAGGAGTTCCTTATAGTGATGAAGACATTAGTAAAGCTAAACAAACATTATTAGCACAAGCTAAAGAAATAGAGCAAAATTTAAGACAAGATCCTGAATTTGTGAAAAATTATGGGAATAGCAATATTCAGAACAAAGAAATAGTTGCATTAATTGCTTATTTACAACGTTTGGGTACTGATATTAAAGTAACTAATAGCACAGCTTTAAAATAGATTTAAGATGTTGAGATTTATCAAACATAATTTAGAAGGTATCGATGGAGTTGAAATTTATCCAATAATTTCGCTACTGCTTTTCTTTGGAGTATTTATTGGGATGCTCATATTTGTAATAAAATTACCGAAAAGGAGAATTGAAGAAATAAGTCAACTTCCATTAGATTTAGATACAGATAATAATAAAGAAATTAGTCATGAATAAAAAGTCAGAAAATATATCGGGTTGGAAAAGATTTATGAAATCTATGACCAAAGCCCATGAATTAGGAACAGAAGAAGACATCATGCTAGACCATGATTATGATGGAATTAAAGAATTAGACAATGTTTTACCGCCTTGGTGGTTGTACGGTTTTTATATTACCATTGCAATTAGTGTATTTTACTATACGCAAGTATTTTTTAATTCAGAAAAATATAGTCAAGCTAAAGAATTTGAAACAGAAGTAGCTGAAGGTAAAGCAGAGGTTGAAGCTTATAAAGCTGCAAATCCTGAATTATTTAATACAGATAATATTGTTGCTTTTACTGATGATGAAAATTTAGCTAAAGGGAAAGAATTGTTTGCTTCTAAAACGTGTACCGCTTGTCACTTAGTTGATTTAGGAGGTAGTATTGGACCTAACCTAACTGATGAAAATTGGATTATGGGTGGGGGAGTTAAAAATATTTTTAACGTCATTTCTAAAGGGGGAAGACCTGGAAAAGGGATGATTCCATGGGAAGGTACTATTAGTAGATTGGAAAGACAACAATTAGCAAGCTATATTATAGCTATGCAAGGAACAACACCAGCAAACCCAAAAGCACCTGAAGGTGACGTTTGGACTGGTGAATAATAGACAACAATTTAACCTTTGTAAGAAGGTTGAGTTATTGAATTTTAGTTAGTAGTAACTAGGCTGTTTTATGATATTTGTCACTTTTGTATCTAAATGGGTAATTTATTAACCATAAATTTGCGAAGTGAAAAAAATTAAAGAACAGCCTTTTTTTATGTAATATGATAAAAGAGAATAAAGAAATATTTAGAGATACAATAGGGACTATTGATGATAGTGGAAATAGAAATTTTATTTATCCTAAGAAACCTAAAGGAAAGCTTTATAATTATAGAACCTATGTAAGTTGGGTACTATTAGTTATTATGATTGCTTCACCATTTATTAAAATTAATGGAAATCAGTTTTTGCTTTTTAATGTTCTAGAACGTAAATTTCATATTTTCGGGTTCCCTTTTTGGCCTCAAGATTTTCATTTACTAGTTATTTCTGTTCTTGTTAGCGTTGTATTTATTATACTATTTACGGTTGTATTTGGTCGAATTTTTTGTGGATGGATGTGTCCACAAACCATTTTTATGGAAATGGTTTTTAGAAAAGTGGAGTATTTAATTGAAGGAGACAGAGCCAAACAAATTAAATTAGATAAACAACCTTGGAATGCTGAAAAAATTAGAAAACGAATCTTAAAATGGGTTAGTTTCTTCTTTATTTCATTTTTAGTATCAAATGTGTTTTTAGCATATATAATTGGGTCGGATACTGTATTAGAATACTTGTCAGATAATCCATTAAATCACGTTGGGCTATTGGTAAAACTATTAGCATTTACCGGTGTATTCTATTTTATATTTGCCTGGTTTAGAGAGCAGGTATGTATTATTGTATGTCCTTATGGAAGATTACAAGGAGTTTTGTTAGATAATAAATCTATCAATGTTGCGTATGATTTTGTGAGAGGTGAAAGTGAAAATGGAAGAAAGAAATTACGTAAAGGCGAAAATAGAGATGAATTAGGTCATGGAGATTGTATTGATTGTAATCAATGTGTTTTGGTTTGTCCTACAGGTATTGACATTAGAAACGGAACACAGTTAGAATGTATCAACTGTACAGCTTGTATTGATGCTTGTAACGATATTATGGATAAAACGGGGTTTGATCAAGGATTAATTCGATATGCTTCTGAAGATGATATTGAGAGAAAAGAAAAATTTAAATTTAATGCCCGTTTAATTGCGTATTCAGCAATATTAACAATTTTAATAGCAGTTCTTGTTACCATGCTATTCTTGAGAAATGATGTTGAAGCTACCGTATTAAGATTACCTGGGCAAACATTTCAAACTACAAATACTACAGTGAAAAATGTGTACACAGTTAAGTTAATCAATAAAACAACTGAAGATATTGAGAATGTTGAAATTAAGTTGATTTCCCATGAAGGAGTTGTAAATATGGTAGGAGGAATGCTAAAAATTAAAAGACAAGATTTACAGGAAGGAACACTATTTATTGAAATAAACAAAAAAGACCTAATTTCGTCTAAAGAAAAGTTAAAAATTGGAATTTATTCAAATGGAAAATTGATTGAGACTACTTCAACCAATTTCTCAGGACCTTTAAAAATTAATTAAATGAAATTTAAAATAAGTTGGCCAGCGGGTATTATTTTTGTTTTAGCTGCTTTTATAATATTTATACTGTCATTTGTATATAAAGCAACTTTTATAGCTGATTATGACCACCATTTGGTGTCTGAAGATTATTATAAAGATGAATTAAATTATCAACAGGAAATAGATCAACTAAATAATGCAGCTGAATTAAATCAAAATATTACATATAAAAAAGTAACAGAAGGATTGTTAATTAGTTTTCCTTCTGAATTTGATCCTGCTCAAATTTCAGGTACTATTTCATTTCAAAGATTATCCAATGATAAATTGGATTTTGAATTTTCGATTGCTTTAGAAACAACAGACTACCTTATTCTTGATGGAAATTTAGTTGAAGGAAAATGGAATGTTAAAATAGAATGGGTTGTAAACGATAAAACGTATTTATTCAAGGAACAAATAATGTATTAATATGCTTTGGACAGCACTTCTTTTAGGGTTAGCAGGAAGTTTCCACTGTATTGGTATGTGTGGACCCATAGCTTTCGTTATACCCGTTGATAGATCCTCTAAATCAAGACTGTTTTTTCAAACATTTTTATACAATTTAGGAAGATTAGTGAGCTATTCACTTATTGGAGTTTTATTTGGATTTATAGGTAAAGGGCTTTATTTAGCTGGTTTTCAGCAACGATTGTCAATTTTAATGGGGGTAATTATGATAGCTACTATTCTAATACCAGCATCACTATTTAATAAATATAATTTTTCAAAACCTTTATATAAAATAATAGCGAAAGTTAAATCCAAATTGAGTTTGTATCTAACTAAAAAATCAAATAAGGCATTATTCTCAATAGGTTTTTTTAATGGATTCTTACCTTGTGGTTTGGTTTATATGGCATTGATTGGGTCAATTTCGACAGGAAATGTTGTTCAAGGAGCTTTATACATGGCGTTGTTTGGTCTGGGAACAATTCCAATGATGGCTGCTGCGGTACTACTAGGAAATTTTGTAAATATATCTGTACGGGCTAAAATTCAGAAAATAATTCCTGCTTTAGTTGTTGTTATTGGATTATTATTTATATTACGTGGATTAGGGCTAGGGATTCCTTATATTTCCCCTTCAGATGCTAAATTGCAAATATCTAATAATCCAGACAAGTGTATAACTGTCGAAAATAACGATTAATCTATGGAAGAAACTCCAAAAGTAACTTTTGAAGATTTTGAAAAAATATCTTCAAATAATGAGTTATTGCAAATAATTAAGAAAAAGAATATTTCTATTGATAAAGTAAATAAAAGAATATTTTATGAAGAAGAGCTACGCCGTTTACAAATTGAATTAGTAAAGCTTCAACAATGGATATCTAAAAACAATAAGCGTGTAGCTATTATTTTTGAGGGACGTGATGCTGCAGGAAAAGGAGGGAATATTAGGCGTTTTACGGAGCATTTAAATCCTCGTTCTATGCGTGTTGTTGCATTAACCAAACCTACCAGTGTTGAACGTGGTCAATGGTATTTTAGACGTTATATAAGAAAATTACCAAACCCAGGAGAAATTGTTTTCTTTGACCGTAGTTGGTACAATAGAGCAGTGGTAGAACCTGTAATGGATTTTTGTACAGAAGCACAATATCAAAATTTCATGGTTCAAGTTCCTGAATTTGAACATATGCTGTATGAAGATGGTATGGTTTTAATTAAATTTTGGTTTTCTATTTCAAAAAATGAACAACTTGATCGATTTAATGCACGGTTGGAAACACCTTTAAAACGTTGGAAATTTAGTCCAGTTGATAAAAAAGGACAAGAACTTTGGGAAAAATATTCACAATACAAAGATCAAATGTTTGCAAGAACTCATACAAGCTATAGTCCTTGGATTACGGTGAGAGCAAATGATAAAAAAATTGCACGTTTAGAATGTATTAGATATGTTTTGTCACAATTTAATTATGATGGAAAAGATGAAGCCTTAACTACACTGTTCCCAGATCCTAATATTATTATGAGGTATTATCGTTCAACTAAACAAATTGACTAACTATGCATGAGGATTATAATTTATTAGAAGAAGATGTAGCTATTCTGAACACAAATAAGGGATTAACAGCGTTGTTATCTAAAGAGCCTTATAACTTAGAAAAAGCTGTTAGATATGTCAAATATGAAAAAAAATTAAAAAAACTTCAGGTAGATTTAATTAGATTGCAGTCATGGGCAATTCAAGAGAACGAACGAATTATTATCATTTTCGAAGGTAGAGATGCTGCAGGTAAGGGTGGGGCTATTAGACGTGCTACTGAGCGTATGAATCCACGTCATTTACGTCTAGTTGCATTGCCAAAACCTACTGAAGATGAACAAACTCAATGGTATTTTCAGCGCTATGTAAATCAATTTCCAAAAGCTGGAGAGATTGTATTTTTCGATAGAAGTTGGTACAATAGAGCAGTTGTTGAACCTGTAAATGGATTTTGCTCAGACAAAGAGTATGATATTTTTATGAATCAAGTAAATGATTTTGAAAGAATGATTACTGAATCTGGAATTCGTTTGGTGAAAATTTATATGTCTATTTCAAAGCGTGAACAATCAAAACGATTTATTGATATAAAAAGCAACCCTCTTAAGCAGTGGAAAATGACAGCAGTTGACGAAAAAGCTCAGGAACTATGGGATGTATATACAGAATATAAAAATAAAATGTTTGAAAAAACAGAAGAAGGTGTGGTAAAATGGAAAATTATTAAGGCTAATAGAAAGACTTTTGCAAGAGTATCGGCAATTAACCATATACTTAAAAGTATACCTTACGATAAGAATTTAAAAGTATAAAAAAACGTCTCAAAATTATTTGAGACGTTTTTTGTAATAATATGTTTGTTTAATCTTCAACTAAAACCCATTCACCTTTTTGAATTAAAGGAATGGCTTGCTTGTATTTTAAAGATTTGTTTTCACCGCTCATCACATTTTTAATAGTAACTTTTTCATTTCTTCCTATTTTACGTTCCGACCTTACAATTGTTTCAATAACTTGTGGTTGCTGAGTTTGATTCGTTTGTGCACTTTCAGTTTGGTTGCTATATTCTTCCTTACTTAACTGAACTTTATCACGTTTACGTTCCTTTGCTTGTGAAACCTGATTTGCGTCTTGTGAAGGTAATTCACCCTTAAACAAGAACGATAACACATCTTTGTTTACTTTATCAAGCATTCCATTAAACAATTCAAACGATTCAAATTTGTAAATTAATAAAGGATCTTTTTGCTCGTATGTTGCATTTTGTACAGACTGTTTCAACTCATCCATCTGACGTAAATGATCTTTCCAAGTGTCATCAATAATGGATAAAGTTATATTTTTTTCAAAATCAGTAACCAATGCTTTACCTTCAGATTCGTAGGCTTCTTTTAAATTGGTTACTACTTTTAATTCTTTTGTTCCATCAGTAAAAGGAACAACAATACGTTCGTATTTATCACCCTGACTTTCATAAACATCTTTAATAACAGGGTAAGCTGCTTTAGCACTTTTCTCTAATTTTTCTTTGTAATGTTTATAAACAATATCGAACAATTGATCTGTTAATTCTTGTTCAGAAAGTGATTTAAATTCTTCTTCAGAAAAAGGAGAACTTGTTGATGAGAAACGAATTAATTCAAACTCGAAATTTTGATAATCACTTGTAATTTTATTTTCTCTAACCAATAAATTACATGTATCATAAACCATATTTACAATATCTACTTGTAATCGATCACCGTACAATGCGTGGCGACGACGTTTATATACAACTTCACGCTGAGAGTTCATGACATCATCATACTCCAGTAAACGTTTACGAACTCCAAAATTGTTCTCTTCTACTTTACGTTGGGCTCTTTCAATAGATTTAGTAATCATCGAATGTTGAATTACTTCACCTTCTTTAAGACCCATTCTGTCCATCATTTTCGCAATACGTTCTGAACCGAATAAGCGCATTAAATTATCTTCAAGAGACACATAGAATTGTGATGATCCTGGATCTCCTTGACGTCCAGCACGACCCCGTAACTGACGGTCTACACGACGAGAATCATGACGTTCAGTACCTATAATTGCCAAACCACCCGCTGCTTTCACTTCATCAGATAATTTAATATCTGTACCACGACCAGCCATATTGGTTGCAATAGTAACGATACCAGCATTACCAGCTTGTTCTACAATATCAGCTTCTTTTTTATGGAGTTTTGCATTTAACACATTGTGATTTATTTTCCGAATAGAAAGCATTCTTCCTAATAATTCAGAAATTTCAACAGATGTAGTACCCACTAATATTGGTCGACCTTGATTTACTAAATTTTCAATTTCATCAATAACGGCATTGTACTTTTCTCGTTTCGTTTTAAAAACTAAATCTTCTTGATCATCACGTATTAATGGAACATTAGTCGGAATTTCAATAACATCTAATTTATAGATATCCCAAAATTCACCTGCTTCTGTAATCGCTGTACCTGTCATACCTGAAAGTTTGCGATACATTCTAAAATAATTTTGAAGAGTTACAGTTGCGTAAGTCTGGGTAGCTGCTTCAATTTTTACATTTTCTTTTGCCTCAATAGCTTGATGTAAACCGTCTGAATAACGACGGCCATCCATAATACGACCAGTTTGCTCGTCAACAATCTTAATTTTATCTTCCATGATTACATACTCAATATCTTTTTCAAATAAAGTGTATGCTTTTAATAGTTGATTCATAGTGTGAATTCGCTCGCTTTTAATGCTAAAATCACGGTATAATTCCTCTTTTTTAGAAGTTTTTTCTTCTAGCGTTGTGTCTTCACTATCAATTTGACCAATGGTTGTACTTAGATCTGGTAAAATAAAGAAGTTCTCATCTCCATCATCCCCAGATAAAAAGGTAATCCCTTTATCTGTTAACTCAATGGAGTTGTTTTTTTCGTCAATTACAAAATACAACTCTTCGTCAATTTTAGGCATTTCACGATTGTTATCTTGCATGTAAAAGTTCTCTGTCTTTTGCAAGAGTTGTCTAATCCCTTCCTGACTTAAAAATTTGATTAACGCTTTACTTTTCGGTAACCCTCTATAAACACGAAGTAATAATAAACCACCTTCTTTAGTGTCACCTTCCTTGATTAATTTTTTCACGTCTGCTAGTACAGATGTCAAATAATTACGTTGTGTTGAAACAATTTTATCTACACTAGGTTTCAATTCGTTAAACTCATGACGATCTGCATTTGCTGTTGCTCCAGAAATAATTAATGGTGTACGAGCATCATCTACTAATACTGAATCCACCTCATCTACAATAGCGTAATTATGAGGTCGTTGTACTAGATCGTTTGGTGAATGTGCCATATTATCACGTAAATAATCGAAACCAAATTCGTTATTTGTACCATAGGTAATATCTGAGTTATAAGCCTTTCTACGAGCATCTGAATTCGGTTCGTGGTGATCAACGCAGTCAACACTTAAACCATGAAATTCAAAAATAGGTCCCATCCATGCAGCATCACGTTTTGCTAAATAGTCATTTACTGTTACAACGTGTACTCCTTTACCAGTAAGTGCATTCAAATATACGGGCAATGTAGAAACCAATGTTTTACCTTCACCAGTCATCATTTCTGCAATTTTTCCTTGATGCAATACGGATGCACCAATAAGCTGTACATCGTAATGAATCATATCCCAGGTAACTTCTTTTCCTTGAGCATCCCATTTGTTAGCCCAAGTTGCTTTGTCATTTTCAAGGGTAATATTTTCTCTAGTTCCAGAAAGTTCTCTATCAAAAGGAGAGGCTGTTACTGTAATGGAATCATTTTCAGTAAATCTTTTAGCAGTTTCTTTAATAACGGCAAAAGCTTCAGGCATTATTTCTTTTAAAACTACTTCTGAAGTCTCATACGAGTTATCTTCTAGTGTGTCAATTTCAGCGTAAATTTCTTCTTTTCTATCTACATTTGCTTCATGGGCTTCTTCTTCTAAAGCTGTTATTTTTGAAGTAAATTCTTTGGTAGCTTCTGTTATTTTAAGCTTAAAGTAGTTTGTTTTATCTCTTAACTGATCATTTGTCAAGATCGAAATCTCTTTCTCAAAAGAAATAACATCTGTTACAATGGGTTGAAGTAGTTTTAAGTCTCTCTTTTTTTTATCTCCAACAAATACTTTCAGTACTGAATTTATAATACTCATAGTTAATATGTCAATTTTTATTGACTACCAGTTTTAGGTAATCATATCATTTTTGTTTATAAAAGCGAATTTAAAATATTTAAATTTTAAAAGGCTTATTTTATGTTAAAAATATAGTTAATAAAGCAAAAAAAAAGTCTC
>JQIA01001968.1_pt1 | contig 11020 bp, 11 predicted proteins | sample 811431 | NCBI WGS metagenome assembly JQIA01 (sample SAMN02998118, study PRJNA258478) | marine sediment metagenome | biome: marine; feature: seafloor; material: sediment; isolation source: oil-polluted sediment collected from 3 locations (0.5 km, 0.7 km and 0.9 km)... | place: USA: Gulf of Mexico ... | reverse complement strand
GGTATTCATTAGATAAAATTGGTCGTTTAAAAACTTTACGCCAAAATGCTTGGGAAATAGAATATGGACGTTATATCAATATACAAAATATTAATTTACCAAAAAAAATATTCTTAAATGGTAATGATTTTAAAGTAAAAATAATTGTAGATAAATGGAATATAACCCCGCCTACTCTTCTGGATGATCAAGCTTTTCTTGTTCCAAAGCCACTATCAAAAGTTCAATTTTTTTAGGCGTATCTTCTATTATCACAGTAGCTTCAGTTATATTATTGTCTTTGCCTAAAGCTTCTAATTGCTTACAAGTTTCTACTAAATCATCTGCACCCATACTAGAACAAGCACCTTTGAATTTATGAGCTGCTAGATATAATTCATCCCCATCTTTTATATCAATGGCTAGTTTTAATTCTTGTAAGTAATTAGGAAATTCGCTGATAAATAAATCAATCAACCAGATTACCCCACCTCGATCGTGCATTTCTTGTCGTTTACTGGCTAACATATTTGGAGAGAGTATCATATTTTTATTCCTGTTAAAATTTATAGTTTTAGAAGTGATAATCTAGTATAACTAGCTGAATCTCTAGTTCATGGAAATAATTATATTAATACTGATTGTAATGGCCATAATACTAATTATGGCCTGATTATTCACCATAAATTAGCTTTTTTTATGTATTTATTATACCACTTACTTTATTTAAAGTATCTTACTAGGTTCATGATAAAATGAAATGATGATATCTTTCAATGATTGAATGGATCAGCAAATTTTAATTTATGCATAATAATTGTATAGTAGGACTTACACATTGACAAATTTCTGATTATAACGGATTCTGTTGATGGTTATATATAACAACAAAATTCAACCACTTATAAAATATATGTTTGGAAATAAACATGCCTGAATTACCAGAAGTAGAAACAATAAAACGTGGTATTGCTACTAGTTTAGAAGGTCAAACTATTAAATCTGTATTGGTGCGGAAAAAACAATTGCGTTGGCCAATTCCTGATATATTAAGTAGTATTTTACCTAAACAATCAATAATTAGCATTCGTCGACGTGGTAAATATTTATTGTGTGAATGTACTAAAGGACATATTTTAATTCATTTAGGTATGTCAGGTAATTTACAAGTATTACCGCCTGAAACTGAGTTAAAAAAACATGATCATGTTGATATTGTTTTTACTAATGGTCTATGTTTGCGTTATAATGACCCACGTAGATTTGGTTGTATATTATGGACTGAAGCACCAATACTAGAACATAAGTTATTAACTAAGTTAGGGCCAGAACCATTAGAAGAAGAATTTACGGGTAAATACTTATATGATCGTGCTAAAAATCGTCGAGTATTAATAAAAAATTTTATTATGGATAGTAATGTTGTGGTTGGAGTTGGAAATATATATGCGAATGAAGCATTATTTTTTGCCAGAATCCATCCAGAACGTGTAGTAAGCAAAATAAGTTTAGTAGAATATAAACGTCTTGCTAAAATAATTAAACTTGTATTACAAGTAGCCATAAAAAAAGGTGGTACTACTTTACGTAATTTTACTGACAGTTCTGGTAAACCAGGATATTTTAAACAAGAACTAAAAGTATATGGTAAAACTGGTGAAATTTGTAGTCAATGTGGAACTATAATACATAGCAAAAAAATTGGCCAACGAGCCACTTACTATTGTCCTATATGTCAACGATAAATCAATAACTAAAATGAATCGTATCTTAATAATGGCTGGCGGTACGGGAGGCCATGTATTTCCTGCTTTAGCTGTAGCTGAAGCATTACAATCTCAAAAAATAGATGTTTGTTGGTTAGGAACTAAGAAAGGTTTAGAAGCTAAAGTTATACCAGCAGCCAATATAGAAATTAAATATATTAATATTCAAGGTGTACGTGGTAAAGGTATACTAGGGCTATTATTAGCTCCTATTAGAATCACCTTAGCAATTTGGCAATCAATACGAGTTTTACGTGCTGTACGTCCAGATAAAGTCATTGGTTTTGGTGGATTTGTAACTGGGCCAGGTGGTATAGCTGCATGGTTATTAGGTATCCCATTGTTAATCCATGAGCAAAATGCTGTTGCTGGTTTGACTAACCGTTGGTTAGCAAAAGTTGCTACTCATGTGATGGAAGCTTTTCCTAATACATTTCCTGCTAAAGCCATTCATACTGGCAATCCATTACGAACTAATATTACCAATTTACCCGATTCTAGTGATAATGACACTTTTAATATTCTAGTTGTTGGCGGTAGTTTGGGGGCAAAAGCTTTAAATGAAATAGTACCAATAGCATTACAGAAAATACCATACAATATTAAAGTTTTACACCAAACTGGTAACTTACATTTCTCAGCAATGCAACAAACCTATTCTGGAACTGAATTCGAAATTACTGCTTTTATTGATAATATGGGAGAGGCCTATCAATGGGCTGATTTGGTAATCTGTCGGGCTGGAGCAATAACTGTATGTGAATTATCTCAAGCTGGAGTTGCTAGTATTTTAATTCCTTATCCTTATGCAGTAGATGATCATCAAACTTTAAATGCCAAATTTTTATCTGATAAACAGGCTGCAATATTGTTACCTCAACCCGAATTAACGGTAGATAAACTGATAATTATAATAACTGAATTATATAAAAATCGCTCTCATTTACAATATATGACAACGGCTGCAAAAAATTGTGCAATTCCAAATGCTTTACAACAAATAGTTGATATAGTAATACAGGATTAAGCAAGATTTTAATATATTTGATATAAATTTAGCTACACTTTTTAAGGACACCATTTTCATGGATATAACAACTATCAATACCAATGCTTTTACTGGTCAAAAACCTGGTACTTCTGGTTTGCGAAAAAAAGTAACCACATTTCAGCAACAACATTATCTGGAAAATTTTGTCCAATCAATTTTTGACTCTTTAACTGATTTTCAAGGTAAAACTCTAGTTATTGGTGGCGACGGGCGTTACTATAATAAAACAGCAACTCAAGTTATTTTAAAAATAGCTGCTGCTAATGGTTTTGGTAAAGCTCTAGTTGGCCAGAATGGTTTGTTATCTACTCCAGCAGTATCAGCAATTATTCGTAAACGACAAGCTTTTGGTGGCATAGTTTTATCAGCAAGTCATAATCCTGGTGGTCCTCAAGGTGACTTTGGAATTAAATATAATATCAGTAATGGAGGCCCAGCTCCAGAAAAAATTACTGATGAAATTTATCAAAATTCTCAAACTATTACTGAATATAAAATTATTGACAGTCCTGATACTGATCTATCCCAATTAGGCTTAAATAAAATAGGTGATATGCAAGTAGAAATTATTGATGCAATTGCCGATTATGCTGAATTAATGGAAGAGTTATTTGATTTTCCAGCCATTAAAGAATTATTTAATTCTGGTTTTACAATGTGTTTTGATGCTATGCACGCTGTCACTGGTCCTTATGCTAAAACTATTTTAGAACAAAAATTAGGAGCGGCTGTTGGTACAGTGATGAATGGTATTCCATTAGAAGATTTTGGTGGTGGACATCCAGATCCAAATTTAACTTATGCCCATGAATTAGTAGATATAATGTATGGGAAAGATGCTCCTCAATTTGGTGCTGCTTCTGATGGTGATGGAGATAGGAATATGGTATTGGGGCAAAGTTTTTTTGTAAATCCATCCGATAGCTTAGCTATTTTAGCAGCTAATGCAACTTTAGTTCCTGGTTATAAAGATGGTTTGGCTGGGATTGCTCGTTCTATGCCAACTAGTGAAGCTGTTGATCATGTTGCTGATTCTCTTAAAATTGATTGCTATGAAACTCCAACTGGTTGGAAATTTTTTGGTAATCTATTGGATGCTAAATTAGCTACTTTATGTGGAGAAGAAAGTTTTGGTATTGGTTCTAGCCATATACGAGAAAAAGATGGTTTATGGGCAGTATTATTTTGGCTAAATATTTTAGCTGTCAATAAACAATCTATAGAAGATATTGTATATAAGCACTGGGCTAAATATGGACGTAATGTATATTCTCGTCATGATTATGAAGGAATAGATAGTAAATCTGCCAATGAACTGATGGAAAATTTATATCATACTTTTAGTAGTTTAAAAGGTAAAAAATTTGCTGAACATGTAGTCGAATATTGTGATGATTTTGGTTACATTGATCCAGTAGATCATAGTGTTAGCCAAAATCAAGGTATGCGAATAGGTTTTCAAGATGATTCTCGGATTGTATTTCGCTTATCAGGAACTGGAACTGAAGGAGCAACTCTGCGAGTTTATTTAGAAATGTTTGAACCAGATATCACAAAACATCATATAGATTCGCAAGATGCTTTAGCTGATTTAATTAAATTAGCAGATGAAATAGCTGGGATTAAAAATTATACAGGAAGAGATAAACCATCTGTTATTACCTAATATTTTTAGGTCAATAGTTCGGACAGTTTATAACCTGTTATTATAAATTACAGGATTAATGCTGTTAAATTAAGGATTTATACTTAATGGTATTGACGAAAGTTGGTATCCAGAGATTCTAGATTCCCGTTTTCACGGGAATGACAATAATTTTTTCCTTAACTTAATGGCATTAAAATGATAGGGTTAGTAGAATCATCCTGGTGTATGACACTATCGTTTATATACCTATTATTATTTATAGTGTTTCCCGATTGAGTACAGTACTATTTGTTTCAGGAATGGAGCGGATTTCCCGAAACCTTGTAAGATAAAAATATGCAAATACCACCAATATATCAAACTATTATTACTAACCTTGAAACAGTAATCACAGGTCAAACTGATTCACTTAGAAAGTTATTAGCTGCTTTCATTAGTGGTGGACATGTATTATTGGAAGACTTACCTGGCACAGGTAAAACCACTTTAGCCAAAGCACTAGCTCAATCTCTACAAATTACATTTCAACGCATTCAATTTACTCCAGATTTATTACCTTCTGATATTTTAGGAGTGTCAATTTTTAATCAGAAAAATCAAGAATTTACTCTCCATAAAGGGCCAATTTTTACTGAGATTTTATTGGCGGATGAAATTAATCGTGCTTCTCCTCGTACTCAATCTGCACTTTTGGAAGCAATGGAAGAACAGCAGGTAAGTATAGATGGAACTCGCCATCAATTAAGTGAAACTTTTTTTGTGATAGCAACTCAAAATCCAATTGAGTTTCATGGTACTTATCCATTGCCAGAAGCACAGATGGATAGATTTGCGATGCGATTTAGCTTAGGTTATGTTAGTGCTGAAGAAGAAGTAGCAATTTTAACTAATCAAACCAATAAAACTATTTCTTCTTGTGCTAATCAAGCTGATATTAATATTTTAAGACAGGCTGCTAAAGCAGTTCGTATCAGTGAAGAATTAAAATACTATATTGTTAATTTAGTGCGAGCTACTAGGGATATGGAAGGAGTACAGATGGGAGCTAGTTTGCGTGCTGCATTAACTTTAATGAAAGCATCTCAAGCTTTAGCTTTGTTTGATGGAATGGAGTTTGTAACTCCAGAGCATATTCAAGAAATAGCAATTCCAGTAATTGCTCATCGTTTGAAAGTTGATTCACAAGCACGTTTTAGTGGTTTTAGTGGAGAAAAAATAGTACAGGATATTTTACGAAAAGTAGATGTTCCTGTTTAGTTCTATAAAATATAATCCAGAATTTTACTGCTAAAATTTTTTTGATCTGTACAGTTATCTAAAAAATGAGTGAAGAATATGCGAATATTTATAACTGGAGCTAGTGGTTTTATTGGTCGGAATTTGTTACCAGCTTTACTAGCTGATGGGCATGAAATAATAGCTGCTGTACGACAACCAAAATATTGGCAAGGGCAGTTTCCTATGGTTCAATGGTTACAATGCAATTATAATACAGACCATGAAGCACAAATTTGGTTGCCTCGCTTAACTAATATTGACGTTGTTATTAATGCAGTTGGAATTATCACTGAAACTAGCAATCAAAGTTTTACTAATTTGCATGTTAAAACTCCAATCGCATTGTTTAAAGCAGCTCATCAATTAGGTATAAATAAAGTATTGCAAATATCAGCATTAGGAGCAAATAACACTGCAATTAGTAAATACCATATCACTAAATATACAGCTGATGAAGCTTTATTAGCTTTAAATCCTGATGCGATAATTTTACAACCATCTATAATTATTGGTAAAGGTGGTGGTAGTACCACATTATTTTCAGCAATGGCAGCATTACCTTTTTTGCCTTCTATCAGCGAAGCCAAAATACAACCTATTTTAATCGATGATGTAATAGCAATTATATTAAAACTAATTCAGAATTGGCCAGCAGATGTCAAAAAACTAGAATTAGTAGGCATGGAAGATATTACTCTAAACCAATTGTTAATTTCACTAAGAAATTGGTTAAATTTTAAACCTACATTTAGCATCAAAATTCCATTGCCATTAATGAAAATTACGGCAAGATTGAATGATTGGTTAAAAATTGGCTCACTTAATTCAGATACTTTAGGAATGTTATTACGTGGTAATTGTGGTGATCCAGTTCCAATTATAAATACTACTAAAATTACTCCTAAACTAATCCCGATTGGTTTACAGACTACACCAGCTACTACTGCTGATCGTTGGTATGCAAGATTATTATTTTTACAGCCACTGTTAAAACTAACTATTGGTTTATTATGGTTATTTACTGGTATTGTTTCTGCTTTTTTTTATCCAGTGGCAGAAAGCTATAAATTATTAGCAGCAACTGGTATTAGCGGAATATTTGCTCCTATCATGTTATATTCAGCTGCTATATTAGATATTATGCTTGGTATTGCAACCTTATTTAGCTATAAAATTAGATTGGTAGTTAGCTTGCAACTATTGGTCATGATAACTTATACAATTATTATAAGTTTATTTTTACCAGAATTATGGTTGCATCCATTTGGAGCAATTAGTAAAAATATACCATTATTAATAGCTACATTAATCATGTTGGTATTAGAAGAAAAATGAATCTATATTTATTTTTGAAAACTATTCATATTCTTAGTGCAACTGTATTATTTGGGCTTGGTGCAGGAAGTGCGTATTATATGTTACGTTCTCATTTGAACGGTAATATACAATCTATTGTAATAACTACTAAACATGTGGTTGCTGCAGATTGGATTTTTACTACCACTAGTGGTATTGTACAACCAGTTACTGGCATTTGGATGGCAGTATTAGTTGGTTGGCCATTGACACAATTATGGATTATGTGGAGTTTGATATTTTATATATTGGCAGGTCTTTGCTGGTTGCCAGTAGTTTGGTTACAATATCAGATACATGATTTAGCAAAACAAGCAGAAGAACAGGATACACCTTTATCTCCATTATATTATCGTTATATGAAGATATGGTTTTGGTTAGGTTGGCCAGCTTTTATCTCATTGCTGATTGTATTTTTTTTGATGATATTTAAACCAATTTAATAATTTTTAATGGATTTATCCTGAAATATGAATTAAAAGCTAAAAAGAAATTTTAGTTCCTAGCTCACATTTCAAGGTAAGTTTGATATTTATGACAGCCCAGCATACGTGTCATCCAATGAAATAATCCTTATTTCTTATATATTTTCAAATCTTTTACTTTTGGAGTCCAAAGCTTCAGCTTTGGCAATAGCTATCAAAGCTGAAGCTTTGAACTCCATAGTATCGATAATTTGTGCTTCAGTACATAGTTGTTAAAAACAACTGGCAGACTTTATTAAGAGAAAATATAGTTTTAAGTGTCATGGTAAAAAAGGTGATGGTACTGATATTGGTCTTTCCGAACAACAAATGTGGCAATTGATTTTTTATCTGCGTAAAGCATTTACTAAGCAAATAAGCTATTTATAATATATTTTGTTGCAAATATAGGAAAGTATAAAGTTATAATTATTGTTTGCAAAATTTTTTATTCCGTGTTAATGTGGTTATAAATAAAAACAGATTCATAAAATAATGAACAATATACTTGACAAACGCAGGGCTGGAGTCCTTTTACATATCACTTCTTTGCCGTCTACTTTGGGAAATGGCACGATGGGTAAACATGCCTATCGGTTTGTAGATTTCTTGAGTGAATGTGGTTTTTCTGTGTGGCAAGTTTTGCCTATCCATCCTCCTCATCAAGTTCCTCTTCGTACTCCCCATCGTGATTTTTTATCTCCTTATCAACCTCAATCTATTCATGCTGGTAATCCCCAATTAATAAATTTACAAAAGGTAATTGAAAAAGATTGGTTGCCTCAAACTGTTTTACCAAAATACTGTAATAAGAAACAATTAACAGAAGCTCATAAATATCGTCTTGATTGTTTAAAAGATGCTTATTCTTATTTTAAAAAATCACCTGATTATAAAGATTATAAACAATTTATTAAAAAAAATAATTGGTGGTTGGATGATTATGCATTGTTTTGTGTTTTGAAAGATTTTTATAGTGGAGCATGTTGGTGGAATTGGCCTAATAGTGATTATCGTAATTACAAACCTGAAGCTATAAATGAAGCTCGTGAACATTTTGCTGATAAAATAGAACAGTATCAGTTTATTCAATTTTTATTTTTTAGCCAATGGCAAGAATTAAAAGAATATGCTCATGAAAATGGGGTTTATTTATTTGGTGATATGCCTTTTTTTGTGGCTCATGATAGTGTGGAAGTTTGGTCAAATAAAGAACTTTTCTTGTTAGATGAACAAAATAATCCACTGTTTATTTCAGGTAATCCGCCAGAAAACGATTTTTTTCGTTCCAATACTGGTCAATGTTGGGGAAACCCTATCTATAACTGGGATAAATTACATGAAAATGATTTTCAATGGTGGATAAATAGATTTAAAATAGTAAACCAATCATTTGATTTAATTAGATTAACGCATTTTAAAGGTTTCTATAAATATTGGGCAATTCTAAATAATGATAATCCTAAGCCATGTAATGGGAAATGGCAATATTCATATGGAAAGGAATTTTTTGATAAGCTTAAGGTATTTTATAGCTCATTAGCATTGATTGCTGAGGATATAGGTGCATGTGATGGAAGTATTAAATTGCGAGATGAATTCGATTTGCTAGGAATGAAAATTCTACAACTTGGTTTTAATACGAAAGTAGATACCCCTTTAAGAAATTGTCATTTACTTCATCACCATTTACCTAATTATGTAGTTTATACTGGTACTCATGATAGTAATACTACAATTGGATGGTTTGGTAATACCAAAACTTTTGATGAAAATAAGGCAAAGTATATATGCGATTACCTCAATTCTCTTCCAGATGATGTTCCATGTTCTCTTGTTCGGGCAGCACTTCAATCAGTAGCTAAATTAGCAATAATACCTTTTCAGGATATCTTACATGTTGGAAGTAAACATCGTATGAATACACCTGGTAAAAATAAAAGCTGTAACTGGAGGTGGCAGTTTGATTGGTCACAGTTAGAACCTGATGCCGAAGAAAAGTTAAAAGATATGGTCAAAAAATATGAACGTTGTTAGGAGTATAGTTATTTTTTTGATACTAGTATTGTCTGGAATGGATATTGCGAAAGCTTCCAATTTTCAAAAACCTAATTCTCAAAACAGTTCAGAAAGTACTGAAACACCACAGGAAAAAAAAAGTAATGTTTTAATGGTATTTTATGATAAACTTTTTTAAAAACAATTTTATACATATAATAATATATCTTACTATAATTTGGATATTAACCGAATTTAAATTTAGTATAGTTTATTATTATGATACGACAATATCTGAAAGGATTAGTATATTCGTCAATGCTATTGCACTAATGGCAACTCTTTTAGGAATAATATCTTTTAAAATTGAATGGGCAAAAAAACAAGAAGCTAAAAAGAAATATTATGATGCCTTGCTTAATGGAGAAGAAAAAATTGAAAATATATTTATTGATAGAGCTAATGAAGATAAAATACAGGTATTAAAAATAAAAAACTGTTTAAAACATGCTAATGATTTTAATGATGATAGTTTATCATCTGAATATTTGTATGAAGCTTTAAAAACAAGGTTAATAGATTCCGAAGCAATAATTCTTATCTATTCTAATACTAAATACCTTTGGGTAAAAAAACGTTATGAACTTTACAAACGTATTGAAGTTAAGCATGATGTAAAAATAATAAGTAAATTAGTGATTTTAACTAATCATAAGGAAAAAATAGAAAAATTAACAGAAAATAAAGTAAAAATAGTTGATTTAGGTTCTAGTCAGTGGAAAACTGAATTAAAATCAGCTATTGATGCTTATCTTAAAATGTAATTTGAGAATAATTTAATGATAACGGCCGTAATACAATCATCATTTTTAGACTTTGGATATTGGTCAAAACATGATGGTAATAATGATACTATGCAAATATCAAAACAAATACTCAATAAAGATGATGTAAAAAAAGCAATTGATTATTTGCAAAATAAAACAATATTTGTTGACTTTGCCAGAGAAGATAAGGATATGGCTAATAATTGTACTAAATCTTTACAAGATATGAAATTTACTCACTTAACATCTCAAAAAAAAACTCTTAATGCTTTGACAGATAAGTTGGGAAGCTGTGATATAGTCGTAATGTTTTATGATCAAGCTCCGGCAAGTTGGATGAAAGCACGTTTAAGATATTATCAGGTTGTACGAGTTAAACGTGATAAACCAATGTATATTTTTGTGTTTAGTCAACAACATAAACCTAAAGACTTATCGAAAAAAATACTATGGAAAGAGTTTACAACTCCTAAAAATTTTTTTAATACCATATATGAGATCGTAAAAAATGGCTGATTTTCCTTATCCCGGTTTACGTCCATTTAAAATAGAAGAAAGTGATATATTTTTTGGGCGTGATGATTAGACATCTTTCCTAAATAGAGTGAGTCCTTAAGTTGACAAGAGCAGCGACTAATCGCCAATTTAAACCA
>JQIA01001967.1_pt1 | contig 11022 bp, 10 predicted proteins | sample 811431 | NCBI WGS metagenome assembly JQIA01 (sample SAMN02998118, study PRJNA258478) | marine sediment metagenome | biome: marine; feature: seafloor; material: sediment; isolation source: oil-polluted sediment collected from 3 locations (0.5 km, 0.7 km and 0.9 km)... | place: USA: Gulf of Mexico ... | reverse complement strand
TCGTCGTCAATCTCGTCAAAGTCGTCTTCATCAACTTCTTCGAAATCATCGTCCTCAATCTCGTCAAAGTCATCATCATCAACTTCTTCGAAATCATCGTCGTCAATCTCGTCAAAGTCATCATCATCATCAACTTCTTCGAAATCATCGTCCTCAATCTCGTCAAAGTCATCATCATCAACGTCTTCGAAATCGTCGTCCTCAATCTCGTCTAATTCTTCCTCATCGATTTCTTCAAATTCACTGTCTTCAATGTCAGCCGGCTCTTCATCTAAAATTTCATCACTTATTTTACCTAAAACTTTTTTTATTTTATCAAGGACATCTTCGGCCCCTAACTGTTCAGGTATTTCTGATTCTGTATCAACATTGGATAAAAAATCATTTATAAGATTAAGGACATCTGAAATTTTATTAAGGTCAACACCGGAGTCCGCTTTTATTGAATTGGAAAATGATTCAAGGAGATCATTTTTCGCCTCATCAGACATTATAAAGATATTATCAGCACTGATCTTAAGACCTTCAGGATTTTCACCTTTTTCATACAGTTTTTTTAAATCCGAGTTAACAGTTGATCTTACGCTGCTAAGATTTTTTCTTTTTGATTTTATTGCGGAAGGATCATCACCAATGCCCCAGATCTCTTTTATCAAAAGATCCGGCTCAATTGTTTTAATGTTATCGATATCTTCCTGCGATGTGAAGTGACTTGAAACAGCTAAAAGGTACCTTGCCTTGAGGATCCCGGGATTTCTATAGCCAATGCACTCTTTGACACTTTCAATCCCTTTTAATGTAACGGTGCTTTCATTGTTCGAAACAGAAATAGGGGAAGCCAATTCTATCTCCTGAATTTAGTCATTCGATGGGGTGGTATTGAGTGTGCTCCTGAATCTTCAGAATAACAGCTCTTGGAATAGTTATGTTGTAATAATCACATAATACAATAAATTCAGCAATATCACAATGCTTAGACACTTATCGGTTTTTTGAAAATATTGATATACACTTTGTGGCCTTTCCAAAAAAAGAAATTTATGGTAGTTTTTTTAGTGTAGAACCTGATGTGAATCATTGTTTTTAGAAACTGGCCGATTGGATCTTGTGATCAAGTGCTCATTATGTTCCGGGAAAGAAGAAATGGCAAAAATAGTCTGTGTTGCTAATCCGGTTAGAGGTGCGGGAAGGACTTCAAGTGCAGTAAATCTTGCAGCGTCACTCTCTTTATTGGAAAAAAAAGTTCTTATCATCGATTGCGATCCTATCAAAAAAGCAAGCAGTAGCTTTGGCTTTACCCATGATAATTATGATTATGGTCTTGATGATTTATTAACAGGGTTTGTTGGCGGAAAAGGTGTTGTTGCTAAAAGTAGCTTTGAGTACCTTGACGTCATTCCTGCCGGCCACGGCCTTGATGAAATTGAGGATAATCTTGCATACAATCCTGACAAAGAAGGTATTCTTGGCATTATCATCAAAAAATTTCGGGAGGATTACGATTTTATTATTTTCGATACTCCCGGGGACGACGGGCTTCTTACAAAAAGTGCACTGATCGCATCAGATGAGATACTCGTACCCTTAAAATGTGATTTTCAGGCAGTTGAAACTTTGCATAAACTCCTTGCCATGATCAAAGAGGTAACTGAAAAGTTTAAGTCACATGTACAGATGGGTGGGGTACTTTTTACATTTTGTGAAACAATTTCAGCTATAGAGGATTTCCTTTCGCCTGATGTTGTAAACGAGTTCAAAGGAATGATTTATGAGACCACAATTCCGGAGAGCAGCCTTTCTGGTTTATTAGATACCAGCCCAACTAAACCGGTCTGCCTTATCGATCTGAAATCGGATATTGCCGATTCTTTTTTAAATGTAGCGTTTGAATTCCTTTCACGCGAAGCATTGCCAATATAGAAGTAAACAATATTTTTCATCCACCAAGAGATAATTCTTCATCCGGAGGTGACAATGTGAAAATAACAGAGACCGAAACCATAAAAAACGGTGAAGGCGAATTTGTAGAAAGTCTTGCAGGTGAACTGGATTGGAGTATTATCGAAACACTGCTCAAAGAACGGTTCAATCTTGAACTCCATGATGATGTTGAATACCATAACGGCGATTTTGTGATTCATGAGAATAAAGTGGCCTACAAGTTGAATTTTGATGTGCGTCTTACTTTATCTCTTGTTTTTGGGCGAGATGGCGAGTGTCTTGATGTTATCGCATCAGGAACTGAAGATAATGAAGACGATTAATTTTTACATGCGGTTTATTGTGATGATTTTGATAAATAGTTTGTACCATCAAGTCCCTTATTTTATATTACTTCCGCTTGACCTCTGCTTTCTGATGTTGTATTATATGAGAAACACTTTAACAAATCCCCAATTTGCGACAAATCGTAGGACGAATCTAATTAAATGCAATTTCGCAAATGAATAGTCATTATTTTTCACTAAAAGCGGTTGGTTGGCTTAATGAATTTCAGGTGTAAATATAATTTCGCCTTTCTTGTAATTCTTGTTTGTGTTTATTTTTTATAAACCGGGCAGTGATCTTTAATGTAATAATATTTCCCCCTCATTAAAGGAGATCGTTATGTGGAAGTCTCTTAGTATTGGTAAAAAAATCTGGTGCAGCATAAGTATTTTGATTTTCGGTTATATGTTATCGATGGCCGTTGGGCTCGTAAACGGGAGCAACACACAGAAACATTTGATTATTGTTGCTGATAACCTTTTCCCTGCAAGTCAGGAAGCCAAAGAGGCTTTTACACAGTTTGGAAACCAGGTGAAGATGTATACGGATGGCGTTTTGATGGGGGATGAAGAGGTTATTACTTCTGCGGCAAAATACTCAGAAAATGTTGCAGTCTCTTTGGAAAAAATAATCAAGCTAAGCGGACTTAACCAGGAGCAGAAAGAGTATGCTCAGGCCTTACTTAACCGGGTTAAAAAATATACAGCTTCGGGTAATACTGTTTATCTGGGGCTTGCCCGCGAAGAACAAGGGCCTGCAGGTAATACCTTTGCCGCACAGGCGGGGGCACTTGCAAAAGATAATGCCGGTATCCTTAAAAAACTTCAGGGGCAGGCTGATGATTATGCGCAGGCGTTGAAAGACAAACTGGCTCAAACCGGTCAAGCTACACAAAGACAACAATATATGAACCTTATACTTTTTCTGGTTGTTGTTTCAATCTCGATCGTAATGGTAATGTTCATTATTTCTAAATTTGTTACAGCGCCACTTAACAATGTCGTTGATATGATAAAGGATATAGCCGAAGGCGAGGGGGATCTTACTAAAAGACTCGATGTTGCCAGCAACGATGAGGTTGGTGACCTTGCTCACTGGTTTAATCAGTTTATCAAAAAACTTCATGAGATGATTACGAGTGTCGCTGAAAATGCTGACACCTTAAATAATTCATCGGATGAGCTTCTCCAACTTGCCGGTATTATGTCAAGTGGTTCAGCCACAATGTTTGAACGATCCGATGCTGTTGACGGCGCAGCGGGTGAAATGAGAACCAATATGGATTCTGTTGCAGCAGCAATGGAAGAGGCTTCTTCTAACACAGGGATTGTTGCAGCAGCAACTGAAGAGATGACAACAACGATTGGTGAAATAGCCGGACATTCACAAAAAGCCGGTACAATAACAGAAGCAGCTGTTACTCAGGCAAAAATAGCTTCTGAGCGTGTTGAAGAGTTAGGACGGGCTGCAGATGATATCGGAAAAGTAACTGAGACAATTACTGAGATTTCTGAACAAACGAATCTTCTGGCATTAAATGCGACGATTGAAGCGGCACGTGCCGGTGAGGCCGGTAAGGGGTTTGCGGTTGTTGCAAATGAAATTAAAGAACTTGCACGCCAGACAGCAGAAGCAACACAGGATATTAAAGCAAAAATTACAGGCATTCAGGAGTCGACCGCAGGGACAGTCTCAGATATCGGTCAGATTTCAACCGTTATTAATGATGTTAACGAAATTGTTACCACTATCGGTGGTGCTGTCAATGAACAATCAATTACGACACAGGAGATTTCAAACAATGTCGTACAGGTCTCACAGGGTATACAGGAAATCAATGAAAATGTTGCACAAAGTTCAACAGTTTCAGGACAGATTGCCGGTGATATTGGCGAAGTGAACTCCCTTGCCGGTGAAATGTCTGATAACTGTACGCAGATGAAAAATAATACCGAACAGCTTCAGGGACTTGCAAATGTGCTCAAGGGCATGGTGGGAAGCTTTAAAGTATAATAAGCCATTAAGTAAAACTAGCTAAATTGTAGAATCAGGGTGCTTTTATAAAAAGAGAGCACCCTTTTTTGTTGTTAATCTCCGATAAATCTGATGCCGACTCTAAAGTGTTCCGGATGTAGGATATCTTCATTATTTTCTGGTTTACTCCATGCAACTTCCGCTTGTTGAACAGATAAATCATCTTTATTTTTAGAATGTAGAAATAGCCTTGTATCTTTCAGATACGGATAACCTGTGACAAATTCCATGCCCTTTTCTGTACAGTTTTTCAGTCGGGCATTATAGCAAATGCCTTCCGGTTCTCTTGAATACATGATTTTACCGACAATGGCCTCTCTGCTGTTTTTTCTTTGGTCTAAATAAACAGTCATCATTTACCTCCTGAATTTTCAATTTAATTAAATGGTTGTTAAAAACAGGATCCTGATTAGTGTCATATGAACGTTGGTGAGAGGATGGAAATCAAAAAAATATTACAGGTAGAGATTTACGTTTCATGTTGAAGAATAAATTTAAAGTGGGTCTATAATATAAACCTATCATATTTAGCAGGTGGCCTCAATAAAAATTATCGTAATATAAGATAGTTGCAGGATACCCGTCAGAATATGTCGGTAATGTTAATGCACTTGTGTTGAATCTGCAGGTGATGCCCCAGACATGGTTATGTAAAAATGACAAATATCTTGAAAACGATTTGATTTGGAATTATACTAATAGATAACAGGTTTTGTTTTTTTAGCTATTTTTCGTTATGAAGACGTCATTTGTCTCAGTTTTACCCGTATTTATGCCATATTGCCCCCAAACCTCATTTGTGCCCTCAAGACCTGAATTTCACTCCCGGTTACGGGCTCTCAGTAAATAAAAGGAGGCTGGTTATGACCATTTTGGATTTTAAAAGTCCTGATCAGGATAAAACTCAGCAAGTTCAGAACAATGAAACACACAAATGGCGGAGAAGTGGCGATGACAGGCGAGATACCGATTCAGCCGGTGAATTTTTTGGAGAGCGACGACGCTTGAAAGGGAGGCGGACACGTTGGCTTAAAATTATTTCATCGGTAATTTTCCCAAGAGAATCTAAATTAAAATAGTAATGTGTGTGACTGTAATGCTATATAGTGCCTGAACGATAAAATGTGTTTTTCGCTCAGGTACTATAGTAAATGGTGTTGATTATCGATTTAGTTTATTCGTATCAATAATTTTTTTCTCAATTTTACTTGTACTGTATCCTTCAACAAGCTCAACCAGACATACCTTGCCGCCGTAATACTCAACCAGATCTCTACCTACAACGTCTTCAATTTTGTAGTCAGCCCCTTTTACAAGAATATCGGGCTTAAGGGCTTCAAGGAGTTCCAGCGGCGTATCTTCATCAAAAAGAACCACAAGATCAACACAGGCTAACGCGCTTAATATTGCTGCGCGGTCTTTTTCTGCCAGAATCGGTCGGGTTTCCCCCTTTAGTCTTTTAACAGATTTGTCACTGTTCAGGCCGACAATCAACCTGTTTCCCAGAGACTTTGCTTTGTATAAAAGATCAACGTGCCCTGGATGGAGGAGGTCAAAACAGCCATTCGTAAAAACAACGGTATCTCCGGAAGACTGCCATGCTTTAATTTGATCTTTTGAATTTTCGATAGAATCTGCTTTAAAATAGCCGGTTATTTCAGAAGCATTATCCTCTGTTTTCATAGCCTGTTCGAGTTCTGTTGCGGAGACAGGTTGTGTTCCTACCTTGCCGACGACAATACCTGCAGCAGTATTTGCAAGTTCGGCAGCATTTCTGAATGAAAGACCAGCTGAAATGCCTGCTGCAAAAGTTGCAATGACTGTATCACCTGCACCCGAAACATCAAAGACCTCGCGTGCTTTTGTTGGAATAAACAGCGGTGTTTCACCATCATCAGCAACACACATGCCCTTCGCTCCCCGGGTTAGAAGCAGGCAATTCAGGTTAAATCGGTTTTTAATCTCAGCGAGTTCAGCACTAAGCCTGCTGTTGTCAATATCATGCGTTGTTCCTGTGATTGCTTGCAGTTCAAGGGTATTAGGCGTAATACAAGTCGCACCGGCATATCGTTCCCAATCCTGCCCTTTTGGATCTACCAGACACGGGATACTCCTGTCAGCACATAATTGGATAATCTGATGGCATATACCGGGGGTTGCAAGGGTGCCTTTGCCATAATCTGAGAGTATGACGACATCAGCTTCCGGGATCTTTTTTTCGATGCTCCGCATAAACCGGGTTGACGTTTCGTCATCCATCAGATGCGTTTCTTCCTCATCAAGCCTGAAAAGCTGCTGCTTTGAAGCCATGATTCTTGTTTTTATAGTCGTCGGTCGGGATGGATCTGTTACAAGAACTGTATCTATAGCATTTTCAACACAGATGGATTCAAGATCATTTCCAATAGCATCATCGCCCTTTAACCCAATAAGTACAACCCTGCAACCCAGGCCTGAAAGGTTAGAAGCAACATTTGCCGCACCGCCAATGACTTTTGTTTTATTGTTAACACGTACAACCGGAACAGGTGCTTCAGGGGATATTCGGCTTACATTACCCCAGGTGTACTGATCCAGCATTACATCTCCGATAACGACAATAGTTTTATCCGAAAGGGTATTAAGATTAAACGACATTTAAAACCTCAGTATTAAGCATAAGTATATTAAATTATAGCCTCTTCATGAACAGCTGCAGCAAGAAGAGGGATCATGATTTCATGGTGTCCTGTAATGGAATAGCCTGTGCCTCCTGATAAGACCGGCCGGTTTACGACATTTACAGTGGGTCGGTAGTGTTGAATCATATCAAAATTGGCAGTAGTAAAATTTCTGATTTGAGTTTTATTGATATTTCTGGCAACGGAAAGGGCTTTTAAAAATACTTCCGGCATCACGACGGAGCTCCCGAGATTAAGGATGACGCCGCCATCGCCAATACCAGCGACGGTTGCAGCGAAAATTCTGAAATCTCTTAAGGATGCTTCACCTATCGATTTACCACAGGCATCAGGATGCTGGTGAACAATATCGGTACCAATGGCAACATGGATTGTATATGGGATTTCCAGTGAATATGCATTGGCAAGTAAGGCACGGTGTGCGAAGGGGGCCTTCTCTTCTATAAGCATGGCACCTGCGGCTTCACCAAACCCTTCCTGCGTCTGTGCTGCTCTTTTTGCGGCTTCGTTAACAAGGGCAGCCGTATCTGCGGCCATTCCGAATGACCCATCTTCCAGTTGCGAGGCCACATCTTCAGATGTATGGCCAAATCTGGCAAGTTCTGTATCATGGATACATGCGGAACCATTTGAAGCAAAATGTGTAATGTAACCATTTGCCGCAAGATCTGCCAGGATCGGACTACACCCGGTTTTAATAACGTGTCCGCCAAGCATTGCAATTACAGGTTTTTGCATTCGCTTTGCGTTGACAATCGCTCTGGCAACAGACTTCAGATCATTTGCCTTCAAAATTGCCGGAAGTGAATTCAAAAAATCCCCCATAGTCATTCCGGGGGTTGGTGGTACTGCTTCAAGATTTGTTGTAACTTTAGATGCACGGTCCGTTGCGGAATAAGTTTTTATTGCTGAAAGGTCAATTTCGGCATAGGGTCTTGGCACAATAGAATTCCTTATTATTGTTTATTCTAATATTTTTTAGTATTATTAGATTCTATTATAAAAATGAAGCTAATTTAATGAAAAATCCATTTATAGTTATCACGAATTTTAATATCAATAAAGTATTTCAGCTATTTAATTTATTCACTTTACCTTAAGATTGATGTTCTCGTAAAAAGTCTTTAGATGGCTAAGGAAAAGGGTCTATGTACAAGATTTGGTGGTTTGCCAGGCTTGAAGTAGTACATGTTGTACGTCAAAAGTCTGGCAAATCACTAAATCGAAGTAGATGGGGCTTTTTACGACGCCATCAAGATTGACAAATACCGGCAGGACTCATATAAATGATTTTTTTAAAAATTTGGAGACGTTAATGTGAATTCAAAAGATACTGAAAAATATAATGCTCAGGCCATGATGCTTGCTAACAGAGTATCTAAAAGATACAAACACCTTAAAAAGGGGTTTGCAAAACAGAATATAGACGTTTTTCGTTTATATGACTGGGATATCCCGGAAATACGTGTTGTCGTAGACTGGTATGCCGGTCACCTTGTCATCGCGGAGTATACCCGCATGCAGTCCATACCGGGCTGGCTTAAGATTATGGGCAGCCACGTTGCTGAATTAATGGGCGTTCCATCTGAGAAGATACATTATAAAGAAAGACGTGCAGGGTATCAGGATGGTAAACGGTATGAGCGCATCGACTTTACAAATGAAAAAATTGTGATGGCTGAAAGAGATTTAAACTTTTATGTTAATCCCAATGATTATGTTGATACTGGCCTTTTTTCAGACCATCGAAATACAAGGATGATGGTTCGTGAGCTTTCAGAGGGGAAAAACTTCCTGAACCTGTATTGTTATACCGGCGCTTTTACCTGTTATGCCGCAAAGGGCGGCGCAGGTTTAACGACATCTGTTGACCGTTCAGGTACAGCTATTTCCTGGCTCAGGGAGAATCTTACCCTGAATGGGATTTCAACAGAAAATAATTTAGCCCTGGCACTTCCCGTGCTGGTATTTCTTGAACGTGCAAAAAGAAAAGATATTCGCTATGATCTGGCAGTTATTGATCCGCCATCTTTTTCAACAAGCAGAGATAATGAAAAAGATTTTGATATTGTAAAAGATCATCCAATGCTCCTGAGGCGCTCGGCTGAATTAATGAATTCCGGTGCTATTATCTTCTTTTCGACAAATCATCAGGATTTTGTATCAAGACTTAATCAATTGAATTTTACTGAGGTTAATGAAATTACTTCGGCAACAATTCCTGACGATTATTTATCAAAACAGAAGAAAATCCATCGATGCTGGAAAATTATTGTCTGATGAATGCCCCCTTTTGTTAAAAAAGGAGGCATGAATATAAGTATTTAAGCCGGATCTTTAATGTACAGCACTTTAAATAATGAATGGACCGGCATTCCCTTTCTATACAGAAGGAAATAAGCAGCAATGGTAAATAATGGAATACCAACAAAATAGCTTGGGATATGCCCAACAATCTTTGCACAATAATGAACAGTCAACCCAGTCCCCATTGCACTGCCAAGGCCAACGCCGAATACTATTACAAGATAGGCAGCTATAGTTGTAATTTTAGAAGGGATTGCATCATCCTGGATGTTCGCATCATTTTTTGCTCCGTCATGATACCATGCAGTCAGCATGATTGCGAGAGGTGGTAAAAGGTATATACCATCAATGTATAAGGTCATGGCGACGCTACTCCAGGCAAAACTGATTCGCTCCATAACTGTCAGGTTGAGTCCGGGTTGCCAGGCGGCACCAAAAATGTCACGGTCATAAAGAAAACGGTCCCAGCCAAGGCCGTCCCATCCATATACAAGAATAAAAAACATACCGAGATAACCAAACAGCCAGTTCAGGTTGGCAAGGTAATATTTTTCTTTTTTATAAAGTTGTACGGTTACCCAGTAGCCTAATATTCCCTGAGTTACATTTGTTATTCCAAATCCAAGAATCAGCCATACAGGGATGTTGCTTAATTTATCCGGGACCTGCATGCATTCCCAACTTGGGTGTTTCAGAAGTAAGAGCATGCCCGTGGGAGCCCATACCAGAGCAAGAAACAAGAGCGTTTTTACAAAATAGCTGGTAACAAAAATGTCCTCTTTATCTTTTAACTGTCGTCCTGCAGCAGCTGCTAATCCAGCACCAAGCCCATAAGCCCAAAAAATATCAACCTGTACCATTGCATTCTCCTTTTTAAATTTACCTTCGGGGGCAGACTATTTTTGATTTCCCGCACCACTGAAAGCTTTTATGTTTTTGCATAAAATATGAATGACACATCATTCCGTTTTTATCAATAAAAATATTACCGAACGGTTATTTTTTTGCCATGCCGTCTAACATAAGGAGGATTATTGTTTTTTTCCAGCGTTTTATGACGGCTTCCGGGTCGTCTGTAAGAACGCCATCACGGGCAGTTGCAAAAATTAGAGCGTTGACAGCTCGTGCAATCATCAAAGTGTCGATATCCTGTTTCAGGAATCCTTTATTTATACCGTTGACAAAGTATTGTTCAGTGTATTTGTCAAAAAAGTCGAGAACACGTTCAAATTTTTCATTTATTTCAGGGTGGACGCCCAGTACTTCATAAAAAAGAATTTTGGCAATACGGTGGTCACGGATAAACACATCAAACATTTTATCACCAATGCGGTTTATCTGTTCTCTGTATGTAGGTAGATCGGTCGCAATGTCCGGTCTCTCATCAGCGATGCCGTCCATTATTTTAATAAAGAGCTGATCGACCACTTCGGAGAAAATATCGAGTTTATTCTTAAAATATCTGTAAAAAGTGCCATGACCGATATTGAGCTTTTCTGCAATGTCAGAGATTTTTGTTGCATGGTAGCCTTTGTCAGCAAAAACTTCAAAAGAGGCCTCTAAAATATCTTTTTTTCGTTGTGCTGCTTTATCCTGTTTCATAATATTACTCCACAAATGACTTGCTCAATTCGTTTCCTGTGTGGCATACTGCATTTCCAAATTCTATTTATTTGAATAGTATATTGATTGCAAGATAAATATTTATTGACTTGTATCTTACGATTTTTTA
>JQIA01001966.1_pt1 | contig 11025 bp, 6 predicted proteins | sample 811431 | NCBI WGS metagenome assembly JQIA01 (sample SAMN02998118, study PRJNA258478) | marine sediment metagenome | biome: marine; feature: seafloor; material: sediment; isolation source: oil-polluted sediment collected from 3 locations (0.5 km, 0.7 km and 0.9 km)... | place: USA: Gulf of Mexico ... | reverse complement strand
AGTGCTCACCATCGATAAATTGGTTGATTTTACTACAAAAAAGACCTATATATCCCTTTTAAATTCTTGTCAAGTTTATAGTAAGGATTGGTTGTATATGAAATTAGTAGAAAGTTTAGCATCGATAGACAAGCCATTCGCCAATGCTGTAGTCACCATTGGTAATTTTGATGGTGTCCATAAAGGGCATCAGGCTTTGTTAGGCAAAGTTATAGATAAAGCAAAAGAAATTAACGGTACTTCTGTTGCCATTACATTTGAGCCTCACCCGTTGCGTGTGCTTAAAAATGTCAGCCATCCGCCATTGATAACCATCTACGAACAAAAAATTGAATTACTTGAAAAAACAGGTATCGATGTTCTCATAAGCATTCCATTCACTAAAGAGTTCGGTGAAATCAGCGCAAACAGCTTTATTGAAGATCTGCTTGTCAAAACAATAGGCATGAAAGCTATAGTCGTTGGCCAGGATTATTCCTTTGGGAAAAACAGAGCAGGCAATATTGATCTTTTAAAAACCTCCGCAACCGAATACGGATACGAACTGATCATACCGGAGTGGATTACAGCACCAAATGCAGAGGAAAGAGTCAGCAGCACTATAATCAGAGAAATAATCAGTGCAGGCGAAGTTGAAAAGGCACCTGCACTCTTAGGGCGATATTATCAGGTCCGGGGCCAGGTTGTCTCAGGCCGTGACAGAGGTGGAAAACTCCTTGGTTTTCCAACCGCAAATCTGAATCTGTATGATGAGCTCTGTCCAAAAACTGGCGTTTATGCTGTCACCGTAGAGACTGATGACGGTAATTACAACGGTGTTGCTAATCTTGGATACAGCCCGACATTTGACGACCATCTTTTTACTGTAGAAGTACATATTCTGAATTTTAATGCTGATATTTACAATCAGAATATCCGTGTAAATCTTGTTTCAAAACTCCGTGATGAAAAAAAATTCTCCGGTATTGAAGAACTCTCTGAGCAGATTGAAAAAGATATCCAGACTGCCCGAAAAGTTCTGGGCGATTAATCCGGATGAATAAAAAAATTGTTATTTCACTTCTGACAGGGGGGATCTTTTCAGTTGCAGCCCTATGGTTCGCCTTTCAGAATATACCATTTAAAGAGATAGTCTCTTACTCACATAGTGTAAATTACTTATGGTTGATTCCTGCACTTGCAATTAGCTATTTCTCCTTTATTGTTCGCGTGCTCCGATGGCAATTGATCATTAACGCGACCACTTCAAAAGCACCCTTCAGGATTATATATCACACGCTGATGACTGGCTTCATGCTCAATTGTGTTCTTCCCGGCAGAATTGGTGAAATTGCAAGGCCTGTTATCTTAAAGAATCAGAGCGATGTTCCTTTTTCAATCGGACTTGCGACCATTATTGCCGAAAGAGTCTTTGATGTTACAGTCCTTATATCACTTTTTGCATTCCTGCTCTCTTCTGTTGAAATTGACCCGAACCTTGTCATTGATTTTGGTGGCTACAAAATCACTGCGGCTGTTTTATCCGGCGTATTTTCAGGCATTCTGAAACTCTCGTTTCTTCTTATTGCAGGTATTATTGTGGTAAACATCAAGCCGGTACGCAGTATAATAATTCGCATGATTCTTGGTTTACCACCAATGCTGTTCTTCCTGAATCAAAACTATAAAAAAGCCGTTTATCATAAAATGGCCATTCCCCTTACCGAAATGATTGAAAGTTTCTCCGGCGGGTTCAAACTCCTGAACAACCCGGTTAAAATGCTTACCTGCATTGCACTTTCATATGGCGTCTGGATTATTCAGGCTGCGTCCTATTACCTTATGTCTTTAGGGTGCCCCGGTATTGAACTGACTTTCTTTGAAATTGCAACCGTAATGGTCATTATCTGTTTTGCCATATCCCTTCCCTCAGTACCTGGATTCTGGGGATTGTGGGAAGCAGGCGGAATTTTTGCCCTTGCTGTTTTTTCTGTTGCCCGTGGTAATGCAGCAGGGTATACTCTTATAAACCATGTGTTTCAAATTGTTCCGGTAATAATCGTTGGCGGTATATCAGCATTTATTATCGGAATTAACATAAACCAGCTATATACGAAGAGACTTTAAAGCATTATGACAATATTAGATATTATCACATACCCGAACCCTCTGCTGGCAGAACTATCAGAAGATGTCACCGACTATGGAGAAGAGACCCAGAAACTGATCGAGGATATGGCAGACACCATGTTTGAAGCACCAGGGGCAGGTCTTGCAGCGGTTCAGGTTGGCGTCGGCAAACGCATTATTGTAGTGAATACGACTGAATCCTCTGACGATGAAGATGAGGAAGACGTTGAAAAAACATGGTATGCACTGATCAATCCGGAAATCGTTGAACAATCCGGCTCATTTATTTCGGAAAAAGAGGGTTGCTTAAGTGTACCTGAACTGCGTGGCAATGTTAAACGTTCGTCCTATGTTAAGGTTGAAGCTATGGACAGGGAGGGGAAACCTCTTACACTCGAGGCTGAAGATTTTCATGCCGTTGTTTTGCAGCATGAGATTGACCATCTGCACGGCAAACTATTTTTTGAGCACCTGAGTACTCTCAAGCGAAATCTTTACAAGAAAAAAATTCAAAAACTGATGAAAAGATAAAAAATATGACAATAAAAATTGTATTTATGGGGACGCCGGATTTTTCTGTTTCCGCATTGAAAGAGCTTCACAAGAAAGGGTATGATATTCCACTTGTCATCACTCAGCCGGATAAACCGAAAGGCCGCGGTAAAAAGATGATACCAACGCCGGTAAAAAAGGCAGCACTGGAATTTGGTTGTGCCGTCATTCAGCCCGAATCTGTTAACGATCCGGATGTTATCGAAGAAATTAAAAAGACAGAACCCGATTTTTTTGTGGTTGTTGCTTTTGGCCAGTTTCTTTCAGAAGCACTTCTGGATGTACCGGCATTTGCGCCGATAAATATTCATGCGTCACTTCTTCCGGGTTACCGGGGAGCAGCACCAATAAACCGATCCATTTTAAATGGTGATACAAAAACAGGTGTGACGACCATGTTTATGGACAAAGGCATGGATAGCGGAGATATTCTGGATATCATTGAGACTGAAATAACAAAAGACGATACCGCTGAAACCCTCCACGACAGACTTGCAGAGCTGGGTGCTGATCTGATTGTTAAAACAATCGAAAAATTCATAAACAATGCCGTTACCAGATCACCTCAGGACATCAAAAAAGCAAGTCCTGCACCGATGCTAAGGAAAAAAGAAGGACAGATAGACTGGAACAGACCTTCCGCTGAGCTCGACTGCTTTGTCAGAGGAATGACCCCATGGCCCGGCGCTTTTACATTTTTTAACGATAAACGTTTGAAGATCTTTAAAATTAAAGAAACAGGTTCACGTTCTGATAAAACTCCGGGAACAATTCTTGAAAGCCCTCAGAATGAACTTCATGTTGCCACCGGCAGTAACGTTGTATCAATCATCGAAATACAGGGTGCCTCCGGAAAAAAACTCGCTGTTGCTGATTTTTTAAGAGGATTCACCATCAATCAGGATGACACTTTTACGTGATCCATTCGAACCAGACCGGAGATAATGACAATGGGTGATATTGCCCGGGAATCTGCACTAAAAGTGTTGAATGCTCTCGATAAAAAGAATCTGACGCTGGATATGGTCATGGAAGATTATACAGCGAAAGGAAACAAACTGACCCGTCTTGATCGTTCTCTGGTTAATGCATTGGTTTATGGTGTAATAAGATGGCGTGGCAGAATTGATTTTGTCATTACACATTTTTCTAAAACACCCCTGACAAAAATTAAACCTGAAATATTAAATACCCTCAGACTCGGTATTTTTCAAATTCTGTTCATGACAAAAATACCAGACTCTGCAGCAGTGAACACGTCAGTCAATTTAGCAAAAAAAAATGCCCCGCTATGGGTGGTGAAATTTGTTAACGGCCTGCTAAGAAATGTTACTAAAAACATCACTTCGATTCCGTTTCCAAAACAGGATGATAATATCCTGCGGTACCTTGCTGTCGAAAAATCCTTTCCCGAATGGCTTATTCAAAAGTGGATTAAACGATTCGGTCCTGATGAAACCATAAGTCTCTGTGATGCAATGAACACAATTCCCGGGATTACGCTTCGCACCAACACCCTGAAAACATCTCAGGATGATCTTTTAGAAGCTATAACAGAGGATGTTGAATCAGTCAGCCTGACAAATGTATCGCCTTACGGGATATCTGTATCCCGACCTAAAAAGCAATTGTCAGAATTCAATACCTTTAAGGACGGGCTTTTTCAGGTTCAGGATGAAGCTGCTCAAATAGTATCAATGCTGCTTAACCCGGTACCAGGTGACAGAGTGCTTGATGCCTGCGCAGGCCTTGGAGGAAAAACAGGGCATATTGCTCAACTTATGGCAAATAAGGGTGAAATCATAGCCGTAGACAGCATACCTGCTAAATTGAAAAGTCTGGCAACTGAAATGGACAGGCTTGGTATCACCATAGTAACAACATCTGTTATGGATCTGAATGAACCTGCCGGTGACAATTCGCCCGGTATTTTTGATAAAATTCTTGTCGATGCCCCATGTTCAGGTTTTGGGGTTATCAGAAGAAACCCGGATGGCAAATGGTCACAGTCAAAAAGGAATCTAAAACGTTATCAGAAACGTCAGCTGACATTCCTTGACACTGTAAAAGGTCTCCTGAAGCCAGGAGGCGTAATCGTATATGCGGTCTGTTCAACTGAGCCGGAAGAAGGAAAAAATGTTATCGATTCCTTTCTTCAGAACAACCCGGACTTTACTATATCAAAACCCGATATCGAAAAGTTCCCGAAGTTGTCTGAATTAACCGATAGCAGCGGAACCATTTCTACCCTTCCCCATTTACACGATATGGATGGTTTTTTCACAGCCCGGCTAATCAAAGATCTCAAATAACGGTATTATTGTAACTCAATAGCACCAATATCATTTTTAATATTCACAGGCCGCTGACCGCCATTCTGATCTGCCGAAAGTGTCAGCACACGGACCGTACCTGTTTTCAGCCCCATATAAATATTGTCGTTTTCGGTTAGAAATCCGATTGAAAAAAGGCCGTCCCATTCATCTTCCCCAAGCAGTTCATTGCCAAGCCCTGCTACGACCTGTACATTTTCCAGCCATGTATCCAGTCTGTGCCAGAACTCAATATAAGGATAATTGTAAACTTCTTTTGGCCAGGTAGTTGATGGGCCGAACCACAATGCAGCATCAAGTGTCAGAATTTCAACGCCGGATGGGTCAGTATAAGGTTGTATACCCTCTGTTTCGCCATCGGTATCCACTGACTGAAGATAAGACTCAAAATCTGTCGTAAAATCACTTTCAAAATCTGTAAGACCATACTGATCTTCAATACGCTTTAGAAGGATAGTAAGAAAATTATCACTCCCGCTATCTATCCGGTATTCACCATAGATATACGTAACAGAATAAAGGTCGTCTGATATCTTATCAAGCGCTTCACCCTTTGGTGTATAGTGCAGAGAAACCAGTGACGGAGCTCCGACACCTGCAGATGCAATATAATCTGAGCGGATAATGCCGCTGCTTATATCAAGAACATCTGAAGCCGTAACCCCATCCACATCGCCTGTTTCAGGATAATGCTTTCGAATAAGCGTCCACCAGCCCTCTTCCCCAACCGGTACGAGAATCTGACTAAAATCGACAACGCCCAGAAGGTTATAACCCAAACTCTTAAAATCGATGAGCGAACCGGTAAATATATCCTGATTATATGAGCTGACTGAATCATCAGAAAAATTTAATTGATTTACTGTGTTACCCGCTATGACAGAATGACCGATCATCATTTCTTCCACAGCATGTGCATTCCCGATAGTTGCTGCAACAGCACCAGCCATATTCGGTTTTCCAAGATCATCTGTTCGTGGATAACCAGACACTTCATTTCCGGTTATTGTGCAGGCTTTAATTTTTAAATCACCATTTGAAATATAGACACCGCCACCTCGCCAGTAGCCCATTCTCTGGAGAAAAGAGGGAAGATTTGGAACCGGTTGTACCAGATTATCCGCAATCGTCGAATTCTCAATCGTAAGCTTCTGACTATTCCCGATACCGCCACCATCAGAATAAACACCGCCGCCATAAGTAAACAGACCACTGATGCAATTTCCGGTGACAGAACTTCTGCTGATAACCGGATCAGGCACGCCGGTTCCCACACCACCAACAGTATAAACACCACCCCCTGCCGCACCTGCACCAAGAACGGTATTTCCACTGACAATACAGCGGTTCATTAATACTGTATTTGCATAGATACCACCGCCAAAGGCGCCCCTGTCTCTTGATTGATCAAAATCGCCAACACAATGATTGTTGTATAAAACGCAATCTTCAAGCGTAGCAGTGCCCCACACAGCAACGGCACCGCCCCTTGCAAGCGTCCATGGCTGGTCTGCATTGTCATCTGAGATATCCTTAGTACGGCTTGTCCCCCCGGTAAGTCTTACATTCTTCATAGCCAAATCACCGTACACACACAGGATTCTCGCTTCGCTGGAACTCCCACCAGCCCATGCCAGTGTTATACCATTTGGCAGCATTGAAGCATCAAGAACAATATCTTTTTTGGCATATAAGGCAGACCTGCCGTAATCACGGTCAAAATAACCTTCAAGATAGGACACAGGGCCACTTGCTTCCGTTCTCATCCCCATTACTTCACCTTTAAGGATGGAATGTTCTTCAGCAATAAGCGTCAGTGTAATGGTTTTGCCATCAAGAGCAGAATCAAAACCAATCATGTCTCCGGATTTAACTGAATTTAAGGCAGAACGTAGCGTCACTGTTCCGGATGGCGGGTTTTCGATATCTTCAAGGCTATTGACAATAGTCGCGTTTTCGATATCTTCAAGGCTATCGACAATAGTCGCGTTTTCGATATCTTCAAGGCTATTGACAATGGTCGCAGGTACTATATCGTTACCTGAATGTCCACAACCTGAAACCAAACAAACAAGAACGATCAAAATCGTTACCAAAACACTTTTATACATTTATTCCCCCCGAATAAAATATTAACCATACAACTGAATTAAATTCTTCTTTTTTTTACGCGACAATACCACTCAATAATTAATTTTACAACAACGCCGTAACAACCTTAAATATAATACAATGTTCAGTAGCAGCTCAGCAGAATTTTCATTATTGAATTGGGGCCAACAGCAAAAGACAAGAATGGGGCAGGTAATTACCTGCCCCGGCTATCTATCGTAGAAACTTGAGCTTTCCTGGATCGGGGGGGGGAGGAGCTAAAAAAATAAGCATCACAAATAACTGCCTCGTCTTATTCTTTTAGTATTTACAATTTGGAAATGATTCTACGATATCCCCAAATTTTGTAAACCGGTTTTTTAGACTTTCAGCGGGTATTATTACAAACGGAGGGATAGTCGTTTCAAAAAACCATATTTTCTTATAGTTACAAAAACAGACGGCGAAAAATGAAGGGCTGAAATAAGGATAAAAACATATAAAGTTTGAAGAATATGTTAAAATACAACTACAATTCCTTAAACCAATGCGGATATCTCTCTTTAATTTTGGGGATATAACTTTTACCAATCGTTATTTTATGGCCATCCATAATAATTGAATACTTTGAATTCTTTTTGGCCCCGACCAGTTCCTTATGGATCGATTTTACCTTATCAGGATTTATCAGGTATGACCGGTGAACCTGTAATAACGCACTATCATCATAATACATTTTAATTTTCTTTAATCGTGTTTGAAGGACGATTCCGTTCTTTCTTCTGCCAAGATACAATAAAACAGTACCGTCTTCTGATTTGATAAAGTTAATCTTCTTCTGATTTTCTGATATTTTATACAAATCATGAAGGATATCCGGAGCCACAATAATATCTCTGATATTCCTGCGAATCAATTCTGCCTGATTTATCAGATTTTTAAAATACTCCAGATCAAAGGTATTGATTGAATGCTTATATTGAATCCCGATCACATAATTTTCAATTTCCTTAACACGTAAAAATATAAACAGGCCCTCTTTTGAATGAACAACTTCATCAACATGATTCCATTTTTCATATTCCTGTTTCAGCTCCTCAGTCTGTCCGTAATTCTGTTTAACACAGGCATCAAAAAATACGCATATTGAAATAATGTTATTCTCTTCAGAAACAAAATTAAAAATATTATCTATGAGACTATCAGTATCTTTTAACGCACTGGCTTTGTTTGCAAAATCCCGTAAAGAAATCAGCCGTTTTTTAAATTTAGTACTATCGATCTGATTTTGTACCCGGGCGAGCAGTTCATTTTTTGAGAAAGGCTTGGTAAGGTAATCATTACCACCGGCAGAAAATCCTTCGACAATATCGGTTATCTGATTTCTGGCAGTCAAAAAAATTATCGGCACCTCAAACTTTGAATACTGCTTTCTTATTCTTGTACAGACTTCAAAGCCATCCATTCCCGGCATCATCACATCAAGCAGCAAGAGATCAGGTTTTCCGTTAATGCTTATATGGTCAAGAACATCCTGACCGGATTGCAGTTCGATGATAGTACAGTTTTCTGAATCCAAAAAATTTGAGACAACCTGAATATTCATTGGATCATCGTCTACGACTAATATGGTCGGTTTACCGGTTGCCCCCCCGGTCCCAAAAGACTTATTGTCATCATCAATACGGGTCCCGGTACTTTCCGGCATCGTTAAAGCTGTCGGTATAACTATTACAGGCTTCACCTTTGAAACAGGCAGTAAAAATGTAAAGACCGTTCCTTTTCCTTCAACTGACTTAACCCTTATTACACCCCCATGAAGTTCGATAAGCTTTTTTGTAATACTCAAACCTATGCCGGTACCACCTGAATCTCCCAGTCCTGAACCGGTACCCTGATTATAAGACTTGAAAATAGCCGTTTGTTCATTTTTTGGTATTCCGGTACCGGTGTCAGAAATGGCGATTTCAACATATCTGTTATTCATTGATGCAGAGACATCAATCAGCCCCTTTTCAGTAAATTTAATGGCATTCTCGATAATATTACGCAGAATCTGTTGCAGCCTGTTCTCGTCCGCCATGACATGAGGTATTTCAGGATCGATACTGTTCGTCATTTCCAGCGGCTTCTTCCTGATCATTGGGTTTAGCACATGAAGAACAACATCGGTTATTTTATACAGGTCGACGGGTTTGGTATCGAGTTGAATATCACGATGTTTCAATTTTGCTGCATCAAGAATATCGTTTATCAATAATGAGAGTTTTTTTGCACTTGTAATGATAGAATCGAGATTATCACGGATAAAATCAGGCTTGATGGAGCCGGCCTTTTCTGACAAATTCTCCGCAATGCCAATAATGCCATGCAGGGGCGTTCTAAGTTCATGGGAGGTATTGGCAAGAAATTCATCTTTAATTGAATCAAGCCGCTCAAGTTCTTCGTTATTTTCCTTCAATATAACGGCCTGCTTTTCTACCAGCCGAAAAGCTTCAGTAAATTTCTCTGCCAGTAATAAGACCTGAGAGAATGAAAAAAATAAAACACTGACAGGGGCTAAATAAACCGGAACAATTTCATATATACGGAGCATATCGTTGACAATTGCATAAAACATTATCGTAAAACCTATAATGCCGATTGTTGCTCCGGTTCTTTTATTAATGAATGCAGAAATAAAAACATAATACATGTAAAAGCAAATTCCGATCGTATATATAAGCATTACCGTTAAAAACGGATGGTATACTTTATACGGAAATAAAGCAGTTAACATAATATAGCCCAGTGCAATATAGACAGTTATCTGGCTAATTTTATGAATGCTTTCTTCAGGATAGACATGTGCCAGATACTTAACGAAAAGAGGAACGGTCAGATAAAAAGAGATATAAACCAGTTTATACTGTAACCACCATGGAATACCGGGAAAAACTTCAATAAGAAAATGTTCACCAAGCGCCACTGCACGAAATGCCATAACAAAACAAAACAGGCCAAAGTATAATGAGGACCGCAAAATTTTTTGCAGGGAGTAAACCCTTAAAAGATATATGCCAAAAAACAGCAACACCGCGCAAACAATAACCGAAATGCGTAAATTCGATTCTCTTAAAGATTTAATCTGAGCAGCATTTCCAAGAGTAATCTCCCGGGTAATGCCGCTGATAAGATATTCGAAATTTGAAACCTGAATTGTTATTTGTATTTTGTTACTATCGGGTTTAAAAAAAACAACGGAATTATAAAATTTCGGAATCATCTCGCTAAAAGATGTGCCAACCGTCCCTTTTGAAACAATTTGTTGATCATCAACCCATAACGTAAATGCAGATCGTATGGGCGGTATATTCAGCGCATAAATCTGATCCGGATCGTCAATATTAATGGTCAGCCCATATGTTGCATAGCCGAATGGATCAAGCTCTTTTCCATTATTATTCTGGCCGTTCCATTTTTTTGGAACCTGAACATTAATAAAACTGTTATTACCTGCTAATTCCGGCGGTGTCAGCAATTGTTTCCAAAAAAAATGCCATTCACCACTCAGGTTAACGGTCCCCTTTTCCGTAAAATCCCAGTCAGTTAAATCCATCTCCCCGTTGATTGATTTTATAAGCTGCCGGCTCTGATTTGTATGCATCAAATAAGTCAATGCAACCAATAAAATAAAAGCCGCAACCAGAATACTTCGTCTACCCATAGTCTAATATACCCATGACATAATTGGAAACCAAAAATTGTGTCCAACCACTGACGTGGATTGACACTAATTATTATTTTGAATCATCTAACCCACTTAAGTTTTATCCTGATTGAAAGACAAAATCAAATCATAAAAAATGATTTCCTTTTGTCATAAATCTGAGGTTGCCTTAAACAACACTATAAAACATCAGTAATTCAGTGGCAGCTTGATTCATGATCAAAGGAGGCT
>JQIA01001965.1_pt1 | contig 11027 bp, 10 predicted proteins | sample 811431 | NCBI WGS metagenome assembly JQIA01 (sample SAMN02998118, study PRJNA258478) | marine sediment metagenome | biome: marine; feature: seafloor; material: sediment; isolation source: oil-polluted sediment collected from 3 locations (0.5 km, 0.7 km and 0.9 km)... | place: USA: Gulf of Mexico ... | reverse complement strand
CTGGGTCATATGCTCCAGATCGAAGATATCGCGCACCATGCCGTTGCTTTTACGTAAGCAGAATTTCCCGTGATCTTCGGTGACGATCCCTGCGGCATCTTGTCCGCGATGCTGTAGGACGGTTAGCGAGTCGTAGAGGCTCTGATTAACCGGTGAGTAAGCATAAATTCCGACAATTCCGCACATGTCTTTATCTTTCTATCGTGGAGCGCCGTTTCGCTCCGATACCGAGAAGACATAAGATATGGTGAAACCCTTTGTTTTTCAAGCAAAAAAAGCCACCATAAGGCAGCTCTTTCTTAAAATTGTGTGTTTAGTATCATTATAAGGTGTTGGTTTTGGTTATAATGATGATGAATACCATTGTTAGATTATTCTCATCTTGCCGCCTTTGCCGCCTAATTTCTTCGCTAAACCGTTTAAACCCAAGTTCATAAACATAACCATCATAGATGGCATAATGTGGCGCATGATTAGTCCTTTATATTCGAAGTGAATTGCCCAGGTGAATTGTGTTTTATTTGGTGCCAGTTGGTCTAAAGTCATAGCGCCGGCATGGTCTTTAATAGGAAGAAATATATTTTTTGCATTGAAAACATATGCTCTGGGCTGATCCCAGTATAAAATAGTTTCATCCAGAGTTCCCATCCCCAGTGTTTTGCAATATCGTTTCGAGCCAACGCCGCATGTTCCTTTGGTTTCGGATGTTGTGTCATCATGTGATCCGCCAAGAATGATAGGGAACCAACTCGCAATGCCCGAGACGGTTGCTATATATGGCCAGAGTTCTTCAGGTGTGACGTCAAATTCAAACTCGCCATATATTTTTAAACCGGCACTTGTGTAATCATTGATATTTATGCCTGCGTTAATAACAGGGTCGCTGGATGTGGGGGCGGTGAATGTTTCTTCTGTTTGTAGTGTTGCTGTCTGTGTCATTATTTTTCCTTCTTCTTTTTAATAAATCTATGGAGTGGCATTAATTTTTTCTAAATTACTATTTATAAAATCTTTTATGACGGTTTTGTTTATGGGTGCTTTTGCCATGATCGAGCTTCCAATCATGGTGCCTAATAACTGATTAGCCAGAATTTGTGTGTCTAAATCTTGAGGGATTTGTTGTTTTGTGTGGGCATTATCTAAGGCATTTTTAAAGCTATCGAGTACGAGTTTATACATGCGTTCCATCGCATCATTTATGTCTTTATCATTTTTGGCAACATTTTCGGAGACTGTATTGCAAGCAAAACACCCCAGAGGGTTTGGCTGTATATGTGCCTCTAACAGCGTTTTAAAGAAATTTTTGATTGATGATATATCTGCGTTATCGGAGCGAAGTGGCGCGGTAAAGTCTTTTATAATCTGATCGACATAATGGTTGAGGCAATGGGTGAAGGCCGAACGTTTGTCACCGAAGCTATTGTAAAGCCCATAGCGTTGTATGCCTGTTCCTTTTACAAGATCTTCATATGATGCCCCCTCATAGCCTTTTTCCCAAAAGACATGAGACATTGCCGCGAGGGCAATTTGTTCATCGAATTCTCTTTTACGTCCTTTTCCCATTTATCCAGAATACCAATTCTGAAATTGTAAGTCAAGAATTTATCCCGCAAATAAATATCGGGGATGCCATCACTATGGATAGCACCCCCGATATTGTTCGAATGATTATGTTGGTCTAGGCAGCTTTCTTTTTTGGTGCTGCTTTTACTTTTGGTGTCGCTTTTTCGGCTTCGTTTGCCGCCGGAACCATTTCGATTGTACGTGTCGGGAACGGGATAGAGATACCATCTTTATCCAAAGCTTCCTTAACCGCTTTCATTGTATCAACTTTTAATGCCGCAAAATCGCCTCTGTCTGACCATATGCGTAAAGTGATATCTACAGATGATTCGCCCAAATTTGTAACCATGATTTTAGGGGCTTGATCTTCATCGGTGAAAATACGTTCATCTTTTGATACGGCTTTTTCGATCGTTTTGAAGGCTTTGTTGATGTCATCGTTATAACTGATGCCAAAAACAATATCTTGGCGGCGGGTATCGTTACGTGAGAAGTTCTGAATATCTGTGTTCCAAAGACTACTGTTTGGCACGAAGATATAAACATTTTCAGGTGTTGAAAGTTCTGTCACGAATAAGCCGAGGGATTTAACAGTTCCCGTTGTGCCACCACAAGAAATAAAATCACCAACATCGAATGGACGAAGGATAAGCAACATAACGCCTGCGGATACGTTACTGAGTGTGCCTTGTAGAGCCAAGCCAATTGCAAGACCAGCGGCACCAAGGACGGCCAATAAGCTGGCTGTTTGTACACCGAATTGTTGAAGAACCATAACGGCTGCTAAGGCGAGGATTGCATATTTTGCCATGGCGCCCAGAAAACTTTTTAAGGTGTCATCCAGTTTTTTAACGTTTTGAATTATTTTGTAAACGTAGTTACCAAGCATCCATCCTGCTATTAGGATAAGGCTGGCGATGATAAGGTTTGTGGCGACAATGATGAAATATTCCATGGGTTCTCCCGTATTTGTAATTAAACTATAGGGGTTATTCATAAATGAGTACGCCGTATTTCGCAAGCTTAACGCGTGAAACCATCAGGTATTTGCCTGATTTTGCTTTTTTCTTGTATACTAAATGGGTAGGGATTCATTTTTTAGCCGTAAGGGAGAACATTTATGTTCACAAGAGAAGAGTGGAAATACAATTTAGTTGGATGTATGGAAATATTGCTGTTTATGCCTGCGGGGGTGGATAGGTTTAAATCATCACGCAGCGCGGCGATTAAATCTTTTGTTGTTCCGATTGCGCTTTTGCCAATTTTGCTTGCTGTTATGGTGGCAATGTCGGCGGGGTTTTCTTTGGGAATTCTTCTTTCCTTGCATATGATTCGTATTATTCTTGCGGCGGTTCTATTTCTTGCTGTGGTGTATTTTTTAAGCAAACAATTTGAACGGCAAGAGCATTTCTATAAGTTCGTGAATGTAGCGAACTGGTCGAATATTCCCGGTGTTTTATTGACCTTGCCGATTTTGGGTGCATTGGTTTTGGGCTATGATATGACGGCGTTAGAATCCTATGCGGTTTTTATAACGATTGTTGGCTATATTTATTCAGCGTTTATTCTGACGCATTGTTTCCGATTTCCTTGGGAAATGGGTGGCTTTATCGCGATTGTTGGTTTGGCAATCGATCAGAATTTGCTTGATGTAACAGTCTATATCCGTGATTTAATCGCGGTATAGTCTATTTGAGATAGCTTCCTACATCGTTGCTTTGCCCCTTATGTAGACATCTTAAGACGCGTAAGGGTTCTTACTTGCGCGTATCAATAAACGCAAGGGAACACTCGGGATATCAAAGTCACGGCGTAGGCCGTTGGTGATATAACGGCGATAAGAGTCCGGTAATTCTTTCGGGCGCGAAACCCATAGAGCAAAAGTCGGTGGACGTGTTTTGATCTGCGTAATATATTTCACGCGGTTATGTCGTCCGCCCACGAGAGGCGCAGGGTTCTTGCTTTCCATACCTGCCAGCCATCTGTTCAGGCCACCCGTACCGACACGTTTATTCCAGACTTCATAGGTTTTCAGGGCTTTATAGAATAACTTATCGATATTCTTGCCGTTCTTTGCAGAAATTGTCGCAAACTCAATGTCTTTGGTTTGGGAGAGGGAGGTTGAAAGCTTGTGCTTTATATCATCCAGGACTTTTGACCTGTCACTGACACTGTCCCATTTATTCACGGCAATGACCAAAGCGCGGCCTTCGTCGGCGACGTGTTGGGCAATCTGTAGGTCTTGTTTTTCCAATGCCATATTACCGTCGAGCACAAGGATAACAATTTGCGCCAGACGAATGGCGCGGAAAGAATCCTCGGTCGACATCTTTTCGATATGGTTGGATATCTTTGATTTTCTGCGCAGTCCCGCCGTGTCAACCAGCTTGAATTTACGGCCTTCATATTCCCAATCCACGGCAATTGCGTCGCGGGTGATGCCTGCTTCGGGGCCTGTCATCACGCGTTGTTCGTTTAATATTGTATTGAGCAGCGTCGATTTCCCGACATTCGGGCGGCCAACAATCGCAATTTTAATTGGTTTATCGGGGTCATCTTCTTCTTGCGTGAAGACGTAATCTTCTAACCCTTCGATATCATCAAGATTGTCAAATTCACCTTTGGCGCCGCTATCTTCGTCTTCTATTTCCTCTTCTTCAGGGAAATAGGGGATCAGGGCGTTATGGATTTCATCGAACCCGATGCTGTGTTCGGCGGAGATGGCAATAGGGTCGCCAAAGCCTAATGAATAAGCTTCGCCAACACCGCTTTGTGAGACTTTATTGCTTTCGCATTTGTTGACAACCAAAATGATGGGCTTGTGTTGTCTGCGCAGGAAGGCGGCGAAATGTTCGTCGGCGGGAGTTACGCCTTCGCGACCATCAACGATGAACAAAATTGCATCTGCCATGTCGAGGGCGGCTTCTGTTTGTTGGCGCATACGTCCTTGAATGGAATCGTCAAAACGTTCCTCAAGGCCGGCCGTATCAATGAGAATCATTTGTTGCCCGAAAAGATTGGCCTCGGCCTCTCTCCAGTCGCGGGTGACGCCGGGGGTGTTATCAACAATGGCCAGCCTTTTGCCGGCGAGTTTGTTAAATAATGTGGATTTACCAACGTTTGGACGGCCAACAATTGCGATTTTTAACATATCTATTCTGCTTTATTTTACGTTCTATAAGTGGCCTGCCTAGGCGTAAATCCGCCTAGCACCATCTATTTTCGAACGGTCTTACCATATATCTTATTTATATGCTATTAAACTTCCGTCTTCCGACAAAAGATATAATGTCTCATTGGCCACAATGGGAGTGATTTGCACATTTTTCTTTGTTCTGGTTGTGCGCAGGGTTTGTCCGTTTTGTGCATCTACTTCTAAGAAATATCCATGAGAACCAGCGAGGATTAATCTGCCGGAGGCCATAACAGGGCCGCTCCAGTAAATTGGGTCTTCGCGATCATCAGGGTCTTCAAAGCGTTCCAGCTCTTCTATCCATAGAATTGCGCCATTGGCAGTGCTTAAGGCGATTAGCTGACTGTCGGAGGATAGGACGTATATCGTATTACCTGCGACCCATGGTGTTTGTGATCCGCTGATCTCTCTTTGCCAAACGCGTGTGCCTGTTCTTTCGTCTATTGCGGCGATCTTCCCGCCGAAACTGATTGATATAATCAGCCCGTTATCCAGCACAGGCATAGCTTTTATGTCTGAGAGACTTTCCAGCCCACCGCCGTAACGACGCACACTCGCAAGGTTGTCAGACCATGCAACTGAGCCATTTTCAACGCGCAAGGCAGTGATTTCGCCGGAGGAGAATACGGGGACGACAATGTCGCCATTCGCAGCAGGGCTGGCAGCGCCTAGTAAACCTGTAGTTTCACCGATACCTGTATATTCCCACAGGCTTTTTCCGTCTTTCGCGCTTAAGCTTACGAGGCGGCTATCTATTGTCGAGATGAAGACGCGCCCACCTATAACTGTTGGTGCGGCTCTTGATGGTGCAGGAAGTCTCTTGCGCCATTGTATGTCGCCATTGCTTGGTGAGACGGCCAGAACTTCATCATATCCGTTGGTGACATATAATAAATCATGGGCAAATGATATACCGCCACTAATAACAGCTTCGCCCTCATCTTCTTTTTCGATGTCTGTTTTCCAGACAAGTTTTCCGGTTTGCATATTGAAGGCAGATAATCTTGAATCTGTATCTAGTGTGTAAATGATGTTTTTTGCAATAACAGGCTGCGCGGTGAGGGGAAGGTCATTTGAACTTCCTGACCCGATATCAGAAGACCAAATGCGTTTTAATTGCGTATTGGGCAGGGATGTATTTTGCATGGAATGATTGGGATATCCACCTGCTTGAGGCCATGATGTGTTCGCCCAAGGCTGAGGGATGGTAAAATTTTGTTGATCTTCTTGTGACACATCAGGGGTTAATGTTTTTTGCAATTCTAAAACAGAAATCCGCTTGCCTTCTAATTTCGGGGTTTCGTCTTTTTCAAACATGCCGGAAACGCTGGAGCATGAGCTGAGGATTAAAATGGAAGATACGGTAAGTATCGTTTTGTTTTTTAACATTCTGTTATTCCTGTATTTAAAGGCGATATTTTAGGTTTTTAATATTGATGCGTATAGGCGTTAAATTTTATCTTTTAGCGCGTATAGGATGTCCAGAGACTGTGCTTTTTGTTTGAGTGTCTGTGGCGTTATGTCACTTGCTAATATGCGGCTTAGTTGGCTGCGTGCGGTTTTATAGTCATGAATAGAGTTGGCCTGAAGCAGCGCCGCGTCCATCATTGCATGGTATCTCCACGGGTTATCTTTGTTCGATATAATGACCTCAAGCTTCGTGATTTTATCTTCTGCGCTTATATCTTTGGAAATTGAAATGACCATGTAAGAGGCAAGTTGCGCGATTGTTGGATCGGTATTTTGATCTGCCTCTAATGTTTTGTATGTTTGTAATGCTTTTTCATTTTCGCCGTTTTTAAGATACAGGCCGGCGGCTTCGATACCTGTGATGCTGCGTAAGCCTGCTTGTAAATCCGGAGAAAGGGCAATCAAGTCATCTGCGCTGTAATCTGTTTTGGTTGTCACGGAAAACAGGAGGTCTGTTTGCGTTGCGTTTTTAGACATTTCCCAAGATTTGTATCCGGCATTCGCCGCTGTACCCAAAACGATAACGCTTAGAAACCCAATGAAAAATCCGCCGTATCTTTGCCAGATTTTTTCAAGCTTCTCTTGCTTTAATGCTTCATCAACTTCGATAAAAATGTCCGCCATATGCTTGACCCTTATTTTGTACTTTCATGGATGGGGGCATTGTAATCATATTTACGTTCAAAACCAGTGTTTTTGAACAAGAGGCGCGACTTTGTTGTGTTTATTATTACGCGGACTAAGTCTTCCACTTAATGGAGCATCCCATTGACGGGGTTTGGGTGGCTGATATTTGCCCTTTATTCTTAAATTCCAGCATCGCATTCAATAGCTCCGGCACAGTTTGTTCATCGGCTGGCTTGTTGGCCGCGCTGTCCAGACGTCCGCGATATTGTAACAAGCCGTCCTTATCAAAACCGAAGAAATCAGGTGTGCAAACCGCGTCATAAGATTTCGCTATATTTTGTGTTTTATCAATAACATAAGGGAAATTAAACTGATGTTTTTTGGAAAATATTTTCATGTTCTCAAAGGAATCTGCGGGGTAATTCTCCGTATCGTTAGCCATGATGGCCACGCATCCGATGCCTTCATTTTGCAAACGGTTACAGGTTTCTGCCAGACGATCTATAATCGCGATAACGTAAGGGCAGTGATTACAGATAAACATCACCATGAGGCCATGCTCCCCCATGCAATCTTTTAGGCTGTATGTTTGCCCGTCAATGTTGGTGAGTGAGAAATCAGGGGCTGTGAAGCCCTCCAGTTTTTCCGGTGTGTGGAGTAGGGCCATGCTTTCTTCCTTATGGGGTTTTAGTCAGGGTCATAATGAGGCTGCAGGTTCTTTTCTTCCATGGTTTCATTATAAGTTTGACGAATTGTTGTCGCTGGATCAGGGTGGCCGGATTCGCCCATTAACCATGGTAAAAGCACGTTTTTACTGCGTTCGAACGGGAAGATTGTATATTCTTCTTGTGGGCGTTCGACAGGAAAATATGTCATTTCTCTTTGGGATATTTCCCCTATAATTTCCAGAGTTTCTTTCGGTGTTGTACTTGCATAAACGCCGTTATCATTGTCCAAGTCACCACGTTTTTCCATGAGGTCCAATAAGGCGTCATGTGGTGAAATTGCTCCGGTTGGTAAATCACGTCGCGCATTCTCAATGATAAGATGAACGCGATCTGCCCCTGGTACGTTTAATTCCTTTAGAGCCATAACTGCGGCCATTTCCTGAAGGCCGCCGATCCCGCAGCCTTGTGCAACTGCAATTTTTTTCATGGAGGGGTTTTTCTGTAACTTTTCAATTTCGAGAAGTTGCCAAATGCGCAGGAAAATATCCGGCGCAACAACGCCATAATCTTCGCCCATAAGGTGGCGCATGGCCTCAAACGGGGCGCCTTCGGTTTTCATTGCATTGGGGTCTTGCACCCCCATGACATTCACATCAAATCCTTCACGTCGAAGTTGTAATCCTGCCCAAACGACAGCGCCCATGGGCCCTGACATTCCAAAACCGCTCATATTATCAAAGCCGTTTAGCCCGCAATTAACGGCTAACTCATAAGCATTATTGTTGTCAACAGGGCTGGCGGACGTTGCAGATTCCAAGAACACCACCGCATCACGATCGGTTTCAGGCAGTGGGGTGAGGTTAAATTTCGTATAGTCCTCGTATGTATATTGTTCCAGAATTTGTTTCTTTATATGCTCGGAGGCTTGGCTAATATCGTCTGAGCAATAAAATAGATGCTGCATATCTTGCGGAACCATATTGGCTCTTTTCAGGTGGTCGCATATATTTTCAAAATCTGTGCGCTCTGATGTGTCTGAATGGAACACCACGGGCATACCATTTGCATTCGGGTTGCTTAGCTGTTTTTCAACAATCGTGCTGGCGGGCAAGAAAATGTTATTTGTCCAGAAGTTGCTGTCTTGTAAATCGGCTGTGTTTGGAACGAAGATCGCTTTGGATTGATATATGGTGCTGCGTATATCATCAAATGATCGGATAGGCGCATCTCTGACTTCTAGGACTAATCCATTATCTGCGAGTTCCTGAGTGTATTTATTCTTTAGATCTTCGGATAATGTTAATGGGCAATGAACGACGAGGCCTTTCACTTTATCGTAATCCGCTTTGAGGCTAACGTTATTTTTAGGCATGCGCACGGCATCGGAAAATCCGCGTATTGCCTTGGAAATAGCCAACTCGTTAACCATCCATGGGTCATTATCGGCTTCTAGTTGTGCCAAAGTTTCAGCGCGGTCTAGTGGCTTATGAAAGTGGCGTTGTGTTTTGTGCCCATGATTAACAGACAGTAGAGGGTCCAGATCAATAGAGGCACGCAAGGCTGCTGTTGCTTTGAAGGCGTAATAGCGCGGATTCTTTATGTCATCTTGTTTTAGCGGCATGTATAAAACAACGCAGTTATCAAGGAGGCGCCGATCTGCCACGCGCCCTTCTTTTGTTTCGATCTCTTTTAAGGCCTGATCGCACAATGCATATGTGTCTTCATTGGTTCCGATAGATTGCGACCATGGCTTTGTTTCGGCGGCGGGGTATTCTGCGTAAGGGTGGGTCGTTGATTTGTAAGGTTCTAAAGCTTGTGTATCGCGTAGGCCACGCTCCGCATTACACTCTCCACCATCATAATAAATCAGGCCCGCTTCCTCATAGGGAATGCCCATTTTTTCAAGGACATTTAAAACATGGGGGTTATCTTTTTTATCTTCGGTTGTTGTAAGTGCTTTTGCAAAGTTATTTCCGGCAAAGGTCCATTGGAATTCCGGATCATGCTCGCTTAAGCCACCGAGGCTGTCAGATGTAATTGTTTGTAAATCAGAGCGTTGATCGCGCAATGCTTTTCTGATGTCGCTTACCTTTTCATCACTACTTGTGGCCTGAAAGGCTTTCTCATGAATAAGCTGCGGTAGTTTGGGTAGGGTCTTATGGATATCGATACCAATATGAGACAGGCGGCCAATTATTGTTCTTGGTTCGTCCACAACAGTGATCATTGCGCCGCGTGTGTTCTTATCAAATACCTCATTCAAGGCATTAATGTCTGCTTGCGAGTCTAAATTCAGCAAATGTAGAAACGGGGTGAAGCGCTCGCTGGAATTATCAATGATTATATTGCGTGTGGATTTGTCGCGGCCTTCTGCGATTTCACGCAGTAATTTCACCGTTTGGGAGAGGGATACAACATCACCTTTGGCATGCAAAAGTAAGTTTGGTGAACGTTCGTGCAAGCCGTCATAATCACGCCGATCTCTGAAATGTAAATTTGCGCCTGCTATCGTAAAATTCCGTACTTGGATTTTGGAGGCACGCCCGCTAAATTTCTCGCTCGCAAGATGAAGGTTCTCGTGCAATGGGTGGACTTGCGTATTGGCTTCCAGCATGATTTTTTCATCGCCTGATTTTATTTGATCGGGCGTGATGTAATACATTTCCGGTCTTGTATCCAGACTGCGATCTAAGGCCTGATCAAAATCATCAGGATAGAAACTGTGAAGCAGGTCAATGACAAGCTGTTCTTTGTGAATTTTAGGGGCAAGATAGAGTTTTTCTCCATCTAATACCTTATCCAGATATGCATCAACATACTCTAATTCATCGCGTAATGATGAAAGGCCACTTATATCACCCATGGTAAAAACCCAGTTTTTTTATTAATTTTATATTCGTTATTTCTAGTTATTTCTAACATAATTAAGGCGCTGATTGCAAAGTTTTACGAGAAGCGGTTTATGACCGGTATGATGCTTAGGGGCGTATGAGGTGGGGGCTTTATGTTTTCTTCCCTTATGCTGTGTTATTTGCTATAATAATACCTATGGTATTTGAAGTCATTAATAATCCGGCATTCGTTCAAGCGCCTGGTTTCACACAAGAACAATTCCGCAAGCTGGATCAGGTTTATTGCGCGGCAGCGTCGCTTAAGACGCTGAATTACAGAACTGTGGACTGTGATTTTGATGAAGGCGTTGCTACTTATACTTATTATGTATCTTCTCAACATATGCCGTATTTACAGTTTATTATCCGTAAAGTCGGGCCGCAAACCATGATGTATGAGCTGTATAAGCAAGGCAAAGGGCGGATTGCTAAATCCGGTGTATTTGAGCGTACTTATGAACGACTTTGCAAGGAAGTCGAGAGTTTATAGTCGCTTAACGTGAATTTTTTCATTTATGGGGTGTTTATCAGTGGAATTCCTGTAATATGTCTTGTGCATATTTTTACAGGATATAATGATGCGTCTTAAATTTTCCAAATTCAAAATATATTGTT
>JQIA01001941.1_pt1 | contig 11028 bp, 12 predicted proteins | sample 811431 | NCBI WGS metagenome assembly JQIA01 (sample SAMN02998118, study PRJNA258478) | marine sediment metagenome | biome: marine; feature: seafloor; material: sediment; isolation source: oil-polluted sediment collected from 3 locations (0.5 km, 0.7 km and 0.9 km)... | place: USA: Gulf of Mexico ... | reverse complement strand
AAATTCAGATTACAGCTGCTGTAGACAAACCTAAAGACCCTAACGACCCTAATTATATTGCTTCTCAAAGTATTCATTTGGTAGCCGAGATTTCTAAAACAAATCCTTATCTGAATGAGGCGATAACAGTATTATATAAACTTTATATATCCCCAAATACAGGTGTCGATACTTGGCGAGAATTGGACAACCCTAGATATAATGATTTTTGGAGTCAGAATATCAATATGAAAGGGCTGAAACTTGTAAACAGCACCTATAAAGGTGAGGATTACCGTTATGTGGTATTGCGCAAAACAGTATTATATCCACAAAAAACAGGAAAACTTAATATAGAACCTTTAACCCTGGATATTCGCGTAAAAGTCCCTACTAATAGACGGGATATTTTTGGAGGAAGATTATTAAAAACCGTGAATAGAACAGTTGCTGCGGGTAATAGAACTATAAATGTAAAGCCTTTACCAGAAGATGGTAGGCCAATTGATTTTTCGGGAGCAGTTGGTGATTTCAATTTTGAGGTAACCACAAATAAAAACGAGTTAAAGGCAACCGAAGCTTTAGAGGCTCAGGTGTATGTTTCAGGAAAAGGAAATCTTAAATTATTTAAGCTGCCTAAGCTTTCTTTACCGAGCTCTTTAGAAGTTTATGAGCCTGAACATAGTGAGAACGTTTCTACTAACTTAGCTGGTATGCAAGGAAATATTTCAGATTCTTATACAATTGTGCCATCTTTTCAAGGGAAATACCCGATACCTAGGATAGTGTTTTCATATTTCGATTTAAAGTCTGAAACGTATAAAACAATTACTTCAGACGAACTTGTAATAAACGTTACAGATGGCCCTACGGGCGAAAGTACAAATAATAATTCAGGAACTGCAAGTAAAGGGAAACGCCCAGTCGAATTGTCTAACAATCAATTTTCGTCATTTAAAACAACTTCTGAATTTATTGCTATTGAGGAATCTTATTTCTTTAAGTCTAAATTGTTTTGGAGTGCGTTATTATTGCCGTTTTTGGTGATTCCAATTGCAATTTTTGCCAGACGTAAAAAAGATGAGAGAGATGGCGATATTGCGGGGAACAAAATTAGAAAAGCGAACAAATTAGCTCGTAGATATTTAAGTGAAGCTAAAAAAGCCTTGGGTAAGAAAGAAGCATTTTATAATGCATTAGAAAGAGCTTTGCATAATTATTTAAAGTCAAAACTTAATATTGAAACTAGCGAATTTAGTAAAGACAAAATTCAGCAATTACTTAAAGAAAAAGCTGTGAACGATATTGCTATAATTGGATTTAATGAGTTGCTTCAAAGTTGTGAGTTGGCAAGATATTCGCCATTTTCAAACGTAGAAATGCAGCAAGATTACGATAAGGCAGCCAGAGTAATTTCAACATTAGATAAACAAATACGATAAAAGTCATTTTGAATAAAGCGCACAATTTCATGAAGCAAACACTTTACATCTTAATATTCTTATTAAGTAGCTTAACGATTGCCCAAAATAGTGAGCTGTTTGCTAATGCCAATACTTTTTATAATGATGGCAAATACCAAGAAGCTATACAGTCTTACGAACAAATTTTAGATAGCGGTGTACATTCTAGTGACTTATACTTTAACCTTGCAAATGCTTATTACAAACTCAATAGGGTTGCGCCAAGTATATATTATTATGAAAAAGCACAGCAATTAGCTCCTAATGATAAGGACATAGAAAACAACCTCTCGTTTGCTAAGAACATGACCATTGATGATATAGAAGGTGTTCCCGAAATAGGACTTTCTAAAATGGTAAAAAATGTGATTAATATGTTTAGTTTTGATTCTTGGGCAAAATTTGCGGTTGCTCTAGTGTTCCTTTTTGTAATCCTTGCTTTGGGTTATTATTTTTCGTATTCAACTACGAAAAAACGATTGGCTTTTTTAGGAGGTTCTGCTGCTTTGTTATTTGTTTTTGTAATGATGTTTTTTGCGTTTCAAAAGTATAAGTACGAACAAAACAATAATCCAGCGATAGTTTTTGCTCAAGAAAGTGAAGTGAAAACGGAGCCTAACTTAAGAAGCGAAGTCACTTTTAATCTACACGAAGGCACGAAAGTTCAAATATTAGAAAACTACGATGATAATTGGACTAAAATTAAATTGGCAGACGGTAAAACAGGTTGGATTCCTAACGCCGATATAAAAGCGCTTTAAACCTGTTTATTTTTCGTTATCGGCTGTTTCTGCCATCTGCTCTTCTTTAATAATATCATGGAATATCATTGGCGCAAAAGATCTCACAGGTTCATAAAGCATAGATTCTTCCATTTCTTCATCTTCTATAAAAGGAATTGTTCGGTTCATTTTACCAAGTATCATAAGAACAACACTCAAAATTAGACCTATCTTTAAAGCCCCAAAAAGAGCACCTAATAATTTATTTAACATACCCAAGGCTGCAAAATCGGCTAATTTAGTTAATGCTTTTCCAGCTAAAGAAATCACCAAAACAATGATAACGAATGTGATGGCAAAAGCTGTAATATTAATAGTTTGTTCGCTCCAATCTACTTTAGTTTCTAAAAATCCAGCTGCAAAATCACTAAAATGAATAGCGCCATAAACACCCGCAATAAGTGCAATCAATGATGCTACTTCTACAAAAAGTCCTTTGGAAAGGCCTCGAACCAAACCAAATAAAATAAGGGCTCCTAAAATGATATCTAAAATGTTCATTTATTTAAGATTTTATAACTATTACCAAATACCCGTTGTGGGTTAACAAACCTACATAATTTTATTTCAATTTGGTAAAAATAAAGCCAGTAGTGTATTAATAACGATAGAGTTTCTTTAGTATTTTATAAGGTAGTAACTTTGTAGAATATTAATAAAGAGATTTCTGTTTTCACGGAAAATAATTATGGCAAGAGACGAAGCATTAAAACAACGATGGGAAGCGGTAGTTGAAAAACTATCATCACAATTTGCAGAAGGAGATACTTTAGATTTGGATGCGATTATATATTTAATTGGCGTTCAAGAATTAGGGCAACTGCATAGAACATTTAAAAAGGATGATAAATTAAGTCTAATGCATATTGCTATATGCAGGCTATTAGAGCCATATGGTTATTATGAATTTGATTTTTTTGATGAGCAAGGTTGGCCACATTATATCACTAAAGAAGAACTGCCAAATTTAAAGGCTGGAGAGCAAAGTGTGTTAATGAAAGAAGCTATTGTAAACTATTTTCTTGAAGCTGAATTTATAAAATAAGTTTCATTAAATTTGCCCATTATTTTGAATACTGAAATAATTCCGATAGTTATCGGAACAGCACAAGAGAGATATCATGATTGATAAGATTAAAGACCTTATAGAGGAAGCAGAAGTTTTTACTGCTCAGACCAAAGAAGAAGTTGAAGCATTTAGAATTAAATATTTAGGCAAAAAAGGATTACTTAACGACTTTTTTGCAGAGTTTAAAAATGTTACCAATGACCAAAAAAAGGATTTTGGGCAAATAGTTAATAAGCTAAAGAAAACTGCTGAAGACAAGGTTGCTGCTTTAAAAGAAGAACTTGAAAGTAAAGAAGAGGACAAAGGTGTTTTTGGAGATTTATCTCGTCCAGGAGAACCTATTAACATTGGGACTCGTCATCCGATATCTTTAGTTAAAAATCAAATTATAGATATTTTTTCACGTATAGGTTTTAATGTTAGCGAAGGCCCGGAAATTGAAGACGACTGGCATAACTTTACAGCGTTGAATTTACCAGAATATCACCCTGCTCGTGATATGCAGGACACCTTCTTTATTCAAACCAATCCAGATATTTTGTTGCGTACCCATACAAGTTCTGTACAAGTGCGTTATATGGAAAATAACAAACCACCAATCCGAACTATTTCACCAGGACGGGTTTTTCGTAATGAAGCTATTTCGGCGCGTTCTCATTGCTTTTTTCATCAAGTAGAGGGCTTGTACATAGATAAAGGTGTAAGCTTTGCAGATTTAAAGCAAACACTACAATATTTCACAACTGAAATGTTTGGTAAATCTAAGATAAGGCTGCGTCCATCGTATTTCCCATTTACTGAGCCAAGTGCTGAGGTAGATGTGTATTGGGGATTAGAAACCGAAACCGATTATAAAATGACCAAAGGAACCGGTTGGTTAGAAATTATGGGTTGTGGAATGGTAGATCCTAATGTTCTTGAAAACTGTGGTATAGATTCTAAAGAATACTCAGGTTTTGCTTTTGGTATGGGGATAGATCGTATTGCCTTGCTGCTTCATCAAATTAGTGATATTCGTTTACTAAGTGAGAATGATGTTAGGTTTTTAGAACAGTTTAAGTCGGCGCTTTAATTTTGAAAAAAGACATCAAAATACCAGAAGTAAAGGACGTTTATATCGCGGTCGTACAAGAATACAACGAGATTTACAAAACTACCGATTGGAACGCCTATATCATAAATGATAAGGCTATAGATTTAGAAATGGTTCTAATCGTTTCTAAAGGTTATAGTGAGAGCAAAGAAACTACAGCATTTCGTCACAAACTAGAAACACTTCCTGCAAAAAGCTATGCAAAAGTTGAGTTAATGCAAGAAGATGTTTTTCAACTAAATAATTCTTTTAAAGTTTCCTTTTTTGAGAGAAACAAAATGTTTGATAAAACCTATTTGTTTAGAAAAAATACAATTAATGAAAAGGCACTACAGCCAATACCATTGATGGAAGCAAGAGGTGTTTTGGTGAAGGAATGAATTCCTGTCTTTCGACTCCGCTCAGGATAAATTACAACAGGAATTTATTTTTAAATGCTCATATAAATGGATTCCACATCAAGTGCGGAATGACAAAATACTAATCCAACTTCTCAGTTAATTTAGTGAACACTTTTTTAGCGTCTTTGCCTTCGTATAAAATACCATAAACGGCATTAATAATTGGTAAACGCGTTTTCTTTACGTTTTGTTTGTTGAGTAAAAAAGCACTTTTGGTAGCATAATAGCCTTCTGCAACCATATTCATTTCCATTTGAGCAGATTTTACGGTGTAACCTTTGCCAATCATATTACCAAACATACGGTTTCTGGAAAACACAGAATATCCAGTCACTAATAAATCACCCAAATATGCCGAGTTATTAATATTACGTTTCATTTTGTGCATTTTTTTAATAAAACGTTTCATTTCACGTATGGCATTACTCATCAATACACTCTGAAAATTATCACCGTAACCTAAACCATGGGCAATTCCAGCGGCAATAGCGTAAATGTTTTTTAGCATTACGGCGTATTCGGTACCAATAATATCGTCACTAATTTTTGTTTTGATATAATTGCTAGATAATTGGTTGGCTATTTCTTTAGCTTTTGTAGCATCTGCACAAGAAATTGTGAGGTAAGAGAGGCGCTCTAATGCAACTTCTTCAGCATGGCAAGGCCCTGCAATAACTCCAATATTTTCATAGGGAATTTTATATTCACCATGAAAATGCTCACCTACTAACAAACCTGTTTCTGGAATAATACCTTTTACTGCAGACACAACAATTTTATTAGAAATATCGATATTAAGTTTTTCCAATTCAGCATGCATAAAAGCAGATGGAATTACAAATATAAGGACATCTGCATAAGCCGCTGTTGCATTTATATCGTTACTTAGCTTCAATTGTTCTAAATGAAATTCAACAGAACTTAAATAGCTAGGGTTGTGTTGATGCTTTAAAAGATGCTCTTTAGCATAAATACTTCGCATGTACCAACCTACTTCATCAAGGTTTTCGCATAGCATTTTAACGATAGCTGTCGCCCAACTCCCGCTTCCAAAAACAGCATATTTCAGTTCTGAAGCCATATAGAATACAAATTTGTGTTTTCAAAAGTACACAAAATATCACGCTTAAAACAGCGCTGATAATCAATAGATTGAATTTTTGGCACGCAATTTGAAATTGCTTTATTATAAATCAAAAAAACGATCGCTTATGAAACGGATAAAATTACTTTCAGGATTTGCTTTAATAGCATTACTGCTCACATCGTGCCACACAGAAATAATAATTGATGACGAGCCTACTATTTCTATCAATCAGTTATTAAGCTCTCACGAGTTATGGTATGTAGACATTAACCAAACTGTTGGTTATGGCGAAACGCCTTTTTTGCAAATTGCTTTTACTATATCTTTTAGAAATGGAACAATTTATGCTAATAATAATTTAGTTGGAATTGGTAGTCAAGGCGATGGTTTCGGAGTTCCAGTTGGAAATTACGATGCCTACGAAATGATTTTGGATGTTAATCATGATATTGATGGGTATCAGACTTTTGATGTGTATCAAATAGATGGGAACACCATTGAACTGTACAATCCTAACAACGACACCTCCTACTTTTTACACGGTTACCAACGTAATAATTTTGATTACGATTTTGTGTTTTACGATAACATTCACTACTTTTTACAAGAGTATGAAGCATGGGAAAAAACATATACTAGCGAGGTAGGTGCACTTAACGAATTTGATAATGAAAATTATTTGCAATTTTTAGCTGGTGGCAACGACTCAACATTTAGAAGTTCTCAAGATGTAGATATAAATAATGTAGATAATTTAATTTGGGATTATACAGGTGTTTATGGTATACAAGATGTTGCTAATGATGATTATTTAAAAACTTTAACACTAGATTATGACTTCTTTGACAATGAATATTTTGAATTAGACGTTATAAATGATGGGCTTATTGAATTGTACCACCCAACTTCAGGAACAAATTATGAATTTGAAGGACAAGGGTACATTCAGTTTATGAGAAATGCTAATGGTAAGATGGATACATCTGAATCTTCAGGGCAAAAGAAACGTAAACAAAAAACAGATAAAAAGGATAACCCAAGGGTTAATAGTAGAAGCTAGAATTTTGGTTGGTTATTTTAGTTTTTGAAACTGCTTAGAGAGACTTTTCTTTAAGCAGTTTCCTTTTTTTATATAATGTACAGTGACCTTGATAAATAATTAGTGTCTAATAATTATAACCATAGTTTAATGACTTAATTGATATAAATAATTGTAATTGAATGAACTTTATAAGTATTAACCTTTAAAACAAATACAAATGGGCATATTTTCATTTATTAAAAATGCAGGAGCAAAGGTCTTCGGAATTGGTAAAACGGAAGCAGAGGAAGCCGCAGAAGCCTTAGCTTCAAAACGAAAAGCAGAAGCCATGGCAGCTTCAAAAATGGAGGAAACAGTTGGAGATTTACAATTACAGGTCGAAAATTTAAACATCCAGATAGAAGATGATAGTGCTACAATAACAGGTATGGCATACGATCAAGCCACAAAAGAAAAAGTAGTTTTGGTTATTGGTAACTCTAATGGCATTGCAACTGTAGATGACCAAATGACGGTTGGACATGTTGAACCAGAAGCACAGTTTCATACGGTAGTTAGTGGAGATACACTTGGTAAAATGGCAAAGCGTTTTTATGGAAATGCTATGAAGTATCCAGAGATTTTTGAAGCTAATAAACCGATGCTTAAAAGCCCAGATTTAATTTATCCTGGACAAGTATTGCGTATTCCACACATGGGAGACTAATTTCTTTAGAAAAATTATATAATAGACCTGCAGTAGCGGGTCTTTTTTTTTAGATAATCAATAAAATGTAATTAAAATATTACAAAAACACACCGATTATCGATTATATTGTAAGTTTTGCGGACTGTGTTTGTATATTTACTAAATAACCCATTTACATTACCTATTATGAAAAAAATTACAATCATTATTTCTACAATATGCTTGTTAGTGATTTTTAGCTGTAGTACAGATAATCTTGCTGATGAAGAAAGTGTTAAGGGTTCTAATTTTGAAGTATCGGAAACAATTATAGACCATACGCAATCTGCTTCACAGGAAGAGTCGTGCATTACTGTAAATTTAATTGCAGGACAGCACTATACAGCGGGAACGGTTAAGCTTGATATCGATGGAGAAAATCTCATTATTAAATTTTCAACAAATAGTGATTGGTCAATAAGAGCAACACACTTAAGTGTTGGGAATTGTGATGATGATTCAATACCGGTAACAAATTCGGGAAACCCAAAAGTTGGAAATTTTGAATATTCGGCCGAACACGCAGAAGGCACAAACGAAGTAATTTATACCATTAGTTTGGCTGGTTTGGGTGACAATATTTGTTTTGCTGCTCATGCTGAAGTTATTGGTCCAGATGGAGAAGAAACGGCTTGGGCGGAAGGTAAGGAGTTCGGAGGCAATGGCTGGGCAATGTACGTTGAAACAGCGTTAGAAAATTGTGACGAAAACAATGACGTGTAAGTTTTTATTTATAAAAATTCATTTCATCCAAATAATTCCAAACATACTCTGGTAGCATTGGCTTTACATTTTTTCCGTTTTTTATGGACTTTCTAATAAATGTTGAAGACAATTCCATAATGGGTGCATCAACAGAAACTATTTTATTGTGATTTTTAAACTGATGCTCAGACGTTCCTTTAGAAATTCTTGGGTAAACATAAATATTATAGCGCTCTAAAATAAGTTCATAATTTTTCCATTTATGAAAACTTTTTAGATTGTCTTCACCCATTATCAGAGCAAACTTATAGTCGGGGTGTTTTTCTTCTAAATAGGTTAACGTATTAATAGTATAATTGGGCTGAGGTAATTTAAACTCTATATCACTTTGCGTTAAATTCGGGTAATCTTTAGTCGCTAGATATACCATTTCTAAGCGTTGGTGGTCGTCAAGTAAAGAACTTTTCTTTTTAAAAGGACTATGTGGTGTAACTACAAACCATACTTGGTCCAAATCACTATGTTCTGCTAAATGATTGGCAATGGTTAAATGACCAACATGAATGGGATTAAACGTACCGAAGTAAAGACCAATTTTCATTACTGTTTTTCTGCTTTAGAATTAACAAAATTACAAACTAAGGTATGAGCTTCTTCCAGGGCATGCTGTAAATCATCATTTTCAATGATGACATCAAAAAGTGGAGCGGTGGCCAATTCTGCCGAAGCTTTAGCAACGCGCATATTTATTTTGTCTTCACTCTCTGTCTTTCGTTTTTTGAGTCTTATTTTAAGCTCATCAATACTTGGGGGTTTAACAAAGATTGACACAGTTTCTTCTGGAAATTTTCGCTTAATACGTAAGCCACCAGAAACATCGATATCAAAAATCACATGTTTGCCTAAAGCCCAAATACGCTCGACTTCAGTTTTTAAAGTACCATAAAAATTATCGCGATATACTTCTTCCCACTCTAAAAAGTCATCGGCTTTTATTCTATTTTTAAATTCTTGAGCAGAGAGGAAATAATAGTCTTTGCCATCAATTTCGTCACCACGTTTTTCGCGAGAAGTGGCAGAAATGGAGAATTCTAAATTTAATTCGTTTTGTTTTAACAAGTGCCTTACAATAGTTGTTTTTCCTGATCCCGAAGGTGCAGAGAATACAATGAGTTTACCTTTATTCATTTAGATAAGTTTTTAAATGCCAATTATTGGCTAAAGCACGTTTAATAATTGTTCTTTAATCTTTTCTAGTTCGTCCTTCATTTGAACAACTAATTTTTGCATTGGTGCATAATTAGATTTTGAACCAATAGTATTAATTTCCCTACCCATTTCTTGCCCGATAAAGCCAAGTTTTTTACCATTTGAGTCGTTAGAGTCTAATGATTTTACAAAGTATTCTAAATGATTTTGAAGTCTTACTTTTTCTTCAGTAATATCAAATTTTTCAATATAATAAACCAGTTCTTGCTCAAATCTGTTTTCGTCTACACGTTCTTTCAATTCGGCAACCCCTTTACGCAAACGCTCTCTAACACCTTCAATACGTTCAGGATCCATGGTAATAACTTGTTTTAATAAAGTAGCGATGTTTTGTACTCTAGCTCTAAAATCTTTTTCAAGGGCATCCCCTTCTTCACTTCTATAATTTTGGATTTTCTCTAAAGCACTATTAATTTCTTTTTCAATAGACTGCCATTCATTCTCATTAATTTCTTCGCGTTCTGTATTTAAAGCATCGGGTAATCTAACAGCCATTTTTAAAAGCTCAATATTGTCGCCATCTGCAACAGCTTTAAGTTGCTCCATGTATTTTGCCACAACAGGTTTGTTAATTTGTGTTGAGGTCTCTTCTCCGGTAACTTCTAGATACAACGAAAAATCCACTTTACCACGTTCTAATTTGGAGGCGATAAGTTTACGAATACCCAACTCTTTCTCTCTATATACCGAAGGCATGCGTGCATTCAAATCAAGGCTTTTACTGTTTAGGGATTTTATTTCAATAGAGATTTTTTTTGTTGGAAGCTGTAAAACAGACTTACCGTAACCTGTCATTGAGTGTATCATTTTCAAAATTTAAAAGTTGCACAAACGTACATAAAATTTACATTTTAAAGATACATAAACTTAAATGAAACAATTATATCCTACTTATTAATTGGGATGTTGACCTTTGATTAAAATATTAACTTTGCAGTAAAATTTATAGCTTATGTACACCAAGAGATTTGATATTCGATGGAATGATTTAGATGCAAACAAACATTTAGGAAACTCTGCCTATATAGAATTTATGAGTCATACCAGGATGTCATTTTTTATTGAACACGGTGTCGGTCTTGAAATTATGGAAAGCTATGATTTAGGTCCTATTGTGTTTTATGAACATATCTACTACTTTAAGGAAGTTTTGTTGGGAGAGTCTATAACCGTGAGTTTAGAAGTGCAAGGCCATAGTGAAGATGGTAGATTTGTAATGATTGAACATAATTTTTATAATGAAGAAGGACATAATTTAGCACATGGTGAAATATTGTTTTCTTGGATTGATTTAAATACAAGAAAACTAGGTAAAATCCCATATGAATTATTAAGCAAAATTGAGAAATTTCCGAGAAGTAAATCCTTCAAGTTCTTATCTAAAGAGGACACTAGAAAGTATGGAAAAAGG
>JQIA01001964.1_pt1 | contig 11034 bp, 10 predicted proteins | sample 811431 | NCBI WGS metagenome assembly JQIA01 (sample SAMN02998118, study PRJNA258478) | marine sediment metagenome | biome: marine; feature: seafloor; material: sediment; isolation source: oil-polluted sediment collected from 3 locations (0.5 km, 0.7 km and 0.9 km)... | place: USA: Gulf of Mexico ... | reverse complement strand
CTGAATGAGGCTGAGAAAACCACATTTAAAATAAGAGGTCCATTTGCAGATAACGGCTTTGTTAATTTTGCTTATCGCTACCGACGTGAACAGTTGGAACAAATTGATAGCAGTGTGTTATGGCCTATAAATAATAACTGGTTTGTATTGGCGCGTTTAAATTACTCCCTAAAAGAAAAGCAAAATTTGGAGACAATTGCGGGTATTGGTTATCAGAGTTGTTGCTGGTCTTTAAGATTAACAGGCAGGCGATATGCCCTAGATGATGTTGATAATAGTTTGATTCAAAAAACATCAATTTTTCTTGAGCTTAATTTAACCGGACTTGGTTCTTTTGGATCGGGAGCGGAACCCATCCTTAGAAGAGCTGTCTATGGCTACGATACTTTTGACTAGTTGATATTGAGCGGACCTGATGTAAGCTGTTTATCGGCTACTTATTGAATGAAAAACTTGGCGCTGCATGAAAGTGCCTTTTGGTGTAAACTCCCCGACTGCGGAAAATAATGTAAACAAATGATGAAAAACTCCTTTTTATTAATTCTATTGCTGACTTTTGTTGTAACAGTGCATGCTCAAACAAAAGAACCTGAACCTATTGATGGCATTGCTGCTATCGTAGATGAAGACGTTATTTTGATGAGTGAAGTGAATGAGGCTAAGCGTGCGGCAGTTATTCAGTTGCAGTCACGTACAGATCAATTACCACCGGATGAAGCGATCACTTATCAGGTATTAGAACGTCTTATCTCAACTAAACTACAGGTGAGCAAGGCGAGAGAAACAGGCATTGTTGTATCGGATGCGGAAGTAGACAAAACCATAAGAAAAGTCGCTGCATCCAATAATATGGATATTAATGACTTAAGGAAAACGCTAGAGTCGGACGGGTTAAGTTTTGGTGCTTTTTGGGAGCAAATTCGAGACGAAATGACAACAGCGCGATTGCAAAGAAAGTTTGCTGAGCAGATTGCAGTTTCCAAATCAGAACTTGATATCTACTTAAGCAGCGACCAGCAATCTGCGGGAGAATTTCATTTAGGTCATATTCTAATACCCGTTTCAGATAGTAGTGATTCGGCAGTGGTTAAAAAATCTGCCAAACAGGCTGAGCTCGTCTATGCGGAACTAAAGAAAGGAGTTGACTTTGCGAAGGCTGCTGTCACATATTCCGGTGGTCAAAAAGCGCTAGAAGGTGGAGACTTAGGCTGGAGGCCTGCAAGTCAATTACCACCAACAATGGTAGATGCGCTAAAGGGGCTGAAGCCAGGCGACATTACTATGCCTATACCAGGACCAAGTGGCTTTCATATTCTGAAGCTTATTGATACAAGGGAAGCGGCTAAACATATGGTGACAGAGTACAACACTCAGCATATTCTTATTGAGGTGAATGAGCTGGTTTCTGCTGTAGACGCATTAGATCAGATTAATCTCATTGTAAAGCAACTGGGTGAAGGTGCAGAATTTAACGAATTAGCTATTAAGCATTCAGACGATGTATCTAACGCTTCTAAAGGTGGCGATATGGGGTGGGAAGCACCTCAGGCTTTTGGTCCACAGGTGCAGAAGATTCTGGTTGAATTGAAGGATGGCGAATATAGCGAGCCGTTTCAATCGAGCCTGGGTTGGCATATTATGAAAGTAACGGCCCGACGAGAGTCAGATAAAACAGATGAGCTTGTCAGGAGACAGGCACGTGAAGCCATACGTTCAAGAAAGTCTGATGAAGAGCTCGAAGCATTTGTTCGGCGCCTGCGTAGTGAAGCATATATAGTTGATAGAGTGAGCAACAAGCAATCTTAATGTATTGCGTTGCCGCTATATGAAATGAACTGATTTTTATAAGCCCGTCACTCAATGCCTGAGTTGACGGGTTTTTATTGATCGCGTATTTTATAAACCTCATTTAATAAGTGATCTATTTCACGCTCAATGAAACTCCTGTTAATCAGAGCTTCCTTAAAATAATGACTATAATTAAATCTATTGCTGTAACTTCAGGTGAACCAGCTGGCATTGGCCCCGAGCTGTTGTTACGTTATATACAGAAACCACATAAACCTATGGTTGCGTTTGCAGATCCTGATGTATTACTGGATATTGCCAGTATGCTGAATCTAAACCTCACGCTTGTGGATAAAGGTGAAGTTATTGTCGATGAGGATGGGCTTCAAGCTGCAGGAGTGTTAGGTATTGTGCCAGTACCTCTTGCGGAAAAAAACATTCCAGGGCAACTTAATGTAAAGAATGCGGCCGCAGTTGTTGAGTCACTTGCTCAAGCGTGTGATGGATGTCTATCGGGTGAGTATTCAGGTCTTATGACCGCACCACTTCATAAAGGTATTATTAACGAATCCGGACTGCCGTTTACTGGGCATACGGAGTTTCTTGCACAAAGAAGTGGTTGTTCTCAAGTTGTTATGATGCTGGCCTCACCAAAGCTGAGAGTAGCTCTTTTAACAACGCATCTGCCCTTGAGAGAAGTTGCCGATAAGATAACATATACACGACTGAAAGAAGTGCTCTCTATTATTGACCGGGATGTGAGTAGGTTGCTGGGCTCTAAAGCACGCATACATGTGTTAGGCTTGAACCCTCATGCAGGAGAAGATGGCTATCTGGGTATGGAAGAAATTGATGTGATACAGCCGGTAATAAACGATTTAAGAGCTTCGGGGAGTCAAGTTTACGGACCTTATCCTGCGGATACAGCTTTTAATAAAAAGGCATTAAGTGAAGCAGATGTATTTCTCGCTATGTTTCACGACCAGGGTTTACCTGTATTAAAATACTCCGGTTTTGGAGAAAGTATTAATATGACATTGGGGCTACCATTTTTGCGCGTCTCCGTTGATCATGGAACTGCACTTGATCTTGCCGGGACAGGTCAAGCAGATATAGGCAGTTTTAATGCTGCAATGGCATGTTTTACCTAAGGTGGTTATAAATAATGAATAGTGGTTTTCAAGGGCATAAAGCACGAAAGCGCTTTGGACAGAACTTTCTTCATGATGAGGGTGTTATTAGTGATATGGTGAAAGTATTTTCTCCTCAAAAGGGTGAGAATATTGTTGAAATTGGCCCAGGCCAAGGTGCATTAACAATACCATTATTAGAAGCAGCGGGTAAGTTGACCGCCATTGAGCTGGATAGAGACTTGATTGAACCGTTACAATCACTTGCCGAAGGCCGTGGAGAACTCACACTGATACAGTCTGATGTGTTGCAAGTTGATTTTGAAGGGTTATTTCCAGGAGAAAAAGTACGTGTTTTTGGGAATTTGCCCTACAATATTTCTACACCGCTTATTTTTCATTTACTAAAAACAAGTGAAAGCATTTCAGATATGCAGTTTTTATTGCAAAAAGAAGTGGTTAACAGGTTAACAGCAGAGCCGGGAGATAAATCTTGGGGGCGTTTGGGTGTTATGACTCGAATTTGGTGTGAGGCCTGGTCCGTTCTTGAGGTTCCACCGACAGCTTTTACTCCTAAACCTAAAGTAGATTCTGCTGTGGTGCAACTCAAACCAAGAGATAAGCCTTTGGCAGATGCAGCTACGATTAAAATCTTGGACGAACTGGTGCCGACGGTATTTAGTGCGCGCAGAAAAGCTATCCGTAATGGATTGAAAAAATATTGTAGCAGTGATGATCTGGCTGCGATGGGTATTGATGCCGGAATAAGGCCTCAGCAACTGAGTGTGGAGGATTTTATCAAGATTGCGCGGTCTCAGTTAAATTAATAAAAATTGCTTTAATTAATTTAACTGATCCCTTATGCGCAAACATATGCAAGATGCATAAGCATCAAGACTTGACCCACTCCTGATAACCATCTTCAGTTTTCTCTGAACCGGCTTTGTAGCCAGCTTCATAAGCTTCTGTGATGCGTTGCTCTTCAACCTCAGGGTTGACCCAGTAGCCTGACTGCCAGCCAAGTATATACTCAGCATCAACACCAGCTTTTTCCATCTTATCTACAGTATCATAGTAAGAGTTTGACATTTGTTGTTTCTCCTGTCCGCTTAAATCTCTATGTTTGCGCTTGAAATGAGGGGTTATTATAACCAGCCATTTTTCTGCACCGTCATTAATTAAACTACATTCAGGTTGTTTGCTAATGCAAACTCCCTGCATACATATAACAGTCATTATGCTGTCTTTATTTTTTATAAGCAGTTGTGCGATAAAAAATGCACAGTTAGCGTATAAAACTTACGAAACTTCAATATGTTAGCCATTTTGTTGGAATGGATATAATGTTGCTGTCTCTATTTGCCCAGTGTACCTGAGTCTAAACTCCACTATATAAGACTTGTTTAGCAAGTACACTGTACATAGAGGGATATGCCATCTATGCATGAACTTGGTTAATCACCCGTCTGTACCTGAATTTATCGTCTTAAAAGACTTAGTTCATATAATACAAATAGGGTGAAATTACACATCTTGTATCGTAAAAGTTGGCTTATTATATCTCAGCCTCAAATTCACTCCCAATATCACCTCGGGGGTGCTATCCAAAAAGGATATAACAATCCTAAGAATAGAAAGCAAAGCCCATGCACAAATATGTTTTTTCAGCTGATAGGGGTATCACATTTATATGTAAGCTAGTGTAATATAGCCCGTCTATTAATTGTTGTGAAAATAAAATGACTATTGACAAAGATCATCGTCCCGAAGGGCACGCAGAGATGGAAATGGCAAGTGCTTTAGCGGCATTTGATAGTAAAAACTTTTCTCATGCTCTCCGGTTATTTTCACCAATGGCTGAAGCAGGTAATGCTGAAGCACAGCATCGTATGGCAATTATGCTTCAGAATGGTTTAGCTTGTGCTGCTAATGAAAAAGATGCATTTAAGTGGATGAGTGCAGCTGCACAACAAGGCCATGCTGTAGCGCAACATGGTTTGGGCTTTATGTATATGGAAGGTGAGTGTGCAGAAAAAGATGGTATGTTGGCTGCGCACTGGTTTGAGAAAGCAGCACTTCAGGGTCTAGCAGGTTCGCAAACAACGTTAGCGATGATGTATCAGCAGGGAAATGGTATTGAAGTTGATGATGAAAAAGCAAAATACTGGTATGCCAAAGCTGGCTTTTAGGAGATTACCTTGAAATATTTTCCGATTTTTTTTGATGTTCGTGAAAAAATCTGCCTTGTTGTGGGCGGTGGAGCAGTTGCTTCGCGTAAAGCTGCAATTTTACTCAAGGCGCATGCTCAGGTCGTTGTTGTCGCTCCGCAAGTATCCGCAGCCATGCAGCAGCTTGTGGATAAACATGACCTCACTCTTTATGCTCGTGCATTTGAAGCGAATGACGTTCAGAAAGCGACCTTAGTTATGGCTGCTACCAATGATATTCAGGTCAATCAACATGTAGCCACAGCCGCTAAAGCACAAGGCATACCTGTAAATGTTGCAGATAACCCAGATCTATGTTCATTTATTATGCCGTCTATTGTTGACCGCTCTCCGGTACAAATTGCTATTTCTACCAGTGGAACATCACCGGTTTTAGCCCGTCTATTACGCGGCAGGCTCGAAAGTACAATACCTGCGGGATATGGAAAACTAGCACAGCTAGCAGGAAATATTCGCGATGAGGTTAAGCAACGCCTAACCCATAAAGGTGTGCGTAAATCTTTTTGGGAAAAATTGTTGCAGGGACGTGTTGCCGAGATGGTAATGTCAGGCAATAGTAAGCAGACACATGCAGAAATAGAAGCTTTGTTGCAAGCTGTTGAAAAAGATGATCCCGCTGGCTTTGGTGAGGTATACCTTGTTGGTGCAGGCCCGGGTGACCCGGACCTTATCAGCTTTAGGGCGTTAAGATTGATGCAGCAGGCTGATGTTGTTGTTTACGATCGCCTTGTTTCCGAACCTATTCTTGAGCTTGTGCGTCGAGATGCCGAACGATTCTATGTCGGTAAGGCTCGAGGAGATCATACTCTTGCGCAAGAAGAAATTAATCAGGTTTTAGTAAAACTTGCTAAACAGGGTAGGCGGGTATTACGTCTCAAAGGTGGCGATCCATTTATATTTGGCCGTGGTGGTGAAGAAATTGAGACCTTGATGGAGGAGAACGTTCCTTTTCAGGTTGTACCGGGTATCACCGCAGCATCGGGATGTTCCTCCTATGCAGGAATTCCACTGACACATCGAGATTATGCTCAGGCATGTGTTTTTGTCACCGGGCATTTACGGGATGGTACGGTTAATCTTGACTGGGATATGTTGGCTAGGCCATCTCAGACTGTTGTTATCTATATGGGGTTACATGGGGTTCCTGTTATCTGTGAGCAAATGATAAAGCATGGCTTAAGTGCGGATACTCCCATGGCACTTGTCCAGCAAGGTACAACGGAATATCAAAAAGTATACCAAGGGACTTTGGGAACAATGCCTGCACTAATGAAAAATCGTGAAGTGAAACCTCCTACCTTGATCATTATTGGTAAAGTGGTGACCTTGCGAGATAAGTTACGTTGGTTTGATCCTGTGCCCTCGGATGAGAATGGCACGCCTTTTGGTGCCAAATAAGAAGTGACGAGTAAAAAATACAGCCATTTTCAGTTCGATGAGTATCGCTTAGATTGTGATAAAAAGCTGATCTTTAAGCATGGAGAATGCATTGAGATCGAAGCTCGAGTGTATGAGTTGATTGAGTATGTTGTTTCCCAGTATCCGAAGACACTTACTCGTGTGGACCTTATGGATCATCTCTGGCCCATGCAGGAAGTAAGTGATGCCTCTTTGGCTCAGCTTATTCGTCGGGCGAGAATCAGCCTAAATGATAATGGCCGAAACCCTAAATACATAAAAACGGTACATGGAGTGGGGCTGAGGTGGCTTGTTGATGCAAAAGCAACGGATGATTTTTCAGTTGAAGGCCAAGAGGCAGAGGTAAGGCAGGAAGAAAGCACAGTTACTTCGGCTGACATATCTGTAAAACGCACACCGTGGAAGAGTTGGCGCTTTTTTGCAGCGGGTATAGCATTGACTGCGATATTGGCTTTAGCAGGTTTTTTTATTATTAAAAAGAACTCAGGTTCACAGCTATTAGACGCAGGTTACCCTTATTCCATCGCTATTCTCCCTTTTATTAATGCAACAAACGATGCTCGTAATGCATGGGTAGAGTTGGGGCTAATGGATATGGTTGGTCAATTGGTTGATGAATCAGCCGGCATTGATACAGTTGCAACGACACAGGTACTGGCCATACTGTCTTCTCTTTCATCTCATGCCGATAAAGAGAAAGGTATACAAGCGGGCTTTGCATCAGCAGAGCAAAATGACAGGCTTTTTGAAAAAGTCTGCGGTAGCCTGGGTTGCAACTTGCTTTTAGCTGTTCGAGTATCTGGCCAGCCGGAAGCTAATACTATGGAATATCAACTGATTACCTCTCAGGGGAGCTTTCCCTTGCAAGTAATAAAGCAAAAAGGTGTGTTAAAGGCGGCAACTAGGTTAGCTAATGAGGTGATCCACCGTGTAGACCCTGCACAGCCTTGGCTTGTAGATGTCAGTCAGACCTACTCTTATAACACTTCAGCTAATCAGGCGTATGCATTAGGTGTACAAGCTTTGTTCGACCAAGATTTGCCGGTAGCAAAGCAATATTTACAAATAGCACTAAAACAACATCCAGAGTTTTTTTGGGCTCAGGTTCGACTTGCCGAGGTAGATTATTATTTGTCGGATTGGAATCGGTCTGCTATTCGAATTGAACATTTAATTGCTAAGAAAGACTTAAATAAAGATATTTACTATCAGGCTCTTCATGTGAAATCCAACATCTTACTCTCGAGGGAAACTAGAAGAGTCGCGTGAGCTTTCAGAGCAGTTGCTTATTCAGGCATTGCAAATGGATCGGCCGGTTAAAGTGGGTAGTGAACAAATGAATATAGGCACTACTTATCTTAATCTGGGAGACTACGGCGAGTCAGAAAAGTGGCTGACTAATGCACTAAAAACTTTTACTGATTCAAAATATGTTCCGGGTCAGGGGCAGGTTAATTTGAACCTGGGTAATCTAATGCTTTCTAAAGGAAATGATAAAAGCGCATTGGTTTATTATCAAACAGCTGAGAAAATTTTCAAACAATTAGGGAATAGAAGAAATGAGATATTTAGCCTTGCACAAATAGCCAGCGTGAAAAAAACTCAAGGTTATTTCAAAGAGTCGCGGCAGGACTTTAAAGCAGCGATAGTGGAATACAAGGACATGGAAGATATTGAAGGATGGGTCCTTTCTGAAATTGAATTGGCGGATATTGATAGGCTGGAAAACAATTTAGATGATGCAATAGAACGCTTAAAGCGGACTAAGCCAGAAATATATAAGCATGAGTTAAGCTATGCATTGTACTATGCCAATCAGGTCCAGGCTTATTGCTATCTAGCTTTACACCAACCGGAATTGGCCGAGCCATTAATCGATGAAGACTCTGAATATGCGGTAAATACAGGGACATTGATACTTCTTCCGGCTATGCTAGCTTATGAACAAAAAGAAATGAGCTTAGCTGTTAAAATAGCACAACGGTTAAAAATATATTCGGAAGGTAGTTGGACAACAAGTCAGCAAAATATTCTTGATGCTATGCAAAAAGCATATGATGATAAAGTTTGGGTAGAAATAAAGTACTGATCCTTTAGATTGTTAAAGGAATGAGTTTTATTCCAAACTTCTTAGGCAGTTGTATTTCACTCCAGGAGTATTAAATTTAATATTTTCCATTGTTAAATCAAGGTCAGATAGCGCCGGCAGCAAAAGTCTAAGGTAGGCGTAGGCTATGATAAAAGCTGACTTGGTGTATTAGTAAGCTCTAACTACTATGTTTTTGTCGTCTGTCAAAGCTATCTAGGTTGTGAGTTCAAAAAAAATGAATGACATAAGCATGTATTTTTCTATCCCTCTTTCATGAGGTTTATGTTATAAACTAAATTGAGACTCAAAAGAGAGAAAGCTGAGATGGCGCATCTATGCTTTTGTTTTGTTGTTGATATATCACTCATGTTGTGAAGAGATTAAAAAATGCAATATCTTAATATCTGGTCTGGTCTAATGCGGCTATCTCATTGGGGCATGGCCCTAGGCGTTGGCTTTCTTCTAGCAAGTGGTTTTTTTAACAGTGTAGAAGGGCTTGACCAGTCTTTCTGGTACGATTGGCACGTTATAGTCGGTCAATTATTAAGTATAGTTCTGGTGTTACGTATAGGGTTGCTGTTTAGGCCCGGTACGGGTAACTGGCAGCGTTTTAGATTAAATCGTGTGCGTTTTCAGGCAATGATTGAGATGCTGCGTTTTTACGTAAGTCTGGGGCAGTTTCCTCTGCCTAAGTGGTATGCGCATAACCCGATCTGGCTACCGATCTACGTTATCATGATGTTAGCTTCTATAGCACTTGTTATCAGTGGTTTCGCGTTGCTATACCCTGAGTCGATAAATGAAGCGACATCAGCACAATGGCATATTGTCACGGCGGGGGTTATTGGTTGGGTCTCTCTGGCTCATATCATAGCGGTTGTTATGCATGACTGGAAATCTAATGCAGCTTTTATCTCGGCGATGATCAGTGGTTCACGTTATTTTGAAGCCACTGAAACAAAAAAAGGTGATGGTGCTTTTAGTATTCCCGTGGTTAAAGGCGGAAAAGATACAAAATGATGCGAAGTTATATAGAACATATAACTATATGCGCCCATTTGAATAAGTAAATAACGCCGTAGGAGGGAGAAATATGAACATGCTGAGCAGTTACGTTTTTTATTTATTGATATTAGAGCACTTATGTCAGAAATAAATACTAAGCGTAAGCACTATCCTGTGAGAGGGGCTTTATGGATGATATTTGCAGGTGCAGCATTTGCAGCCGTAAATGTCACGAACCAGTATCTTGGCGTACGGCTGGGTTTGGCATCAACAAATATTGCTTTTTACCAGTACTTTATTGCCCTATTGTTTATCTCTCCCTGGCTTATTCGTTCATCAATGGCTGAAGGCCTGTATTCAAAAAAAATGGTACATCACGTTATACGAGTAGCTTTTGCAGTTGCCGGTATACAGTTTTGGACATGGGCTTTGGTGCGCGGAGTTCCTATTTGGCAGGCGATTGCTCTTGTAATGACTTCACCATTATTTGCAACGATTGGTAGTGGCTTGTTTTTAAAGGAAAAGGTAGGTGTAGCCAGATGGCTTGCAACATTGGTTGGCTTTGCGGGTGCAATGCTGATTTTAGAGCCTTGGCAGGATAGCTTTAGTCTGTTTAGTCTGATGCCAGTGGTCGCGGCAGTCTTTTGGGCTGCTTATTCACTTATGGTGAGAGATATAACGCATTATGAGTCACCTCAGAGCATTGTGTTTTATTTGCTTATTTTAATGACGCCTTTTAATTTTATTGTGGGCTATAGTCAACTTCAGTGGCCGCAGGGCTGGAGTTGGTGGTTATTAGTTTTGTCGGGAGCACTGACTGCCATTGCACAGCAGGGCATAGCTCGAGCATATGCAAATGCTGAGGCTTCTTTTGTACAGCCATTTGATCATGCTAAATTGCCGCTGAATGTGTTGGCAGGCTGGTTAGTTTTTGCCTGGGTTCCTCCGGGCCGGCTATGGCTTGGAGCGATAATTATTATTGGCTCAAGCCTAGCATTAGCACATTGGGAACATCGTCAAGCGAAGTAGCAATTATTGCTTACTAATAAGCATCTATAAACAGCTACCCTGACTATTTTATGGAACGGGATAGAAAATTGTCATTTTTCTTATCCCTCATATTTTCAATCACCTAGCGTGATTAAAACGAAGAAAAACAATGGAGAAAGTTGTGAAAATAACACAGAGTAAACAACAAATAATGCAGGCACTTTTTGCCGTGTTTTTAAGTTTTTCAGTCAATGCATCAGATTCTGTATCTGTGGCAGACCAAACCCGCGAAGTGATACTGGAAAACGGTATGAAAGTATTGATGCTGCAACGTCCTGGTGCGCCGATGGTGGCTGCAGGATGGGTTGCTCATGTAGGTTCTGCA
>JQIA01001962.1_pt1 | contig 11038 bp, 4 predicted proteins | sample 811431 | NCBI WGS metagenome assembly JQIA01 (sample SAMN02998118, study PRJNA258478) | marine sediment metagenome | biome: marine; feature: seafloor; material: sediment; isolation source: oil-polluted sediment collected from 3 locations (0.5 km, 0.7 km and 0.9 km)... | place: USA: Gulf of Mexico ... | reverse complement strand
CAGAATATATTCAGGGATAAGGAAGATAATGAGCTGTTTCTTGAGAAGCTTTCCGACTCCCTTGAAGTATATAGTGTATCACTGCTGTGTTATGTCTGCATGACAAACCATTTTCATTTTCTTTTAACAACTCCTGACGGTAATTTATCGGAATTTATGCGTCATTTTAACATTTCATATACTTATGCCTTTAACAGGCGGTATAATCGTTCAGGCCATTTGTATCAGGGTCGTTATAAATCATTTCTTATGGATGCAGATACTTATCTTAAAGAAGTATCACGGTATATTCACCTGAATCCTGTTCGAATAAAAAAGTATTTGGGTGTGGATAATAAATATAAAGCTAAAATTATGAAAGAATATAAATTTTGCAGTATGACCGGATATTTAAATGTAAAAAAACGAGAATCATTTGTAAATTATAAAGCTGTTCTTGACTATTTTGGCGGAGACACGGCTGAGGGTAGAAGAAAGTACAATCAATTTGTTTATAAAGGACTTGGAGAGTATATTTCAAGCTCTTTAGAGTCAGGAAAAGGTACAGGGATTGTAGGTTCTAAAAAAAGCGAAAAGGGGACAGGCCCCTTAGTTTTATGTTTTCTACTCCAAAGCTCTTGAAAAAGAAGGAAATAAGGGGACAGGCACCTTTTAACATTAATTTAATTGTAGACATGAAATTGCATATTGATTTAGATATTATGAAACACACACCGGAATCAAAAAAAGGGATGAACCGGTTGAGTACGCGGTGAGTTAAATTATATTCAGCACAAGTTCAATAATGACCTCTTACTTAAAGTCTTTGATTTCGATTGATTCCGTAGATTTAATATCAATCTGTGTTTATAGTTAAAACAAAGAGGATATTTGTGAAAAAAGGATAAATGAGTTAAAACTGTGGCTGTTTTATATAAAATATAATTGATCGTTAAATAGAAAAACTCAGAATGCAAGGTAATATATGCAATTATTTTCATACAACAAACTTCGATATATAAAATCCAATAAATTTAAAAACTCTAACTTGCAGTTAATTGTTCTGTTTATACTTTTACTGTTTATGGTTTGCGGATGTACCAGGCTGTCTGCTCTTGCCTATTATGGAATTGGGGTTAAATATTTTAAAACAGGTCAATTTGAAAATGCTGTTAATAATTTTAGCAAAGCCATAAAATTAAAGCCAGATTATTATCAAGCTTACAGATACAGAGGTTCTACATATGAATATATAGGAAAACATGACAAAGCTATGGCTGATTATAATAAAGCCATTGAGTTAAGGCCAGAGGACCACTACACATACAGATTGAGAGGGTCTTTATATTCTGAAAAAGGCAATGATGACAAAGCTATCGCTGATATTAATAAAGCTATTGAGTTAGAGCCAAATGAACACTATTCATACGTAATGAGAGGGCATTTATATTTTAAAAAAAAGCTGTATAATCGCTCTATTACTGATTATAATAAAGCTATTGAGTTAAAGCCAGATGATCATTATGCATACAAAGCGAGAGGGTATGCATATCATGAACAAGACCAATATGATAAAGCTATTGCTGATTTCAATAAAGTTATTGAGTTAGAGCCAAATGATCACTATGCATACAGAACGAGAGGGGATGTATATTACGATAAAGGTAATAATGACAAAGCTATTTCTGACTATAATACAACTATTGAGCTAAAACCTGATGATGAATATGCATACAAACAAAGAGGGAATGCATATTATGAAAAAAAACAATATGACAAAGCCATGGCTGACTATAATAAAGCCATTAAGTTAAAGCCAGACTACTATAATGCATTCAGCAACAGAGGGAATGTATATAAAGATAAAGGGCAAAATGATAAAGCTATTGCTGAGTATAGTATAGCCATTAAATTAAAACCGAAAGTTTATTATGCATACAATGGCAGAGGAAATGTGTATGCTGACAAAGGTCAATATGACAAAGCTATTGCGGATTATAATAAATCTATTGAATTAAATCCATACTATCATTTCCCATACAATGGTAGAGGAAATGTATATGCTGACAAAGATCAATATGATAAAGCTATTGCTGATTATACTAAAGCCCTCGAGTTAACACCAAATAATTATTATACATACAATGTAAGAGGTAATGCATACTATAAGAAAAAAATGTATCACAAAGCTATTGCCGATTATAATAAATCGATTGAATTAAAACCAAATTATCATTTTGCATACAACGGTAGGGGTGATGCATATGTTAAAAGTGGCCAATATAAGAGAGCCATTGCTGATTATAGCAAAGCTATAGAAATTAGGCCTGAACACACTTATGCATACAAGAGAGCTGGAAGAGTCTGTAGAAGATACGGTCAGTATGATAAAGCAATTTTTATCTATAGCAAAGCAATAGAAATTAAACCAGATTATCATTCTGCTTATAAATTTAGAGGGGTATCATACAAGCAAAAAGGCCTATTCAACAAAGCAATTGCAGATTATAGTAAAGCTATAGAATTGAAACCAGATTATCAAGATGCATACAATAGAAGAGGGAATGCACTTAGGGACCAAGGTCAATATTACAAAGCAATTGCCGATTATAATAAAGCTATCGATTTGAAACCGGGTTTTCGTTATGCGTATGCAAATAGAGGAATAGCATATATGTGTTTAACTAAATACGATGATGCGATTGCTGATTTTGACAAAGTTTTAAAAATAAAATCATTTCTTTCATATTCTAATTTATTTCGATTCATTGCTTCTAAAAAGGGGAATATTGATGAGGGTAATGTTTTACAAAAATATGCAAATACTTATAAAAGCGGGGTCTGGATGTCTCCTGTCATTGATTTATATTTAGGCAAAATCTCACCTGAAGAATGTTTGTTAAAAGCAAAACATGATTATCATATAACTGAAAATGAGCAAAAATGTGAAGCATATTATTATATCGGTGAATACTATTTATTTCGTAAGAATGAAGCTAAGGCAATTGAGTTTTTTGAGAAAAGTATAAAAACAAATCTTTTAGGACTCAGGGAGTATGTATTAGCAAAAGTTGAACTTGCAAGATTAGATAAGTGAATTCATTACTATAAACTACAAATCACTTAATTCCTCGATGATAATTACCTGTAATATATGCAATGCATCTTGATATATAGTCACAAAGTTATGCAATGACAACGCCCACAAATAATAAATATTTAATACAGACTGCAATTGCTTAATATTTATCAATAATGTCCGGTTAGTTGCAAGAAGCTAACCGGACATTATTGAATGAAATTATGCTATTACAGATTTCAGGAGTTGATATATCTTTAAAATCGATCAATGGGAAATCAATAATATCAGGATGAATTTCGAGTAAAACGTGATTTTTTCTGCCTTTTGAGAATATAAAGACAGGATGAGTCTCAACTCCTGCAACGGTACAACGGGATTTTAGAAACGGATAATCCTGGCTGGAAACATTTAATTCTGGCAAGTAACAGGCTGGAATCTGAAATTCTCAAGAGACGTCCATATTATAAACCTTTTGACTGTTTCTCTGTTTATTTTAGGTTTTAGTTTCAGAGGGCGACAAGGGAGTATAAATAGATATAGGGAGTATTGCTTTTACTGACATATGTAGGGTATACTGCTTGGCTTATCATCTCTGTTAGAAAGACTTAATAAAACTTAAACTAAAATTGTTCTATAAATTTATTTTACAAACAGGATAAACAGATGGCTGAAAGTCTATATATTACCGGTACTGAAGCAAGAAGCGGAAAATCTGCAATTGCTTTATCTATCATTGAACTTCTTATGAGAAAAATTCATCGGGTCGGGTTTTTCAGGCCGATTATTGCTGACCAAACCGGTAAAGACAGCAATATTAACCTTATTTCCGAATATTTTGAATTGAATGCCCCATATGAGGCCATGTATGGTTTTACTGCTGGTGAGGCCACTGCGCTAGCGGCTCAGGGGAAAACAGATCAGGTGATTGAAGGTGTAATAACAAAATACAATGAGCTCAAAGAGGCGTATGATTTTGTTGTGGTTGACGGCACCAACTATGCTTTGTCAACAGCAGCCTTTGAGTTTGATATCAATGCTGAATTGAGTAAAAACCTCTCTGCACCGGTTCTGTTGGTTGCCAACGCACACAATAAGAGTATGGCAGAAACCCTTCGGTCTGTGGAAGTGGCAATGGACTCTCTTCATGAAAAAAAGTGTCAAACTATAGGTATCATCATCAACAGAATTCTACCTGAATATTGTGACGGTGTTTTAAAAAGTCTGCCGGGTAATCCATTGATGAAAAATCAGTTAATATATACGGTACCTGAGCTATCAAGACTGGATCGTCCAACCATAGAAGAAATTGCCGAAGTACTCTCTGCTGAAATCATCACGGGGGAATGCCATCTATCAAGACATTTCCACCGGTTTATTGTCGGAACGATGGAGGTTCAGAATTTTATAAAGACGATGACCCGGGGTGATCTGGTGATTACAACCGGTGACAGAGTAGATATTATTGTTGCCTGCTTGGCTGTTGCAGCCTCCTGTACCGGCAGGAAAATTTCCGGCATTATTCTTACCGGTGGTTTTAAGCCTGATAAAGCGGTGCTGGATATTATCCGAAAAAATATTCTCATGGTCCCTATCCTGGCTGTTGAAGGTGATACATTTGAAATTGCCTCTAGAATTAACAGAATACATACAAAAATATCTCCAAGGGATGAGCGAAAAATAACACAGGTTCTTGCCCATGTTGAAAAACATGTGGATACTGTAACTTTGGAAAACACAATTGTTAATACCCATAGCCGGATTATCACCCCAAAAATGTTTGAGTACAACCTGATCCGGCGAGCAAAAAAAAACAGGCAGCATATTGTCTTGCCGGAGGGTGTTGAAGATCGCATTCTCCAGGCAACTGAAACGCTTCTGAGACGAGAAGTTGCAGATATTACCCTGTTAGGCAGTGTCAAAAAAATTAATGAAAAAATTGATTTTCTCGGTTTACGAATGAAGGATGTTAACATCATTGATCCGGAAAAATCAGACTGGTTTAATGATTTTGTTGAAAGCTATTACAATATTCGTAAAAATAAAGGAATCACCATTGAAAACTCGCGGGATCTGATGCGTGACAGGAATTTTTTTGCCACCATGATGGTATACAGCGGCAAGGCTGATGCAATGGTTTCCGGCTCAGTTCACAGCACAGCAGACACCATTCGTCCGGCTCTACAGATCATCAAAACCAGGCCGGGTGTTTCCATTGTTTCAAGTATCTTGTTTATGTGTCTTGAAGATCGGATTCTTGTTTACGGAGATTGTGCAGTCAATCCGGACCCAAATGCGCAACAGCTTGCAGAAATTGCCCTTAGCTCATCACAGACCGCCAGAGCTTTTGGTATTGACCCTGTAGTTGCGATGCTCTCTTACTCTACAGGAACATCGGGCACCGGTGCTGATGTAGATAAAGTTCGTGAAGCAACAAAGATTGCCCGTGAAAAGGCAAATGGGCTTGATCCAGACCTGAAAATCGAAGGTCCTATCCAGTACGATGCTGCTGTAGATATTGCTGTTGCTAAAACCAAACTGCCGGAGAGTGAGGTCGCGGGCAGGGCAACAGTTTTTATTTTTCCGGATTTGAATACTGGGAATAATACATATAAGGCCGTTCAGCGTTCTGCAAATGCAGTGGTTATTGGGCCGGTGCTTCAGGGATTGAAATATCCTGTCAATGATCTGAGTCGTGGGTGTACAGTTTCTGATATTGTGAACACGGTAGCTATCACAGCAATACAGGCTCAGTTTGAGAAAAAACTTATATAGCAACCATTTAACAGGAAGGGATATGTCAAGGCGGTCAGAAAAACTTTTGACCTATGTGTGGTTTTCCGCAAAATGAACAGAGTAAAAGGTCTTTTTCAGACTCACACATATTTAAAACTTCCCCCAAAAGGTACAATAATTGATTTAGGAAAAAAACTCATATTTTCCGCTACCCTAAAATTGTTTCTTTTTACACACCATAGTTTAAAAAAATCAAGCGGATGAATTATAAACAAAAAATCAATTGGTTCTCGGAAAATCACCAACTACAGGTATGAGACGATACCCTCTATCATTAACAATTTGTAGAAATGAATATTGCAATCTGGATGGATTTGAAAGTGGTACGCACAAAAAGATGTAACAGGTTTAAAATTGTATGGGGATAGAACCCCTCCTGAACGACTCTCCAAATCCTACATTTAACAGTTATGAATTAAATTCTGATAAAATTGACACTATAATAAGACAACAATCAGAGTTGATTCTCTTGAAAAATCCGACGAATCGATACTATCTCTCATAGAGACTTTGTCGTAACTTTACCGCGCTAAAGTTCTGCGGTTTATCCAAAATCCCTTTTGATTTAATATTCTGCAAAGTAGCTCTCCTTGCAAAACTGATTTAACGCTTCAGACTTTTAACGGCGGGACATTGGATAAATTCCTAAAACTCTTATCTGTAATGTTAATTTTTCGTTTATCTGTTGATTCATTACTGATTCTCTCAGATCTAAGTTTATGTAAAGGGCAATCTCATTTATATATATCAGTTTTTTGGGGAGAGAATGTCCGATAAATTGAGTTTATGCTAAAACCCAATAAGTTAAAGACCCTGTGAACTACTTCACATACAAATCGAAAACAGGCTGTTATATATAGCCAAATAAAAATATTAATAGGGGAGGAGTTACTATGCAGTATAAAAAAAATATTATAGTAGTAATAATTGTATTCTTAAATTCTTGCGGTGGATGATATTAAGTTTCTCAGCTCTTATTTGTATTCGCGATTTTCTGAAGGGTAGTTGATGCATTGTTTATAATTACCCTATTTTGTTAATTTAAAAAACAATTGAAATTGCAGAGATTATAAGATAGGCACTAAAGAAAATGTGTTAGGTAAAATAATTAATGATTCCCTTAAATTTTAAGATAGCTGAGAGGTTTGGGGACCGGCAGCAATATTTCTAATAAATAGTCATAAAATAATTTTAGGAGCTTTACATGTTAAAATTCTATTCTATTTCGCTACTTTTCTTTTTCAGCATCTCCTCTGTTTTTGCAGCAGATTTGGGGAAAAACTTTCAAATGACTAACCCTGTACCGGCACAACTTCAAAACAAAAAAGTGTTGGTCGCTCCAGGTGTTTCAATGGAAGTCGGTGATTTTATTTTAAAAACAAATTTTAAAATAGCGCCTCAGACTAAACCTTTTTTTAATGCGGCTTTTGAACAAAAATTTTTAAAGACCCCTGCCCAATATACAGAAGAAGTTAAAGCCACTGGTGATCGTCTTATTGTTACCCGTACATTAATTATTGAGCCAAAAGATCCATGTGACAGCCGTATGAATGCATATGGCGTACCGTCAATGTGTTTCCAGAAAAAACCAAAAGAAAAGCAAATTGCTAAAAAAGATTTAGAAAAATTCCATACTGAAATGAATTTGATTAGAAAAAAAGCAAAAAAATTGAGGCCCAATGACCCTGAAACTTTAAAAGTCCTTAATATGAATGATGATATTCTGTTTGACTATTTGATTAATAAAAGGTCTAAACGAAAGAAAATTATTCATACATCAACTCTACCATTGGTGGTTTACAAAAATATAAAAAAGATGCCGCCGCTAAATTTATTAAAACACAATTTCACTGTGCCAACGCAAGGAGTCTATAAGCCAACATTAGGGAAAAATATTTCCTTATTATCAGCTCAAAAAAAGGTACTCAATAACGATAAAAAGGTACTCAACAACTCTACTGTAAAGAGAGAAATGACTTTTAACGATTTTAAGATAAGTAATTCAACAGAAACACCCTCTCCCATTACCTTTGATACTCAAAAAGAAGAAACATATAACATTCTTTTAGGAAAAACCTGGGGAAAATTTGATGGCGATTCAAAGAAATATGTTTTTGCTGAAGAGGGTTGGTTTACTGACCAATACTACGCAAAGTTCAGCTATTCTTTTGGACTCGGTTTCGGTCTTAGGTGGCCATTTGAATTAACAGTTGGATCAGAAATAACAGATGTTGAAAATTATAGGGGAAGTGTAGAACCATATCCACAAACAAGAATATGTAATGACGTAGACAGTAAGGAGCGTGCTTCGGAATGTGCCGTTAAAGCAAACGTAAATTTCAAAGTCAAAGGTGTTGATGGTGATGAGCGTTTTTATCAAAGCACAGGGATAGACAATGCAGAAATATTTAATGCAAAAGAATTTGTTTTTACTGCTCAGGCAAATATGAAGTTTTATATTTCTATCCCCGGGCCAAACATTTCTTATAGCCCTTCCGGTATTGATTTTGACTATGGAGAAAACTTCACTCCTCCTCTCGGAGCACAATCTGCAAGAATTGTAGATGTATTACTACAACCAAATCAAACTGGATTAAAGATATCCGGAGACATCGGTGTCGCAGAAGTATATGGCGGGTTGGATATTGGTGCATTTATCACTGCTAGTAACGGACAATTCATCATTAGGCAATGGGGTGAAAAATCGAAAAATGATTGCCCTTATGATCTCGTTTTTAATAATTCAGGAGAAACGGTAATGTGCCAAACAAGTGAAAATACACGAGCAAATACAACCACAAATTGGGGACTTAATCTAGAATATCCGGCTTATAAAACTGATTTTGTCATCACACCTAAAGTTGGTTTGAGAATCGGAGTATGGGTACTCGGGTGGGACTGGAGTTATAGCCCTGGAGCAGTTTCACTAACAGCATTAAATGTTGATTTAGGGACATTTCATTTCACACCTCACCATGGAACTACCAGAACTTTTCGTTATGAAATTGCGACACGAACTAAAAAATAATTTCTTGTTTTATAAGGGGAGGATTCACTCCTCTTTTCATTATACTTTAGGAAAAATTCAGAGATAAAGCAAAAACCGCTGGCATAACCAGCGGTTTTTTATGGTTGGTTAATTAAGCCCAATTAGGGGCGATGTGGTAGACCAAAAGAAGACTGAACCTCCCTGGTTATTGTACTCTCGAAGTTTAGCCATATAATTATTAATTAATGTCCATCCATAATAGTAACTAACTGATATAATGAAGAAAGCTCATTTTTTGATAGCTGATTTTATCAAAATCATCTAAGACAAAGTTCATCAAAACTTGAGCAGAGGTATAAGTGTTTCCCATATTTCCCATTTACAATATTTACATGCGTTGCCCCTGTTTTCTATTGACACCCAATTGCCCCGCACATATAATTTTCCCCTAAGAAAAGCTGATTTTATCACTGTGTAGGGGATTTGTTGACATAGGTTTGAATCCGCAGGATTAATATAAACTCAGTTATCAGCTCTCTGCCGGGTTTCTTCAGGAGGCTGAGGTAAGGTAGCTTCTGCCCAACAGGGACGATGGGAAACTAAATTACTAACTGGTTGAAATAAAAGAGAGGATCAAATGAGAATACAATGGTTAAAAATATTTTTTGTTTTATTGGTCAGTATTGTTTTTGTATCGGGCTGCAGCAAAACCGTAAAAGAGAAAACCAAGACCTCTCCGACAGCCAAAGCTCTGGAAAGATCCGAAAAAAGCGGTGTCGATAATAGTACACAGAACATTAAAGGGCTGGGGCTTTCCGAAAAAGAGGTCATCGACACCTATGTATATATTCTGGGCCGATACCTTGTAATCAGACAGGAGCATATTGATCTTGCTGAAGAGGGTCTCGATTACAATACCATCAAATACAACGAACTCGGCAAGGCTGAGTTTGTAAACCCGAATCTTGATGTGGCCTACCTGGAAGCCTGGTTTGCAGTCGATGAAGAGACGCCGGTGATCCTGGAGATTCCGAAGATCGAGGGGCGTTATTATACGGCCCAGATCGTGGATGAGTGGGCGGAAATCCTCTACAATATCAACGAACGTAATTACCCGGATCATCCCTACGGAGCCTATGCCCTCTGTCTGAAAGGGTCTGATCCCGTGATTCCGGAAGGCGCACTTCGGATTGATCTGCCGTCAAAAAAAGCCAAAATGCTGGCCAGGGTTGAGCGAAAAGGTGATGATAAAGGAGCACTCCAACTACAGCGTGCCTTCAGGATAACCAAAATGGGTGATTACCAGATAGAAAAGGCGGTCGATATCCCAATCTTTACCAATAAGGATCTTATCCGTGTTGAGGTATTTCAAAAACCGATGGTGGAAAAGGTTCTTGCCAGTGCTCCTGACAGTATGAATCTGGCCGGGGAATATAAGGAAAGGGTCCTTGCCATATCGGATTTTATCGGCAAAAGCGAAGCCAATAAATCTAAAATTGATGCGATCATCAAAGAGAAGGCTCTTCGACATCTGCTAAGTTTAGTCATGGGAGACGTAAGGGGCGATAGCCGCTATGGCTGGGCCACCACCAGGGAATGGGTCGCTTTCGGAGATGATTTTGAGTTCCGCACTTCCGTTAATTATGCAGGAATATGGTGGAACTCCTCACTGGAGGTGGTTTATTATATGGGCATAAAAGACAAGGACGGCCAGCCTCTCCATGGCGACAACAGATATCTGATCCACTACAAACCCGAAGATCTTCCCATGAAGCAGGTAGATGCTTACTGGTCTCTAACTATGTTGAGCCTGCCGGATTACCGTGTGGTGCCCAATAAACTTGAGCAGTACAACCTGAACAATATCTCAAAACTTCACTACGAGGCGGACGGGTCTTTGAAGATCTACCTGGCCTCCGAACTGCCGCCGGCTACTCCGGAATCGAACTGGCTTCCTTCACCGAAAGGGAGACACTTCACCATAAACAATCGTTTTTATGTACCGAAAAAAGAGGTTCTGTCAGGTGAATGGTATGTGCCGCCTGTTCAGAAAATGGAATAGAGAAATAATTGTAACTATTCAGCGCGAATTAAAAAAAAGAGCCTCCGGCGGCCAGGGGATGATCCCCTGGACCCCATAAGGCGCTTCGCGCAACCCATTTATCCAACTTTTTAAAAGTTGGGCCCCCGGCAGG
>JQIA01001961.1_pt1 | contig 11041 bp, 9 predicted proteins | sample 811431 | NCBI WGS metagenome assembly JQIA01 (sample SAMN02998118, study PRJNA258478) | marine sediment metagenome | biome: marine; feature: seafloor; material: sediment; isolation source: oil-polluted sediment collected from 3 locations (0.5 km, 0.7 km and 0.9 km)... | place: USA: Gulf of Mexico ... | reverse complement strand
GCTGGAGGGCATTCTTCGGGATTTCCTGCGGTGAGTTATGCAGCAGTGATGGACAAAAGAATAAAAGGATTGATTTCCTTTGATGCTGGCGTGCCTAAAATAGTAAGAAAGGAAGGGCTTGATGTGCCTATCTTACTTTTTAGAGCAGAAAAAGACAGTTATACAGATCTATTTTTTAGAGGCGTCAATGTACATCCAAAAGGAACTATTTATGATGTTGATTTTTTTCGGGTACATCGAGGCGATTTTTACGACTTGGTGATTGCTAATACAACCCATAGCACTATTTATGATCAATATATCTTTTCGGAAGTGAAAGATGAACAGGAGCTCTCTAAACAGAACCATCGGTTAATTATAAAATGGACGGTAGCCTATTTTAAAAAAACCTTAGAAAATCAAAATAGTGTACTGTTTGAAAATAAGGAAGATGTTCAAAGTACTACCTTACGAACTATAAAATCATTTCCATTAAAATAAGGTTTTAAGCTTAGCATAGTATCCCTATTATTTGTTCAAAATAATAGGGATACTGTCCAGATGCCAATTAATTATTTTTAATGATTTTCTTGCAGACCGTATTTTCCCCATCCTTTATATTTAGAAAATACATCCCATTCGTATAGGCAGTCAAATCTAAAGTTTGCTGTAGTTGATTCATATTTTTAGTAAAAAGCAGTTTTCCAGATACGTCGTATAAGGCTAAGCTGAGGGCATTCCCTTGATTATTATATATCGTAACCAAACCAGTATTGGTAGGATTAGGAGATACTTTAAAGGTATTTAAGGAGGTTTCATCAACACCTAAATTCACGTCGATGATTATTCTACGAAGTTTATTAGTGTCTCCCACATAAATAATATTCTCATCTGGGGAAATTTCTATCCCTAAAGGAGCATTAAATAAAGCGGTTTCCAAATCCCCATCATCTAGGCCCGCAACCGATCCTGCAAAAACAGTCACCATACCTTCTGCATCTACTCTAAATATTTTATGTTCTCCAGTGGCAGTACCATAGATGCTATTATCCAAGCTTCTATAAATCATATGTCCAAAGCCAAAAGTTTCTAGATCTACCCATTCTGTGAGCTCTCCAGTTATAGTATCTACTTTATATAATTTGAATTGAGAAGAAACTATTAATTCTCCATCTCCATTAAAAACTATGGCTTGAAATCTATATAATAAAGGAGAATCCGCTAATATACTTAGCACTCCTTCTGGGGTTATCTTATGTATTTGATGTCCCTCGTATAGTGGTCCTGCTCCAAAGTTGGAAATATAAATATTATCTTCATCATCTATAGCAATTCCTGCTGGACCATCCAAACCAGATGCGATTTGAGTAATTTGGTTAGTACTGATATCAATAGTTACCACAGTATTATCATTAAAATTGGTCACTACATAATCTCCATTTGCTCTTTCATCGATATCGATAGGGCCATTTACCCCCGTAAAATAATTATAGGTAAAGGTCTCTGCCTCGATATCGTATTTTCCAATTTCAAGTGAATTTTGCCATCCCCCTGAAGTAGTATAGATATTCCCATCTGTATCCACAAACATGCCATCCCTAATTTTGGTATGTGTTACTAAGGTTTCTACCACTTGTGCTTGAAAGGGTATCAAATAAAAAAATAGTAATCCTGTTAAAATGTAATTAGTTTTCATAGCTTATTTTATTTTATTTCAAAAATACTTGATAAACTAGAGGCAGAATTGTAAAAAATGTTACTTGCTTAATTTTAGCTGTTCGTCAAATAGGTTTTCTTTAGAAAAAAAACTGGATGGCGACATTCCTGTAGCTTTTTTAATGTCTTTAATAAAATGGGATTGATCAAAATACCCAAACTCCAGCCCTATAGCTGTTAAAGATTCTTTCGGGTTATGTATTTTGAAACGAATGATAGCTCTAACTCTAACATAAATAGCAAATTCTTTAATTGAATTTTTAGTTTGTTCTATAAAGAGGCTATTTAATTTTTGTCTTGAATATGGAAATTGATCCATTAATTCTGTAATTTTCAGGTTCCCATTACTATTGTAAATACGCTCACAAATACTTTTACTAACGGCATACTCTGAAATAATGGGCATTTTTATTTTAATAAAAGCATTTTCAAAAAAGGTTGTCATTTCTTGAAATGAGCTTGTAGAAAAAATATTCCGGTGGAGCTCATTAATATCTAAATCTTTACGTTTTGTTAGATCAGTAAAATGATCATCTTCTGGAAAGAAAAATCGCGACACCCAAGGTTGAACTTTAACAGTAAATAAAGTCAGCGTTTTTGGATAAATAAATTTATAAGGCATTGGTAAATTACCTAATGAAAAACATGCAGGAAGGCTTATCGGCTTTTCATTACGTATTTGCAGTTTTATATTTTTTTCTTTAACAAACATAAATTCAAAGCAACCATCTTCAACCATAATTCCTGTATTTAATTCTTTAGAAGAATTATTCAGTATACAAAGTTGGTATAAACGAAATATATCACTCGATAAATTTAAGGGGCGAGAATCTAAAAAAGTATCTTTCATATATTTTTTGAAATGACTATTCTATTCCATGCCTTAAATATATTATTAATTTGCAAAAATCATACTTTCTTGTTTATATAATTCAGTATAACTCTAATTACACCCCTTCCTTAAATAGAAAGGGGCGTATCTTAATCTATTTTTTAGCTTCCAATTCTACTATCATTTCCTGTGCGGATGTCATTCTTGGATCCATTTCTAAAGCTTTTTTATAATATTCTAAGGATTTCTTAAAATCTCCCTTTTCATAATACCCTTCTCCTAAACTATCCCATAGATTGGCATCTTCTGGAAATAACTTTACATTTAAATGAAAGAATTTTAATGCTTCGTCTATTTCTCCATTCTGTAAAAAATCGTAACCGATATCATTAAGGATCATCCCCTTTGGATCTTCGGAATGAAAATTATCAATCAGACTATAAAAGTTATCTTCAATGTATAAAAAGCCATGCTTTTGATAATGATTGTAAATGTTCTGAACAGCTGGTAAGGAAGGTGTTTTAGGCTCCTTTCCTCTTACAATAGCTAATATCCCAGAACCCAATTGTTCCGCCACAGGTTCGTCCATATTAGCAAAAACAATGATGCTTATCTCATCTCGTAACACTTCATAATAGGCGGTATTTGCTCCTGGAAATCCTCCTGCCATCGGGATAGCTCCTCCGGTGGTTCTGTTTTCGTTGGTAAATTTAAAAAACATGTCATCCGCTTTAGTTTCCTTGCTTAATAAGGTAGCACCATAAAAATATTCGGTGTAAAACTTTACAATATCCCCAGCAGAAGATTGAAAACCACCATCAGGATTTGGAACCTCTACAAAGCCCGTATTGCTAGATAGGTTTCCTTTCATATCTTTTAAATAACCAATGGCTCTGTCTGGTACTTCAGATTTATCCACCACATAGGTTTCTGTCATTCCCAAAGGATTAAGAATCCGTTCTTGAATCTCTTGATGATAGGTTCTTCCTGTGATTTCTTGAACAATAGCACCCAAAAGCACATAACCAGCATTGCTATATTGGGTATCGGTTCCAGGTTCAAAATCCAAGGGCAATTTCTTGATGCGTTCTACCAAAGCAGGGATTCTTTTTTGATCTATGGGCAGGTCGTTAAAATCCCTCCCCCAATATTCTCCATAACCTGAGCGATGTTTTAATAGGTCCAAAATCGTGATTTTAGTAGCAGCTATTTCGGGAAATCCAGAAAGGTAATCTCCCAATTTATCCGTCACCATTAATTTCCCTTCTTCCATCAACTGAAGAATCAAGGTCTTGGTAAAGGATTTGTTCATGGAACCAATATCAAATTTGGTGGTCAAGGTATTAGGAAGACCCTCTTCCCTATTTGCCAAACCAAAAGCCTTATAATATTTTGGCTCTCCTTTTTCAGCTACCAACACCACCCCAGAAAAAATATCCAGGTCTTGGTATTGATTTACCAAAGCATCGACAGACGATTCTAATTGTGTTGGGTTCGCTATTTTTGATTTTTCTTGAGATGTACAGCTTGTAAATAAACAAACCGTACATGCTAATAGTATTATTTTTAGTTTCATTTTATTTAATTTTAATTATATGCTTTTATTCTTCCAGCAGATTTACCATATCTTGTGCGTAACTATTTTCTGAATCAAGAGCTAATGCTTTTTTATAAGCATTTAATGCTTTTGTTTTATTGCTATTAGCATAATAGATCTGTCCCAAACTATCCCATATATTACTATCTTTAGGAAATAATTCTATGTTCAATTCAGCGATTATTATAGCTTTATCAAGCTTATTATTTCTCGAAAGTATTCCACTTAATCTATTCAAATAAAAGGGCTTGGTTATTTTATCTCCAAATTCCTTTTTAATGCTAGATGCTAATTCTTTGGATGCTCCTTTATAGTGATGCGTAAAGTCTAAAAGTGTACTTACAAAATCTACTTCTACTGGTTTTGGCGTATAGGTTTCATCAAAAAACATTTTATCTACCCACCAAGCCATTCCGCCTATATTTCTAGTAAATGATGGAGTAGCATAAAGTATAGCAACATCTTCTTCTGGCAGCCATCTAAAATCGTAAAAGAAAGTTGCATTACTTCCATCATGAGCTACCATGTCTGTTCCTCGTGGGGTTTTAAAAATCACCCAGCCATAGGCATAATAACTTGTTTCCCCTTCAAATTCTAGAATATAGGGAGTTGTTAACTTTTTTGTAGCTGCTACAGATAAAACTTTATTTGATCGTAAAGCTAAATACCATTTAAACATATCTTCTTGGGTGGAGTTAATACCTCCATTTCCAATTAATACTCTGGATATTTTTCCATCTTTTTGATAGCGTGCGACCATGCTTCCTGTATTTACTACATTATAACTATAGCCTTTAGCTATGGTGCAGTTTTCCCATTTTGGTAACAAATAACCGGTATACTTCATTCCAGCAGGTTGAAATAAATAGGTATTTAAAAAGGACTCATAAGATTGACCGGAAACCAATTCAATAATTCTTGCTAATATACTGTAGCCTGCATTAGAATATTCGTGTTTAGAACCTGGTTGGTGTATTAATTTTGTTGCAAACAATTGTTTAAAATAATCCTCAACTGGAATATGATCAAAGTCGTTTTTACCAATACCCCGAGTTATTCCGGCTGCGTGAATCAATAATTGATGAATGGTGATGTTTTTTTTGTCCTCCGGTAAATCTTTAAAAAAGGTACTTATTGGATCTTCCACTTTTAACTTCCCCTGTTCTTCTAATTTTAAAATAGCTGTTGCAGTAAATTGTTTTGATACAGAGCCAATATCGAAAACCGTTTTGGTGGTATTTTTTATCTTATTTTCTTTATCAGCCATTCCGAAGGCTTCATTATAAAGAATCTTATCTCCTCTTGCAATTAACATAGCCCCAGTTAAGCCGTTTTTTTCGCTTTCTTGTAAATACTTAGAAATTCTGTCGATGGCTTGCTTATCCTTATCTTGTTGTGCAGTCGCCATAAATGTACCTATTATTAAATATGCAAGTACGATTGTTAATGTTACGTTTTTCATTTTAAATATATTTTAAATTATTCCACAAAGAAACAAGCAGTTAGCCTTTTAAAATAAACAAAGTTATATACCTCGTTTTTTGGGGTACTAAAACCCCAAAATATGGGATATCCTATTTTTATAGACTTTTATAACATATTTCACCCCTTAGCTACCAAATCTTAAAATGAATTGATTTAAAGATATATCTTAGCCTTATGAATAAACGTTGGATAGAAATAACGATAAATATATTGTTTTGGATTTTCAGTTCTTGGCTGATTATTTACTCCTTTTCCATTACCGGACACCTTGTTGAAGTTCATGAAGGGATTATTACAGGAGATATTGAACACAGTGTATCTTTAATAAGTTTCTTTATGATTGGTCAGCCTTTTTTCGCCATTTATTTTTATATACAATTCTATTTAATACAGAAGCTAAAAGAGAATTCAAATGTTTTTCCATTAGTCATAAAATCAATCCTGTTAGCTTTATTGTTTTTAGGGCTTTTTAATGGGGTCGTTATTTTATTTTTTGAGAACTACATTCACCTTATTTGGTTCCCCTCCTTATGGTATGGTATTTTTATTTTTTATGCAACTATCGCCGTGGGTTATGGGTTTGTTAAGGTTTGGTTTACTATAGAACAGGATAAAAGACAATTGGAATTGGTAAATAACCAAACCGAATTAAAATTGCTAAAATCACAATTGCAACCGCACTTTTTATTCAACACTATGAATAATTTATTGGCCATGGTCGATCAAAAAAACAATCCGAAACTAGCCAAAAGCATCGATAAATTATCAGGGCTATTGCGATATGTAGTCTACGATACCAAAAACGAAAAAGTAACTATTGCACAAGAAATTACCTTTCTTCAAAATTTCGCAGAATTGCATTTGTTGCGTTTTGAAGAAGATGAAATCGATTATACCTTTACTATTGAAGGAGAATATGACCAACAGTTAATAGAACCCGGAATCTTATTATGTTATATAGAAAACGCATTTAAACATGGGGTGGAGCCCGAAGAAAAATCGTTTATCACCATTCATTTGGATATAAGCCATAAGGACAAGATTCATTTTACTATAAAAAATTCCATACCTTCCTTTACCCCTAACAATGAAAAAGGTGGTTTTGGAATTGCATCCAATACCAATCGATTAAAATTAGCCTACCCAAATAAATATCGTCTAAATATTACTGAAGATGAAGTGTATACCATAGACTTAAAAATAGAAACCGATGAAAGTAATCATAGTAGATGACGAACCCAAAGCGATTGAATTGATCGCTTCTTATTTAAAACATTTCGCTAGCTTCGAATTGGTCGCTACGTTTAGAAATGGTTTAAAAGCATTGGAATTTCTAAATACAACTACGGTAGATGTGGTATTTTTAGATATTAATATGCCCCATTTAAGTGGTTTGTCCTTATCTAAAATGATCGATCCAAAAACTTCTATCGTCTTTACTACTGCTTACTCGGAACATGCCTTAGAAAGTTATGATGTAAATACCACCGATTATTTATTAAAACCGATCAGTTTGGAGCGGTTCTCTAAGACCATCACCAAACTTATCGATACCCAAGAGCAACAAAGTATCTCTATCACAAACACCTCTGAAGCAAGCACTACCCTATTTGTAAAGAGTGGATTGGAGACGCATCAAGTCAAAATATCTGACATTGATTACCTTCAAAAAGATGGGAATTATATGTATTATTTTGTTTCCGGGAAAAAGATAATGGCGCGGCAAAGTATAGCAGAAGCTTTGGAAACTTTGCCTGAGAATTTTATTCAAATTCAAAAATCGTATATCGTTAATTTTTCTAAGATAGGTTCGGTAAGTACTGCTTATGTTCATATTGCTAATGAGCAAATCCCTATTGGCACACAGTACAAGTCTATATTATTGGATAAATTGAAATAAGAACTCTTTTAAAAAGAGCAATAAACGGGTTTTATCAAATGAAATGGATGTTTAATTTTGCATCAAACTGTTAAGATGAATACACAAGAAGAAATAAATTATGATAGAATTGCCCAAGCCATTCAATATTTGCAAGAAAATTTTAAAGAGCAGCCTAACTTAACAGAAGTTGCAGAAAAAGTTCATTTAAGTCCTTTTCATTTTCAGCGTCTTTTTAAAGAATGGGCTGGTGTAAGTCCGAAAAAGTTTTTACAATATTTAAGTGTCGAATATGCAAAAGATATTTTGACCCATTCTTCATCCACCTTATTAGCTGTGGCTGATGAAACAGGATTATCAGGAACCGGAAGACTCCACGATTTATTTATCACTATAGAAGGAATGACACCAGGCGATTATAAAAATGGAGGAAAGAATCTTTCCATTAGCTATCATTTTTATGAAAGTCCTTTTGGGCAAATCTTAATCGCCTCTACTTCTATCGGAATTTGCTTTATGTCGTTTGTAGCAGAGGAAGATCAAGCTTTACAACAACTAGTTGAAAAATTTCCAAAAGCCTCATTTACTAAAGAATCCACCCTATTACATCAACAAGCCATTTCCATATTTGATTCTGAAAACAAAACGATTTCCAATATAAAATTGCATTTAAAAGGAACCGCCTTTCAACTAAAAGTATGGGAATCCTTGCTTAAAATACCAAAAGGAGAATTATTGACCTATGGAAAAATTGCATCCGAAATTGAAAAACCGAAAGCTTCAAGAGCTGTTGGAACCGCTATAGGTAACAACCCAGTTGCCTATCTTATTCCTTGCCATCGGGTGATAAAATCCACTGGGGAACTTGGACAATACCATTGGGGAGCAACTCGTAAAGCAGCCATGAAAGGATGGGAAGCCGCACAGGTAAATGCATCCTAAATTGAGCAAGTTTCGGGTTTTAGCAGCCTTCCAAATCTCTTAATTTTGTGGTATAAAAATATAAAACCATGAAAAACAATTTTCAAATTAAAGCAATAGATACGAATCGTGTAAACCACTTGTTCGATCTAAACGATCAGGATTTGGCAAAAATGAATGCCATAAAAAAAACGGTAACAGCAAAACCAGGATTCCCTTGTCGCGTAAGTTTAGAAGACGCAGAGGTTGGAGAAGAAGTTATTTTATTTTCCTACGATCCATTTAATATCGATTCACCATATCAAACACAAAGTCCCATTTTTGTTAGAATAAATGCAAAGACTGCGAAATTAGGAGTTAATGAAATTCCAAGGATGCTTCATCACAGAACCCAGTCTTTAAGAGGTTTTGATAGTAATGGGATGATGCTCGATGCAAGAACCATCGATGGGAAAGAAGTTACAGAACATTTGAAAAATATATTTTTAAATCCAGATATTTCATTTATTCATATTCATAATTCTGGACCAGGTTGTTTTAACTGTCAGGCAAATAGGGTTGCTTAGGATTATTTTATTTCTATACTCCAAATATTTAAAAAAAATCGAGTTTTTTATTATTTTAAAAATCCCTAAATTAGATGCGCATCCAAGCGTCTAAGCAATCAGAGAATCGCTGGGATTAATAAAATTAAAATTATGAAAAAGTCCAGTTCAGTTTTTACAGCAATCTTAATATTATTAATCCTTACCATATCCTGTAAGACCAATGAAAAAGAACCGAAACAAGAAAAGGAAACCGAAACAAAAATTCAGAAGCCCAATATATTATTAATTGTAGCAGACGATATGGGCTTTAGCGACATCGCTCCATTTGGTGGAGAAATCAATACCCCCACTCTTAGTAAATTGGCAAATGAAGGGCTAATGCTAACAAATTTTCATGTACTCCCAACCTGTTCTCCTTCTAGATCGGTATTGTTATCTGGTACCGACAACCATATGGCTGGTTTAGGATCTATGGAAGAATTAAAAACACCGAAACAGCATGGAAAACCGGGTTATGAAGGCTATTTAAATAATCGGGTGTCTCACTTACCCCAAATTTTAAAAGATGCTGGTTACCAAACCTATATGTCTGGAAAATGGCATTTGGGATTTGAAAAAGAACATTGGCCATCTAAAAAGGGATTTGCAGAAACATTTAGTCTTCTTCCTGGCGGAGGAAGTCATTGGGCAGATAGAATACCTCTTTCTCCACCACAAATAATGAATTATGTAAGGAATGGGGAATTAGTAGATGAATTGCCAGTAGATTTTTATTCCACAAAAAACTATACCGATTATATTTTGGAGTGGTTAGAACGAGATAAAAATGATGAGAAACCATTTTTTGCATATGTTTCTTATACTGCATCTCATGATCCATTACACGCTCCCAAAGAATATATAGATAAATACAAAGGCAAATATAACCAGGGTTTTGAAGTTCTTCGAGAAAAAAGATACGAGCAATTAAAAAAACTAGGCATTATACCAGAGACAACTACTATTCCGGCATGGCCTGGAAAAAAATGGGATGATTTATCTGAGGAAGAAAAAAAGGAATCCGCCAGAGATATGGAAGTTTATGCTGCCATGATTGATTATATGGATGAGCAAATATTACGGATTTTAAATTGGTTGGATCAAAATAATGAATTGGATAATACAATGGTTGTCTTTTTTAGCGATAATGGTGCAAACGGAGCAATGAGTACCGCTTACCCAGGACAAACAGAAGCGTTTTTAAATTCTATTGATAATAGTTTAGAAAATAGAGGATTGCCAAATTCTTTTGTAGAAATGGGGCCAGAATGGGCGACAGCAAGTATGTCTCCACATAGACTATATAAGGCTTTTACAACCGAAGGTGGTATTATTTCACCCTGTATTGTTAAACTTCCAGCAACAATAAATGATAGCCTTGAAATGAATAAAGCATTCACCCATATATCCGATATCATGCCAACTTTATTAGAACTTGCGGATACCGAACATCCAAGTATAAATAATGACTCTATTCCAGAGATGATAGGTAAATCTTTAATACCTCTTTTAAATGGTGAAAAAGAAACGATACATTCTGGTGAGGGAATTGGTTACGAATTACATGGGATGCGAGCATACATTAAAGAGGAATGGAAGATCGTAAACTTACCTATGCCATTTGGTACAGGAGATTGGGAACTATTTAATTTGGCAGAAGACCCTTCTGAAAGTAAGGATTTATCTAAGGAATATCCAGAGATAAGAAAAGAATTAATTGCTGCCTGGGAAGCATACAGTAAAAATGTTGGTGTTGTCTATGATCCATTGGACTTCAAAGAAATGTTAAAGCACGATTAAATTTTAAAATAAATGACCACAGAAGAACGTATCGAACAATCTAAAACAAAGATTTTTAAGGCGGTATTCCCAAATACCACCAATCATTACGACACCCTATTTGGAGGGACAGCTATGCAACTCATGGATGAGGCTGCTTTTATTACTGCCACTAGGTTTAGTAGACAACGGATGGTTACTGTTAGTAGCGATCGAATAGATTTTAAAAAACCCATCCCTGCAGGAACTTTAGTAGAGTTATCTGG
>JQIA01001960.1_pt1 | contig 11041 bp, 10 predicted proteins | sample 811431 | NCBI WGS metagenome assembly JQIA01 (sample SAMN02998118, study PRJNA258478) | marine sediment metagenome | biome: marine; feature: seafloor; material: sediment; isolation source: oil-polluted sediment collected from 3 locations (0.5 km, 0.7 km and 0.9 km)... | place: USA: Gulf of Mexico ... | reverse complement strand
CCATAGCTCAGTCTGGCAGAGCCACCGGCTCATAACCGGTCGGTCCCTGGTTCGATTCCAGGTGGGCCCACCATATAAACCGTTTGAATAATGATGGTGGTATGAGACTCCAATATTATTGTATAAAAATAGATGATTAAAAAAAGACGTGGTTTATACCACGTCTTTTTTTTGTCTTAAAAATTAGTTGACGTTGTAAAGATTGTGAAATGTGTGTAAATTAAGGGGGTTTGGTCGATTATGTCCGTAAAAATTTCTGAAATAATTAAAATTGTTGAAGAAATAGCTCCTTTGAGTTTAGCTGAAAAATGGGATAACTCCGGGTTACAGGTTGGGCAGGGTGATTGGCCAGTTAAAAAAATTGTTATAGCATTAGATCCTCTTTTGGATGTTGTTGAATATGCCTGTGATATTGATGCAGATCTTTTAATAACACACCACCCCTTGATATTTAAGCCACTATCAAAAATTGATTTTTCAACCCCTTCAGGTGAAATTATCAAGATGTCTCTAGAGAATAAACTTGCCATATACTCAACTCATACGAATTTTGATAGTGCAGTAGGCGGATTAAATGAAATTCTTGCGGAAAGGATTGGTTTAGCAAATATTGAAGTGCTCAACAAATCAAACGTTAATAAAAAATGTAAAGTTATTTTTTTTGTACCGGAAGAACATAAAGATATCGTTTTAGAGGCACTTTTTGATTCTCCAGCAGGGCATATTGAAAATTATACCTGCTGTACTTTCAGAAATACTGGTATTGGCACTTTTAAACCTGTTGAGGGTGCTGAACCCTCTGAAGGTAATATTAATGACCTTTCAACTGTAAATGAAGTGAAAATTGAAACGGTTATAGCTGAAAGCGATCTTGACCTGGTTGTTAATAAAGTGAAAAAATGTCATCCGTATGAAAGCATGGCCTATGATGTTTTTCCCCTTATTACAAAAAAAACAGATACCGGGCTTGGTAGAGTTGGTGTGTTGAAAGATCCTCTAAGTTTAAAACAATTTGCGCTAAATATAAAAAACAGTCTTGGCTTGGAACATATCAAAATAGCTGGAAGCGAAGAGTTGGTTGTTGATCGAGTTGCACTTTGTACAGGCAGTGGGTCAAGTTTAATGAAAGATTTTTTTAAGAGTGGGGCACAAGTTTACTTGAGTGGTGATTTACATTATCATGATGCTCGTACTGTTGAGGAAAAACAATTAGGTCTAATAGATGTGGGGCATTTTGCATCAGAAATTATTATAATTGAAGCATTGCAGAAGCAGTTGCATAATATTTGTTTGAAAAGAAAATATGATATTGAAATTATTGCTTCACCAGTAGAAAAAGATCCGTTTATTTTATTATAAACATACTAAGGTTATAGGAATTAAAATTATGCTAAGTATAACAAGTGAACAAATGGGTATTCTGATACAGCTTCAGAGTATTGAAGATGAATCGATCGGAATAAAGAAAGTTCTAGGTGAAGTACAAAATGAAACGGATGTTAGAAAGAAAAAACTTCAGGACGCTGAAAAAGACCTGGCTAATTCAGAAGCTGTTCTTGCAAAGGTTAAGACCGAATATCGTGACTTTGAAATTGAGGTTGAAGAAAGAAATACACGGTTAAAAAAGAGTGAAGAATATTTAAAGAATGTGACATCAAATACAGAATACCAAACTCTTTTAAGAGAAATTGATGACAATAAAAAGAGAAATTCTGAACTTGAAAGTCAGATGATAGAATTTTTGGACCAGATAGAACAGAGTGAAAAAGAGGTTGGTGAAAATAAAGAGACAGTTCTTGCTGTATCTACCCAAATAACAAGAGAAATTTCTGAAATTGAAGAAAACTCTGTAAGTGAACGCAGTGAATTACAAAGAATCATCGATAAAAAAGAAACGATTGCTGCAAAGTTAGATATGCGCCTTTATAAAAGATTTAACAATATCCTTGGACAATCTGCCGGTAAAGGAATTGTTCCGGTTACAAATTCAATCTGTGGGGGGTGCTATATGAATATTCCTCCACAAATGAATATAGATCTTCAGCGTGCTGAAAGCTTGTATTTTTGCCCTCAATGCCATAGAATGATCTACTATAAAGAAGAAGAGTAAAAGTTTTTTATAAATTCGGTTGGAGTAGAAAAAACGATCGCCGGGTCATATTAATGACCGGGAGGAAAGTCTGAACACCATAGGGCAGAATGCTCCATAACGTGGAGTCGCGGTGACGCGAAGGAAAGTGCAACAGAGAGTAGACCGCCGTCTTTAATCTTTAAATACGGTAAGGGTGAAACGGTGCGGTAAGAGCGCACCAGTTCTTCGGGTGATCGAAGAAGCTATGTAAACCCCATTCGGTGCAAGACCAAATAGGGAAGTGTTTGAGGGCTGCTCGTCCGAGCTTCCGGGTAGGTTGCGTGAGGTGCCAGGTAACTGGTACCCTAGATGAATGATCGTTGCTTTGTTTTGAGTAATTGAAACACTGAACAAGATTCGGCTTATTGACTACTCCGGCCGAGTTTATATTTAAAGAAAAATTTGGGTGAGAAATATTGGAAAACAAATCATGTGATATTTCGTTTAAAGAAAAAGTGAGAATTTACTCACATGACTTTTTAAAAGCATGTGTTTATATTTCCAGTTTTGATTCTCCAGAGCATATTTTTACGAAAAAACTATATTCCAGACTTAAGGCCACATCACATCTTCTGGAAGATTTTTTAGATCTTCACGGTGCAAAAAATAACAAACAATGGTTTTATTATAGAGAGCTCGCAGCTACAGTACGACACTTAACAACAAGTGGTTATTCTCAAAGACATATTTCGAATCGAATCGTTTTTTATGATCTCCCTGATCTGGGTGACTTTGTTGCAGAAGGTAAAAAAACAACAGATTTTATAACTGCTTCGCTAATGAAGATAGCCCCTGCTGCAATAGAAGAGGCAAAAAGATTAGGTATCAAGATACCTGATGGCAGTTATGACCAGGAAAATTTTCCTGGTGTTATAACAGGTGAGATGCTCGATTATGATATTGATGATGACGCTGGCAGCAATCAGGAACAAAAACTTGTAAAAATTGCCAGTGAGTTCATTAATATTGTGAAAGAATTTGATCATTTATTTTTCTATGCCCCATACTCACCCAGCGAAATTTTAACTTTGGTGCCTGAAAAAGTAAATGAGGTTGAAATAAGGCGATTCGAAATGCTCATCCATAATTTACAGTCAACATTTGACTCCTATGTAATAATTGGGGGGTACAGGTATGGTAATAGAAAGCTGAAGCAGTTAAGAGCCCATTTCTCAGTTATACTTCATATATTTGAAGTTCAGGGACGCCTTCTGCACTATTACGAAAGGCATCTTTTTGAAGTTGGTAGTATCAGTGTCTATAAAAAAGTCAGGACGATTTTAAAGAAAATAGTTGACCCAACAGTGTTGCTCGATAGAACGATTAACTACTGTCTTTTTTATACCTGCCATTTTTTAAATTCCGGGAAAAAAATTGCACAGCAAATTCTTAATGAAAATATTGAAAAAGCCTCCATTAAAGTTGGTATTCCACAAACCCGAGGATTTCATAATAGACCAAGTCTGATGGTTGCGAAAATTGTCCATCATTTTGGCGGTAAAGTGGAACTTATCGTGAATGGTGACAGATTTGATGCCAGCAGTGTGCTTGATATACAATGGGCCGGTGGGAAAATACAGAAAGAGAATGTTCAGGAAGTTAGTTTTGAAGGTGATATAAGAGCTTTAAATGACATTAAGATACTTGCTTCAGTAAATTATGCCGAAGACTCAATGGGTAAGGGGTTGCCTTTACCTAAAGAACTTCATTATCTAAAATAAGACCCCAAATAGATTAATGTGACTTATGAATACTGTAATTGTTGTTGCAGGTGGAAGTGGTACAAGAATGGATGCCCCAATGAAGAAGCAATATTTGCTTCTGGACGGAGTACCAATTTTAAGGCGAACGATAGATGCATTTGTTTTTAATAACAGTATTGATAGAGTTTGTCTTGTTGTTCCGGAAGAAGATATTCTGTTTTGTAATGAAAATATTTTAAAAAAATACTCAACAAAAAAAAAGATCACCGTTACAGCTGGTGGTGTTGAAAGACAACAATCTGCTTATAACGGGCTGACTTATTATAATGACCATTGTGATGATGATATAATACTTATTCACGATGGTGTAAGGCCGTTAATAGATCAAAGAGATATCGATGCTTGTGTAAAAGGGGCTGAAAAATATGGCTCAGCAATTATTGGAATACCGGCATTTGATACGATAAAAAAAATTAATAGTGATGCAAATGTTGAAAACACCCTTGAAAGAGAAACTATATGGATGGCGCAAACACCTCAGGCTTTTAAGTATAAAATCTTGATCAAGGCCTATAATAATGCTTTAGAAAAAAAAATATCCGGTACGGACGATTCATCACTTGTAGAACTTATCGGCGAAAAAGTTAAGATAATTGAAGGGCGAAGGAGTAATATTAAAATTACTACTAAAGAAGATATGGCGATCGCTGAAACCTTGATAAAATATTGATAATATTTATTTTTGTAGGTTTATTCAGGCTTTACAAAAAATAAAAGTGTTGATTCTCTACAAGACTTATGATAACAAATTATCCAGATTACTTGCACGATATATTGTTTTTATAAGTTTTTATAGTAAATTTTATTTATCAGGAAAACTTTATGACTGACGAAGAAAAAAATGACGAACGAAGAAATAATAAAAGATTTAAAGTTGACGAGGGTGCCTTCGCAGCGTTAAGTCCAGATTCTTCTATTATGGGCCAGCTTGATAATATCAGTAAAGGTGGCTTGTGTTTTAAATATATTGTACATGAAGATCAATCTGCAGAGATGGAAGCGACACATGTTTTTGTTGGAATTAACGGGTTCTATCTTGAAAAAATGCCATATAAAGTTGTTGAAGATATACAGGTAGAGAATAATTCTACATTGAGTTCAATAAATATGAGACGAAGGCGTCTTGAGTTTGTCGATTTATCACTGAATCAGGCAGCACAGCTTGATTACTTTCTAAAAAACAGAACGGGTGACTCTGAGGAATAATCCTTAATAATTTATACCCGCTTCTTACTTTTCTTGTTTCTAAATCTTAACAAGCTCTTTTGCAATTGGTCCAAAGGGGCTGAGTTGCGCCGTGAATCTGATCTTATCTCCTGTTGTTAGGTAGTCAATAGGAAGATTGATTGATTTCGTGTCAAGGATTATCAACTTATTTGTATCAACATGTTCAACAATAGCAAATTCAGAGTTATCTGAGTCGAACCATTTAATTACTCCAGTTGTCATGATCGATCCTCCTATTATCGAATATTCAGTTTAAACCACAGAAAAGGCTTAAGTCTAATATTTTATCGTTATATATGTAAAACTAAACTGCTAATTCACCAATGTAATGAATACTATCTACAATAATTGTGCCATGATTGTTGTAAATCTTTAAAGATGTAAATGGTTAATAACGTTGTAAAAACAAACCAAATCACCGATGAATCATTTCAGAAAAAAATAATGTTGCTATATTTCGATGAAATGGTTATATATCACCAACTGCGATTTATGAATTATAACCACTTCAAAAAGAGACTCTCTAATGAATGATGATAAAACTTTTAAATTGTTCAAATCATTTTCTGATGAACTAGACCTTGATATACTTCAATTAAAATTTCTTAATGCCTTATTATCATTGCAAAATGTTGAAAGAGGGTCTATCTGGATAAAAACAGATTCAGGATATTTATGTGTCGATGCCGTAGGACCACAAAGTGATAATATAAAGGGTGTTTCAATTAAAAACATTCAACCCAGTATTGTCGGCTGGGTTATTGAAAATGGGAAAATGGCTATTTCTGACCCGCAGAAAGATGAAAGACACTTTAGTGCTTTAGAAAAGAACCTGCGTGTGAAAAGTCAAATGATCGTAACCTTTCCGTTGCTTTTGAAGGAAAATAAAGTATACGGTGCAGTGCAGTTGATTGATACCAGTTTAGATAATAATCAGATAAATATTGAGCAGGAATATCTTGATTACCTGCAAAACCTTGTTGATACAGGTGCTGTCGCATTAGGTAATGCGATAGCTTATACACAACAAAAAAATGAAGCTCAATATCTGAAGCAAACTCTCAGAGAAATCCGCAATGATGGAGTCATGGTAGGGCAGGAACATGTTTTTATTGAAGCAATGGAAATGGCCAGACGGTATTCAAATTCAGATTTTCCTGTATTAATTACTGGTGAAAGTGGAACCGGAAAAGAACTAATGGCAGAAAGGATTCATCAGTTAAGTGATAGGGCTGATAAGCCTTTTTTAATACAAAACTGTAGTACTATTCCTGAAACATTATTAGAAAGTGAATTGTTTGGTTATAAAAAAGGAGCTTTTTCAGGGGCAACGAAAGATAGAATAGGTCTTTTTGAAGCTGCTGATGGTGGAACTGTTTTTCTCGATGAAATAGGGGATATGCCTGTTACATTACAGGCCCGAATATTAAGGGTTGCCCAAAGCAGTGAAATTAAACCAATTGGTTCAACATCTGTTAAACATGTTGACATAAGGATGATATCTGCAACCAATGTTGATATTCAAAAGGCAATAGAGAAAGAAGAATTCAGGTCAGACCTTTTTTACCGCCTGTCAGTTCTACCACTTAATTTACCTCCGCTCAGGAAAAGAAAAAACGATATTCCACTTTTAATGAATCATTTTTTAAAAAGAGAGTCGTTGAAACTTGATGTGACTTGCAAAGTTATTAGTAGTGATGCCATGCCTCTGTTGATGAATTACGGGTGGCCTGGGAATATACGAGAGTTGGAAAATTTAATCAGATATTTGCTGGTGTCAAGTGCAGATGAAGTTATTCATGCAGTTCATTTACCTCAAAATATTATTGGGCACAGACCCGTTTCAACTGTTGTTGAAAATGCTGATAATATTGTAGATAATGATTTTCAACAAAGGGCAACTTTCACTGACCAAACAGATCTGTTTGGTCATTTAACATGGGAAGAAGTGGAAAGGAAGTATGCTGTGCACGCATTGAAAAAGAATAATTGGAATGTAACAAAAGCATCTCAATTTGCAGGGGTAAATCGATCAACGTTCGCATCAAGAATCAGGAAACTCGGTGTTTCTAAAGAATTATAGTGTGAAAAAAATGTTAGTGCAGATGAATATGCATCTAGTTCATTCTGACTATGACTTTTATGAAAAAAAAATCATTGTAGTGCGTATCCCATGACTGTCTCATGTGGTGTTTCTGAATCTATATAGCCAATGGCGCCAGGGTAACTTGTGACCACCTCTATTAGTTTTTCTTCAGTTTTACATATTTTAGGTAGGCTACATGACCCTGCAAAATACGCACGTTTCCAGAAACGACCAAGCTTTTCAGGGGCTATGTTTAGTATTTCATTTGTAAATTTTTTGTGGGTTTCACCTTGTCTTAGTAGAACAATCACAATTTTCCTACCATCATCCCATCTTGTTTTGTTACCCAAATAAATATCGGAAGCCATTTTTTTTGTAAAAGGCTTTGTCTTAACTGCATTATTGATTATAACCATGACTTCACCTGCAGGTACCGATGAGGCAGAAAAAAAAATGAGTGATAGTGTTACTATAGTTAAATAAACTTTTTTCATTATCAATCTCCGATAACTAAAAGCTGAAAGTTGTTTTTAATGCAAACATTGTCCAATCTTTCTCTGTGCATCCTGGTGTTATTCCGTATCGCTCTGCTGTTGTAGCTGTGGGCAGGTTATCGGGCTCTGCTAAAAAGACACCATTTATGAAATGTTCTTCAACTTTAACAATCCAGAAATCAGTAATGTTAAAACGCAGACTTATTGCAAAATCTTTTTGCCACGCGTAAAACTCATATCCATCCGGATAGTTGCTGCCACTTCTATTGTTTTTGTCCTGGTAAAAAACAGAATAGTATGCACCTGTTTCAAGCCACTTATTGACCCTGTATGAAACCTGACCATAATAAGCTTCACGCACACGGCTTAGATCTGTAATTTCAATGCCAGTTGTAGTTTTTACCTTGGAAACAATGTCTCTGTAGCTGTATTCTGCACTGAACATAAAATCATCATTGGTATATTCCAAAGACCCTATTAAGTATAAAAACCTTGAGAAATCCATTGTAGCATCAATAATTGTACCAGTAGGTGCTGGTGTCGGCGCTGGTGCCTTACCATCAAATTCGACTTTAAAATCAACAAAAGTACCAGCAAGAATTAATCCTTGAAGCGGCGTTTGCCATTTTAGTCTGCTGCCAAAATAATCTTTGAAACTGGCTTTTTCAAATACAATTTCAGTTGTATTGATATATTTTAGGAGACTGCCATCTGGGTCGACCTCTTGCGTTCCGGTAAACAGGTCATATCTTAAGCTGCCAATAGAGCCTAACCCAATATTACCATAAACCAAACCACCCTGGGTGCTAATCATTATCTCTCGTTGATATTTATTGTAAACGCCTTGTGGAAGTAGTACAGGGACCCAGAGCATATCGTAATCCTGCACCTCATTGTATAAACCAAAGGGTGTTTTAAATTTACCCACCTTGATTCCGAGATATTCTCTCCACTGATAGTCAAGAAAAGCCCAATCAAGTTTAACGTTATTATTACCCACATCGCCAAGATCGTATGAATAAATCTGCATACCGATTCTGATATTATCAGTCATTTCACTATTGAAATTGATTCCAAACTCAGTGAATTCAAAACAGCCGTTTTTTGATTGACACAAGTAATTGTTATGTTGGGATTTTAAATATCCGGTACTTGCAAATCCGTGAATTTCAATGTCGTCAAAATATGCAGACGAAACTGCAGGATAGCAAAACAGAACAATCAACAGCAGGATTGCGGATCGATTCATCGTTTTAACGCTCCAATTTATGAAACTTCTAAAGGAAAATCAGGACTTTTAAATAGAAAGATTATTAATTTTATATTATAAAAAAAAGACGATAATTTGTCAATTGTTTAATCGGTTAGTAAGGCCTGCCTATCTGTTATGATAAGCAGGTTCTTATAGTAGATTTATTGAGAAAGTTTTTCTAAATTATCTTTTGCAAAAGTGATTGAAGGGTCTATTGAGAGTGCTAGTTTATAGAATTTTATTGCCATTTCTTTGTTGCCAAGGTCACGATAATTAGATGCGATATTTGCATAGTCAATTGCAGAGCTTGGATCGATTTCAACAACTTTTTTGAAATTATCAATTGCTTTCTCATGATTTTTCAGCATAAAATTGCAAAAACCCATGAGGTTAAAAATATCTGTTCGCTGATCGTCAATTTTAGCACCTTTTTCAAGAACTTCAATAGCTTCCTCATATTCTCCTGTGTCCTTTAAGCATACTCCGAGATAAGAAATGATATCAGGAATATTCAGTTCAGAAGGATCAAGGATAAGGGCTTTACGCAAGTGTGGAAGAGCAGAAACAGGGTCTTCTAGAGCAATGTATGACAGGCCGATATAAAATTGTGTATAATATTTTCCCGGCAGTTTTTTTTCAATATTATTTAGTTTAAGTATTGCCTCAGCTGGATCAAAGGTTTCTGTAATCAGACGTGCTGCAAACATGCCAATACTTGCTTCAACTGCACGTTCACGAAAGTGTGCACCAGGAATGATTGTATAAAATGCAGGGATTTGGAGCTCTTTGTGCATCGTATTGATCAGCAGAACATCCATACCCATTTTCTGAATTGCCTCAACTTCATTCTCAACTTCTGTCTTTATGTTATCATTAGAAATATCTGGTAATTCCTGTATTGGTTTCATTTTTTCAGGTTTTGTTATAAAATCAGCTTTTTCTAGTTCAGTAAATTTGGGGAGGCCGCTCGCTACATAATTTGATTTTGTATTAAAATCACCTGCCAACTGAGCTGTTTCCGTTAGAGCACGGCTAAGAGCTTTTTGTGGATCCGGTGCTGTTCCAGCTGTCCATACTATTTCACTAAGAACTGGAAAAGTTGCCGGGTCATACGCTAAAACACCAACAGTAGGTATCCCAGTATCGAGGGAAAAGTCAGAAATAAAAACTTCTATACCCTCTTTTTTATATTTTTCAAGCATTTCAATAACCATAGGATCAGTGGCTGAATCAGGGTCAATTGCTTCTATTTTTAAATTGTTATGACTGATGAGTGATGATGTGTGTCTTTCAATAACCTCACTAATCCCCTGACAGATCGCTTCTTCAGTACAATTGCCCGCAGAAGGACCATTGAATTCGTTGATCATATAAAACCAGTTAAACGGTACAAGCACTTCTTTTTTTTGGGTAAGATTATATGCTTTTGCCCATTTAAGAGGAAGATCTTCGAATATTTTTCTATTGATTTCAATATCACCTGTATCATGTACTGACTGCATAATCATTTCAAATGGAATGGCATCTTTTTCCACATTTTTGTACGTGTCAGTGATAAAGTTTTCCTGGTTGTTTACAAAACTAAAAAAACTAAACCTTTCGGCCAGTTCCATAACTGCACTTGCTTTGGCTTGCTCAGGAGTTGCCCCTTTGCCCATTTGTTTGTTAGTACCTGTCATTGTTTTAGCATCAGTACCACAGATTGAGAAAAAAACCGGAATATCAAGGCGGCCATTATCAATTCGTTTTGTTTCTTGCAAAATATCAAGATTGAGTTGTTTTGTTTTTTCTATAAAATTGTTAACAGTTTCTTCGGGTGATATTATTTTATCTTGATCAATAGTATGCTTTTTTATTGCGTCTGTTAGCTTAATTGTAGTATTCATTTGTACCTTATTTTTATTAAAATTATTCAGTATTGCTTCTCGCTACCACGGTGTGGTATTAACCAGCAACAATAAACTGAAATAGTTTTTTTTGCAAATAATTTAACTTTTTTATATGTGAGAAAATGAATTATGAGTATTCTCAGTGCGATAGGAAATACACCGCTTGTTGAATTAGAGCGTATGTGGGATCCGAAAAAAA
>JQIA01001959.1_pt1 | contig 11041 bp, 4 predicted proteins | sample 811431 | NCBI WGS metagenome assembly JQIA01 (sample SAMN02998118, study PRJNA258478) | marine sediment metagenome | biome: marine; feature: seafloor; material: sediment; isolation source: oil-polluted sediment collected from 3 locations (0.5 km, 0.7 km and 0.9 km)... | place: USA: Gulf of Mexico ... | reverse complement strand
CCTTGGTCGGCATTAACGGTATCGGTTACTTTTAATCGCCAGCTGCCATTGATTGCCTGGCCTTTGAGTACTTGCAGGTTGTTGCTATTTGCCAAGGTATAGGTTTTTATGATGTTATCAGATGAACCTCCCGTATGGTTATGGATAAGCACGCTGGTATTATCTGGCGATGTCAGTTCTACTATCAAATCTTTGATGAATGTATGGCTGATATCTAGTTCGAGAACAATATCGTCAAGTTGAGCAACGGTTGTTATATCCAGGGTACGTTCTATACCATTTTGGCTGTTATCAGGGATAATAACTCCAGGGCTATCGCTGATGACTATTGAATTATCTGTTTGCCCCACTATTTCTATTGACCAGTTTTGTAAACGACCACGATCAGCTTCAGCCATATCCTGTATGTGCAGGATCCAGTTTCCCTCTATAGTCTCACCAACTAGGTGGTGTAAGTGTGGGACTGAGACGATATCAAATAACCGATGAATATCATTGCCACTACCACCTTCTCGCTCATGTAGTACCACTTCTGTGCCAAGTGGTGATATGAGTGTCAGACGTAAATCACTGATATAACTGTGGGTGATGTTGATATTGATTTTTATCGATTCAAGTAGAAAATCATTGGGACATACAATAGTGCTTTTAATGCCTCTTGTGTTGTTATCCGGGATACTTTTATCAGGTGATATCGCTCCAGTAAATATTTCATTACCTGTGATTGGTAGTTGGCTTAATGCTGCACCAACCGCTGCTAGTGCATCGACTTTACCATAACCAAACCAGGGACTCCAGCTGCCCTCGATATCACCATTATCAATAAATTGGCCATCATCAAAAGGGGCAATAGGAGAGATATCCCAACTGGTGTCTGTATTATAACTTGCAGGAGGTGTGCGTGGATAATGATCAAAATTCAGGTCTTTTGCAGCGGTTTGTTTTAATAAAGTGACCACTTGTAATGCGCTGAGATTGGGGTTGGCAGATATCACTAAACCAGCAATGCCTGCCACTAAGGGTGTGGCACTTGATGTACCACCAAAACGATCAGTAACACCGCTAGGTGTACCTGTTGTGGTGGTAATCCCCAATCCTTTGAGATTATTAATTCGGGAATATTCATGACTGTTGCTGGTTGGAGCACACAGTGCCATGCCTGGCCCATAATTTGAATAGTGAGAACGTTTAGCCGTACTTGCCAGTGCTGCAATATGCATGAGTCCTTTGATATTGACCAGATTATTACGGAAACGTTTAGTAGACTTTACGCCAACCCAATTCCAGGAACCATTGGACAGCTGATTCCAGCCATTGTCATAAGGCACATCAATTGAGGCTGTGTGATTAATTAAACAGTTTTCATTGCCTGCGGCCCATAAAAAAATAATGCCTTTTCCTCGTGGCCCACCAGTAAGAGCTAAATCAGTTATCTTGTTAATCACTGGTATTGCCCACATACTAATGGGAACACCACCCCAGGAGTTTGACATAACGTCAGCCTTGTCGGCAATAAAGTCTAATACTGTTAGTAATTTTGAATCGCTAATAAAGAGAGATGAACCAGATGACTCCCATTGTATGGGCAATAACTGACAGGCAGGAGCAGCACCAACTGTCATGACGGCATCAATTTCACCCGCAATAACACCACAACAGGATGTGCCATGATTAGCACCCGTTTTATACATCTCATCTGGATTGGCGTCTATTTCTCCTGCGCTAATTAAGCGTTCACCGCGCAAGTAACCCCATTGAGCAAATTTCGCCGTAGAATCAAAGTCCTGATGATCCAGTTTACAGCCATCATCAGCCACAGCTATGACTACTTCATCGCTACCATAACCATCAAGTAGATGCCATGCCTCTTCACAACGTGTACTGGATCTGGGGTCATAGTCTGAGTGGTTAAAGTGCGTATGCAAATGCCATTGCTGCTGATATTCGGGGTCAATTGGTATGGGCACATCGTAGGTCTGTACTCTTTGATTTAAATCGTGTTCTACCAACGCAATTAATGGTTCATTTTCGGTTAATTGAGTCACTAGTTTAACAGGGTTAATGCCAGTGTGTTCTGTTAGTTGTAGTAAAAATTCGTGGTGGTTATAAGCCCTTTTATTGACTAAAGCATAACGCCCCATAAACTCATCTATTTGTTGACTGCTGGCATTGTCTTTAAAGGTAACAAAAACTCTATCAGTAATGAGGAATTCCGCACCAGTACTGGTTTCATAATAAGCATGATGGGTGGGGGCAATGTTTCTGTTTCTTGTCATCATTGCTTCCATTTCAATCGCATGCGTTTTTATTTTGGTAGAGGCCGATGAAACTTGTTCATATTCCAAAATTTTAACATCACTGAGGTTTTTAGGAGTGGTGCGAACTATCATCTGGTCCATACTTTTTTCCAAGGCAAGTTTTTGCCCACAACGGTATGTATAAGTTTGTGTTTTATTATTCATTGTTTTTCTCCTATAAATTTTTACCTATGGTTGAGTGTGACTTTGAAGCTTATTTTCTCTCATGCTCTATCAAATAAATTCCCATCAAATATATTCTGTTGTGCTACAAGATCATAATTCGTAGAAAAATTAATTGGTTTGACTGATGACAGAATAGTTTAGAGCCTGAATGAATTAAGCGTGTTTTAGGGCAGTTTGTGCCAGCGCTTTGCCAGCTTTTCAATCAGATTGGCATAAGGTTTAACCAGTCCTGGTGAAATGTTTTTCTGGGATTTAATTAATAAATTTAATAGAAACCTCACTTTTTTTCTTTTGTTGAGTTTGAAAAAGTCTAAGGTTATTGTGATTTCTCGATTGGGAGTAAATTGCCATTGTGGCGTTAAAAAGTTATCTAGCCTTACCTTATAATTGGCTGCACGACCGCTTTGATCTGAAAGCGTTGATAGCCTTTGATGGACAGCGGCTACAAATATTTTTTCGCGGGTTGTGGCTGCGATATTTTTTCGGGCTCTATTCCAACCAAAAACCTTAAAAAGAAGGGTAAATTGAGGTAAATAGTTGTGCTCTTTGGCACTACTTGGCCATTTTCCTGTTTTACGTGATTGTTCAACAATTGTAAATAAGTTGTTAATGTCTTGCCAAGCCCAATCAGTCCACCTTTCTAAATAGGATAAACTTTTAATAATCTTTTTTTGATCACTTGCTTTTGCGATATTCATAAAAGTTTCTTTTATTGGAGGTGGCACACAGGGTTTATTATTAAGGCATAGAATCATTCTCACATAGCTGTCGGTATTTTTCAGTGCCAGTGCTGGTTTTTTGTGAAGAAAACTGATGAGTCGAGTGGTATCATAAGCAATATCATCAGTATCAATGGCTCCATGTCCGGCTTCATGAATGATGGTTTCTGCACGGCTTAGAAGTGTTTTCTTTGGATCAAACATAGGTTGACAAAGTGTAACTGTTGCGTTGGCTTTACTGCCTAAGCTATAAGCTCCAGTGCCATCACAACTGGAGTGGCACTCATTGGCGCAAAGGTGTTTGGCAGGTAAATGAACATCCATTTGTTTTTTCCAAATTTTCATGTTTCTAATGACCTTATTTAAATACCTATGTGAGCCAAACCATGTTTTGACCATATTTTTAGAGGTTTTGCCTTTAGTTTTTAGTTTTTTGTAAGCATTTGCCATCATTTTTTGTGCTTCAAAGATGGCTGGTTTAACAATGTCTTTTTCTAGATTTGGTTTATCACCTTTATCACAAGGGCCTCTGCCTTTGTCACTAGCAAGCCAGCCAGATGGTGTATTTGCACAGTTATTGGGTGTCTTTTTACCGCTGACTGAGATCTGCACCATTCTTTTGTTGGGATAATTCAACACTCCAATAGAGGCGTTAGGTAAGCCTTTGCTGACATTGGGAAGCAAAATCCAGAAGGGTTGCCCAAGGCCTTTTAATTCTTTGGCGACAACATTGGCCCTCTTTTGGGCGAGTAAATTGCCGTTATTAGCCACTTCATCTTCGCTTTGAAAACCTGTGATATCAAGCCTTTGGAAAGGGAATTTGTTAGCGATTATCTTAATGATTTTTTTGTCTTGAGCATCAAGTGTCTTATCATTTCTAGCAAAGAATATTTTCATATCCCCACTGTTTTTCTCTTCATCAATCAGTAAATCTGATGCTTGGATAGGTTGCTTTATATGAGCCGGTATTTTGTTTTTCAAACTGGCTTCATCTAAACACCGGAGGGTCTGTTGATCAATGATGCCACTTGATTTTATACCTTGATCTTTTTGAAACTGTTTAACGACGTTTTGGGTTTTAGATTTGAACAGACCATCAACTCCTTGTTTGTTTCTGCCATTTTTGCCTAATCCTTTATAATTGAGATCCGCCAAAGCTTGTTGAATTAATAGTATAGCTGTTCTGTTTTTAGAACGGTATTTTATGGTTTTTATACCAGTATAAGTCGCCACAATATCAGGATGCAATGGTAGATTAGCAGGCACTGATCGGGCATTAACTTTTTTTGTATCACAAAGTCTTTGAATGGCCTGAGTATTGTGATCATGATTCTGTTGAATAACATGAGTCAGTTCATGCGCCATTAATTTTTTACCTGCTGAATCAGATGAGTATTTTCCAGCACCAAAAACAACATTGCTTCCGATAGTGAATGCTTTGGCATTAATTAATTTTGCGGTCTTAGCAGCATGGCTATTGGTATGTAATCTGACATGAGAAAAATCGGTACCAAAACGCGGTTCAAAGAATTGTTTATTTGCTTGGCTTAATGGTTGACCTCCACTTTGTAACGATCGAATATTAGCATTGATCGTTGAGGTCACTTTTGGTGTTTGACCTGATGATTTTTTTTGTAATATTTTCTCCTCATCTTCACACCCTTTACATTTGCGTTGAATATTACTTATATTTGAGTTTTTTGAAGGTGCAGACATACGCATAACCTGGTCAGCCACTCTATCTGCTTCCTGTTCATATTTATCATTAGGTGCTCCAATCTTAAGTTTCGGCTGAATAATATTTTTTACAATAGAGTGGTGTTTTATAGAAATAGGTGTTTTTGAAGTTTTATACTTCTGGTTTGAGTGGTTTTGTTTCACTGAGTACATGTTAATTATTCTCTTTTCTATAATATTTGTTTTCTTTTTTCTCTATCAAATGTATCTGACCCCATTGATTAATAGCTGATGCTTTGGTGTGCTTAATAAAAATAGGTTTAGATGTTATTTTTGTTATTTTGCTTTGTTGTGTATAATTCATAATTATGCTTAAAATAAGAGAATTTAAATTTCTAGAAGTTAAGGCATTCTATTGCATTGACTTTGTTCTAATTCACCAGCACCAGAATTAATATTGCCAGACGCCATAAGATTGTTTCTATTAGAATGATGTGAACCATTATTTAGAAGAACATGGCCCAACTCATGAGCGGCGATGATTGGGACTGTACCCGCTTGATTAGATATCAAAATAGAATCAGGGAGAGATGGGGTATATCTGGCAGCACCAACTCCTTCAGCTAAATTACCTGAACTAAGTGAAGGAACATAATATGCATGTATTGCATTACCTCCAGGTCTTATTTGAAGCAGCTGTTGTAATTCGTTAGTTGCAGTTGAACCAGTGTTTAAAACACCATTAGGTGGAGTTAAATCTAATATATTTGTATTAATAGAAACTCCTCCCTTAACATTAATCATTATTCCACATTGGCACAAAACAGAATTAATTGTTGGCAAATCATTATTAATTGACCGAGTTGATCCTGGTAGATTTACCGCAAATATATCTATTGTTTTTCTGGAAGTACATGGAAGTCTTGCCCTCTGAATATTTTCAGATTGTTTACTCTGGATATCCAAATTAGTTGTTTCATTAACGGTTCCACTTTGCTGTACCACATGGGTTAATTCATGTGCCATTAATTTTTTTCCTGCCAATCCAGATGAATACTCACCTGTACCAAAAACAACATTATTCCCATGAGTAAAAGCCCTAGCATTAATAGATTTAGCAGTACTGGCTGCTTGACTATCTGTATATAAACGAACATGAGAAAAATCCGTACCAAACCGAGGTTCAAAAAAACTTCTTTCGGATTTACTTAACGGTTTTCCTCCACCCTGTAATGATTGAATACTGGAGTTAATTGTAGGAGTCACTTCTGGAGTTACACCAGGTGGCTTTTTCTGAATTAATTCATCTTTCTTGGCACAACCTGCACACTTGCGTTGAATATTATTAATAGTTGATGTTGGTGAGCTATTTATCAGGGAAGACTGCGTTGGTGTCGGCATACGCATTACTTGGTCTGCGACTCTATCCGCTTCCTGTTCGTATTTATCATTGGCTGCACCAATCTTAAGTTTTAGCTGGATAACAGCTTTTACCGAATTGGCATGATTAATAGAAACGGGTTTTGATACTGTTCTATTTTTTTGTTTTTTCTGTTGTAGTGCATGATTCATAATAATTCTCGCGACTTTTTTACAGTTTAAGACTGGTTTTAGCAATTTCAATTATCTTTGCAGAGGTTCTCAGGGATATGCCAAACTGTTGGAGTTTGGTAGCTGATATATCTGCCAATTGTTGTACTGTTACGATATTGTTTTTTGCTAACAATGCTTGGTTAGCCTTACTTATACCCTTGAGATCTTTAACGGATTTTACTCTTAATAGCAGCGGCTGAACTTCTGCACGAAATTTATTAAAGCTTGTTAATTGTGTTTGTAGTTCTTGCATTCGTTGCTCAGAAAGGTCTTTATTTTGTTTTAGACCATCAATCTGTTCCGTTAACTTGTTTATGTTTTTTTCTGCCAGTGTTTTGTCTGTATTAACCTGTTCAAATTGTCTGAGTATACTGGTGTTTTGTTGTTTTAAGTCAGATATTTCCTTTTCTAATATCAATACTTGATTGCTGTTTTTGATGGAGGCTTGTTCCAATAAGGAAACATTGCTGGTCAGTTTTTTCTTTATTGGCACTGCAATCACACCAGGTTTATAGCTGTAACGAGCCGATTCGATTTGTTGCAAACTGATCTTATCTTTTTGACCACTGTTAACCAGTCCAGCTACTGTTTCTTTAAACAGATCTTGTCCATCGATTTTTAGCTGATCAAATAATTGAGACTGATCTATGTTTAATGCGGCTCTACCCAGGTTAAGCTGTTGATTATTAATTTTTAAGGAGCCAGTTTGCTGTTGGTTATTAAAATCAGGAATTATTAAACAACATATTTCTTCAATTGCCCATGCAACAATAGGACCAATGGGAATCATAGATAGCCAGTAGGACATGGTTGGAAAGGTTTTGACATATTTACGTTTGGTAAAGTTACAGATGTTATGTACTTGACTATCCTTGATACTAAGACAGCCCAGATAAACTTTGTCACCTTCTTCACATTCGGGACAATCCACTAATAGTTTATGACAGAAACAATCTTTTAAATACTGTAAAACCCTAGAAAGAAGCTGACTATAGGCGTCCAACACATCATCTCGGTATTTCTGTAGTGTACCACGCTGTTGCTGATAGACTTGTAATTGGTAATCCAATACTGTGATTGATTGTCCTGTGTAGTTTAACACGTATATATTTTGGCTTTTGTCACTATTGAGTATATCAACAGGGCCTGCCTGTACTGGGATACTACTTAATAGATCAGTGTCATACAACTTTCTGTTACCAGGAATATATTGTATGTCGTTTTGATTGTATCTACTGGCAATAACACCGTTGAATTTGCCTTTTTTTAAGTATTTTAAGGCTATTTGGTCGTTTTCTCCTAAAGGGTGGTATCTGTCACCAAACCACTGGATAAAGTTATCATTTATTGGTTCTGTATTGCCCGCATCAAATCGACAAAGTTGTTTATTGCTGTCTTCATTTATCACAAGATATAGGGAAAAGTTATTATTAGCTCGGGCTTTAGTGGTATTGTTATTCGCAGGTATACTGGTTAAATCAGATGAAGCAGGGGCAGGACGGTTAGTTGATGGAGAAATCACAAAGCCATCATTGCCTTCAACACCTCTTTGGTTGACAATTAGTAAGGCTGTAATAATTCGTTGTGATCGAGAGTTGTTACCGTTGAATGAAACCAGACTATTGTAATAACCGTTATCACAAGAATTTGTTTCTAAACGGTTGCTAATTTTTGCTTTTTTGAAAGTAGCAGCTGCCAGACTTTCTGTTTGATTATCACTTTGTAAAAAGTTGCTTGCAAAAACCTGGTCTGTTTTACTGTCAAAGGCAATATGGCCAGAAGCAGAAAAGACCCAGTTAACGGTATGTTTTGTGGTCTCAAATAAAGTAGTAGTGTCGAATAAAAAAACACCTTTACACAAGGCAACAGCAAACAGTTTTTTACTTGACCAGGGAGATATTTCTAACTTAACAATCTTGGCATCATTGATTGTTAGTATTTTCCAATCCTGCTCTATATAGCAGTCCTTAAGGTTCGAATTTATACCAGCAAGCTTTGTTGCTGCTATTATGGTATTTTTATTATTTTGAACGGCTGATACATGTATATTGTTTTTTGAGTCAATAATAAAGTCACTGATGCTGTTATTCTTTATTTCAGGTACTTTTAAAATTCCGGCCAGATCTCCAGTACATTTATCTTTGGTCTGCTTAAAAACATAAATATTCGGATTGTTTCGTTGCCAGCCAAATAGTAAGTTACCATTTGGGTGTATGCGAACGTGGTCTAGTTTACTGGGTGTAAACCAGGTGGCACGACAACTATCGGCAAAGGGATATTGGGGAAACTGACCGTTGTTAAGCTGCCCACAAAATGTTTTACTGCTCAGTATTTTTAATAGGTTGTCGTACAGGTCTTTTAATAACAGGTGTTCGCAAGGCGAAACATTTAATACCGTATTGGTTTGATCGTTGTTTCTATGAAAGGCAATATTGGCTAAAGCCAAACTTCTTCTTTGTGCCGGTGGGATGTGTTTTTTACCACAGGAGGACAGTGCACATTGGGCCTCTATTTGACTGCTTTTTAATTCGGCTTTTACTGAATCAATCAGTTCTATTATGCACTCATTATAAAATTCTAATAATAAACTATCATTTAGTTTATCTTTCAGTCTGTCCTGCCAATTTTTTTCTTCATCGTCATAGCGTTCGAACTTAACTTCGACTTTATTGTTTTGGCCATGATCCAAATACAGGCATATACCCTGATTTGCATCCAGACGAGCAGGGACGATATTTAGTTTTTCCAAAGCATCGATAACATTAATATTGATGTCGTCACTGATATATAGATCCCGTCCTTCACAATCCAAAGCGTAGCCTGAACTTAAATTGACTGTGTTGGTATCTTTATCACAACTCAAAGCTAAACCACAGACTATACCCCAGCCATGCAGGTGTTTATTGTGCCATGGCAGGTCATTTTTTTTACACAGTTGCTCCAGAGCGCCTTGTACAGTTGTTGCACCCGAGAGTTCACAATGACTGTTATCATAACAAATATCATCAGCACGCAAATCTGTCAAACTGGGAAATTGTGGTGGCTGACAAGCCTTATATTTGTCACAATCACTGCCAGCTGGCAGGCTCATATTTCCATCTTCATCGACATTGACCAACAACATATAGTGATGGAGTTCTCCCTCAGGTGATGCCCCCAGGTTTGAGCCTTTATCTTTGAGCAGGATATCGCCTTGTTGGTGAATGGCCTCCCTTACCACTGCATTCCAGTAATCACCTGCCAATAAATCATTATCAGCCAGGGTTATTTTTAACGTAATAACTTCCAGTTCGATGGTGACAGTTTCACCGCCATCACTTACTGTGCCAGGACCTGAATTGATACCACTGGTCAGATCAAAAGGTCCTTCGAACCCTTCGGTTATTTTCCAGCTGTTTGCTGTTTTTTCTATTTTACACCAGCCATTCCAGCGGCGTACATAGTCTTTAGGAGGAGTATCAGATAATTCGTTTTGAATTTCGGTTCTTTTGCCATCAATCGTAGATTCGTTGGCATTATCGTGAGCAGGATGTTTGCCCAGTTGTTTTTCTGAAATTTCGTCAAAGTATTCATAAACGAATTGATTACTGGCAAAATCTGGTGGAGTATCGGTGGATTTATAGGCTTCGGCAGCATTTTCGGAAGACCATTTTAATACCATTTTATCGGGCTGATCGTTATTATCATAATGAACATCGTGAATTTCGGCTCTGAAATGATAGTTACCAACTGGCTCATTTAGCTCCAGTTCTTCGGCACACGGGTCACACGGATCAGAGTTGCTGGAAAGACTGCGTAGTGTAAGATGCAGACGAGCAGTGCCGATGCCAACGAAACACATGGGGTCAGTTTTAGGATCACAGCACTTGATTTGTGCCATGGTTTGAGTACGGGTGGTGGTATCAGCACCGTATAGACCTGGGTCTCTTAATTTATCGTCTTCTAACCAGATGACTGTTCTATCCCAGACATCAGCATAAAGTTTATAGGGTGTTTTAGGCAGTTCCGGTGCTTGTGGAAAGTAAAGTTGCTGGTCATAATTAAACAAAAGTTGTTTTTTAGAATCGGGTGGTTCAATGGGTTCTGTGGGCTTAAAATTACTGCGCGCCTCTGCTGGTATGCCATCGACATAGATCGTTCCCCAGTGTAGGCTGGGAATATCATCATCAACCTGTAACAGCGCATTGCATCGAGGTGTACCACTGCCAATCACATCTTTTAAGGCGCGGTTGAGTCGGTCACGTGAGATGAGTGCCTGTTCGTTTAAATCAAAATCGGTAATCATTCTCCCTTGTTGATGACAGACAGCGGAATAATCTTTATCGTTTTGTTTGCTGTTTCTTGAATTTTGAATTTTCATGGTATTTTATCCGTATATTGTATGTTGTTATACTTCGCTTAGTAGTTCATTTAGTGATCTGTCAGGAATGATGACTGCTGACATTCCTGTTGGCATAAAATCGATCAGTTTTTTTATGATAGCCTGTTGTCTTGCTACCAAATGTAAATGGTGATACGCCCCCATCTCTGCTCCATCGGCAGCACCATTGGCAATTTCTATAGGTGTTG
>JQIA01001958.1_pt1 | contig 11046 bp, 6 predicted proteins | sample 811431 | NCBI WGS metagenome assembly JQIA01 (sample SAMN02998118, study PRJNA258478) | marine sediment metagenome | biome: marine; feature: seafloor; material: sediment; isolation source: oil-polluted sediment collected from 3 locations (0.5 km, 0.7 km and 0.9 km)... | place: USA: Gulf of Mexico ... | reverse complement strand
TTGTACTTGAGCACATCCAACTCGGAAAAAGAGAGCAGGAGAACAAAAAAGCACATCAACAGCGACATCAAATCAGCAAAGGTGGCCATCCAGGCGGGAAGGCCCTTCGGACATTCCGGGCACTCTTCAGCTACTAAAGACATTTTTCAGCATCACTAACCACTGCCCAAAAAAGACCGCAATTAGTCCTTCTCATCGGCCAGATCCCTGCGGGACACTGCCAGGTAGGTTTTAAGCATGGAATCAATCACACGCGGGTTCTGCCCCGCCTGTATCGCGGACAGTCCATCAATGCACATAGACTTAAGCTGCCCCTCCTCCACTGCCCTTAAAGTAAGTTTGTCGGCGATGGGGATAGCAAACATATTAGCAAGTATCGCACCGTACAAGGTTGTCAAAAGTGCTATTGCCATAGCCGGGCCGATCGATTGTGGATCATCCATGTTGGCCAGCATCTGCACCAAACCCACCAGAGTTCCGATCATACCCATCGCTGGAGCCACATCTCCCATTGCTTCAAAAACCTTAGCCCCCCATTTATGACGCTCAAGGGTCTGTTTCATATCTTTAGCCAGCATATTGCGAACCACTTCACCATCATGACCATCTACCAGCATAGAGATACCATTCTGCAGGAAATCATTCTCTAGCTCCTCCTCCTCCAGAGCCAGCAGCCCCCCCTTGCGCGCCACATCAGCCAGGGAAACAACCGTAGGAATAAGCTCTTCGATATCATCAAGTTTAAAAACAAAGGCTTTTGCCGCCACCTTTACGGCCCCCAAAAACTGCACCATGCTAAATTTCATCAGCACAACCATAAGGGTGCCTACCCCTACAATAAGTAGCGAGGGTGCATTTAAAAACAGTAACGGCGAGCCACCCAGTACCATTGCTGCGACAACGATACCAAATGAGCCAATCAAACCAATCAGGGTTGCCAGATCCACTACATACTCCCACTCATACTAGGTCCTTCATATATCGGTTAGATTCAAAGAATCTGAAGAGCTTCTCACAATAGTTATCGGTCTCAGAATTCATCTACTGCGAACTCGACACGATCACCTAAGCCCATCAGACCTCCAGGAAAATTATTTCTACAAGCTTAGCTGCAAATCAGGAACATTTCAGGACCAAAACTCACAAAAAACATCAATTTCTATCAGGCATTTTGTTGTTAACGATAGAATAACTGATTCACAGGCGCCGCATGCAATTTGATTGACCTGCAGCATACAGTTGGTTAGGGTTTGCTGTTTCCAATAATATTATAGGATTTTTGGTCATGCCGAGAAAAAAACAGGCCTATGATTTTGAATCGGCGCTAACCGCGCTGCAAAAACTGGTCGAAACCATGGAAAAAGGGGAGCTCTCTCTGGAGGACTCGCTAGCCACATTTGAACAGGGTATCAAATTAACCCGTGAGTGCCAAACCATGCTGAGCAAAGCAGAGCAAAAGGTTCAACTGCTCATCAGAAAGAACTCTGGCATAGAAACCCAGCCATTGGAGTAGACACAATAGTGGACATAAAAAAGTTTATCGAACTTTGTCAGCAACGCGTCAATACTGCCCTAGTTGATCACCTGAGACCTTCTAAAGAAGTTGCCCCTAAGCTATACGAAGCGATGCGTTACAGCGTTTGCAATGGCGGGAAAAGAGTTCGGCCAATTCTGGTCTACGCGACAGCAAAAGCACTCGATTGCCTCTCGGAATGTTGTGATGATACTGCCTGTGCGGTAGAACTGATTCATGCCTACTCCCTAATTCATGACGACCTGCCGGCCATGGATGATGATGATTTACGACGCGGGCAACCCACCTGCCATATCGCTTTTGATGAAGCCACTGCAATTCTGGCCGGAGATGCCTTGCAAGCCCTAGCATTTGAAATCTTGGCCGGTAACCCAAAAATATCAGCAGTAAACAAAAACCTCATGCTGCAGCGCCTGGCTACTGCCAGTGGTGCTAGTGGCATGGTTGCAGGACAAGCTATTGATCTGGCCAGCACCGGAAAACAGTTATCACTCGATGAACTCAAGCTGATGCACCGCCATAAAACCGGTGCACTGATCAGCGCCTCTGTGATGCTGGGCGCACTTGTTTGTGACAGGGTGAACGACTCACAACAACAGGCTTTGGAAAGATACGCTGACTGCGTTGGCCTGGCCTTTCAGATAAAAGATGATATTCTCGATGTTGAAGGTGATACCCACACACTGGGTAAACAACAGGGTTCAGACCTTGTACTGAACAAGCCTACTTACACTTCCATACTCGGCCTGAACCAAGCCAAACAACAGGCCCAAGCGCTGCACCAAAAGGCCGTTGATGCGCTGCACATTTTTGGCCCCGAGGCAGACATGTTAAGGCAGCTGTCCACCTATATTATTGAACGCAACAAATAACGACACCCCTGGTGACTATTAGTGTAAAATGGGGAGTCTTTCTGTTGGCATTTATTCCACTATGTTTCATCACATACCCAGAACAAGGCCTGAAACGCCGCTGTTAGATCAGGTTGATACGCCTGAAGATCTGCGGCGATTTGCGGCGAACCAGCTACCACAATTGGTTGATGAACTACGGGTATATCTGCTGTATTGTGTCGGCCAATCGGGTGGGCATTTCGGAGCGGGTCTGGGTGTTGTTGAACTAACAGTAGCGCTGCACTATCTACTAAAAACCCCCCATGATCGATTGATATGGGATGTCGGCCATCAGGCTTATCCGCACAAAATTCTTACCGGCAGACGCGACCAGATGCCACGCATTCGACATAGTGACGGCCCCAGTGCGTTTCCCCAACGGGACGAAAGCCCTTTTGATACTTTTGGGGTAGGCCACTCAAGCACCTCTATCAGTGCAGCACTGGGTATGGCGCTGGCGGCACAACAAAAGGGAGAGAGTAGAAAATTTGTTGCCGTGATTGGAGATGGTGCACTGACCGCAGGAATGGCCTTTGAGGCGCTTAATCATGTGGCACACACCCATGCTAACATGCTGGTCATTCTCAATGATAACGACATGTCTATCTCCAATAGTGTCGGTGGTTTATCCAACTACCTGGCAAGAATTTTATCTAGCAAAGCCTACCATTCTGTTCGTGAAAGCGGTAAAAAAATACTGTTCAATCTGCCCGGAGCTTTGGATTTTGCCCGGCGCACAGAGGAGCATGTTAAAGGTATGGTCGTACCGGGCACTCTGTTTGAGGAGATGGGACTTAACTATATCGGACCGATCGACGGACACAATCTGGATGTACTGCTCACCACCATCAGCAATATGATAGAAACCGATGGCCCCCAACTACTGCATATAGTCACTCAAAAAGGTCGTGGTTTTTCACCGGCAGAAAAAGATCCCGTTGGATACCATGCCATCAACAAACTCGAGCCAAAACCACCCATCGAATTGGCTTCACCCCAAAAGCACAACCCCAGCTACTCTGAGGTATTCGGTGACTGGATCTGCGATATGGCAAAACTCGATGAACGCCTGGTCGGAATCACCCCAGCAATGGAGGAAGGTTCAGGACTCACACGATTTGCTGAAACATATCCAGAAAGATACCATGATGTAGCTATTGCCGAACAACATGCCGTTACCTTTGCCGCCGGGTTGGCCTGTGACGGCGCCAAGCCTATAGTTGCGATTTACTCCACGTTTTTGCAACGCGCCTATGACCAACTGATCCATGATGTAGCGCTACAAAACCTGGATGTCACCTTTGCCATTGACAGGGCTGGACTCGTGGGCCAGGACGGCCCTACTCACGCTGGCAGTTTCGATTTAACCTTTTTGCGCTGCATACCCAACATGCTAATAATGGCGCCGGCAGATGAAAACGAAACCCGACAGATGCTCTATACCGCATACCACCATGCAGGACCTGCGGCGGTACGTTACCCTCGCGGTAAAGGCCCAGGTGTTGCAATTCAAGAAGAAATGGCGGAGATACCCATCGGCAAAGGCATCCAATACCGCTCCGGCAGCAAAATCGCAATTTTGTCCTTTGGCACTTTGCTCAAACCCGCCATGGCCGCAGGCGAAAAACTCAATGCCAGTATCGCCAACATGCGCTTTATCAAACCACTCGATAAACAGCTAATTATAAAGCTCGCACAAACCCATGAGCTGATTGTCACCTTGGAGGAAAACTGTACTGCCGGGGGTGCTGGATCAGCAGTCAACGAACTGCTGGCGGCAGAAGGAATACCGGTGAGATTGTTAAACTTGGGGCTTCCAGACCAATTTGTTGAACATGGCCTCCAGCATGAACTACTACAGCTTTGCGGCCTGGACAGCGAAGGTATCATCAAGTCAATACAGACCCGTATCGACCAGCCTGAAACTGCGAAAGCAGTTGCGGCTTCTCTCAGTTAGCCCGAAGTTTTTACGATCATACTGAATTTTTGAGACATTCTGGCGGGTTAATGTTCTCGATTTACCGAACAACCCGCGGCTCTTTACCGTTTTTGTTAGTGAAATAATGTCGTATTTTGATAAATACATTGATGGCTGATCAGAAATAGATATCTGTCGATAACTTGAGTTTGAAATATCCTATATCACGAACGCCCTGCGCTCTTTTTCTAATCATTCCAATCGCCACATTTCCAGCCTCAACTCTTGCTATAGTCAGTGGAAATTTAGCGTAGTTACAAATGCCAATTGCATGTTTTCTGAGCGACTTTGCAAACTGTTTTAAGTAGTGGAGCCCGCTCTCATTAGCCATTTGCCACCAAGATTCAAATCGCACCTTCATGGATTCAAATAACTTGGGCTGCACCCATAATGGCTATAGCTCTGCATGACATGAAAGCGATTAAATATGATCTTCGCGTCAGGAATATGCTCCCGTACCGCTTTCTGGCAAGCAGGCCCCATATCCAGCGCTACAACCTAAATCCCTTTTGCCGTCTCTTTTGGCAGGGCTGATAAAATAGCGCGAGAGTATCTGAGGTGCGGCCTTCATGTACCCAGACCAGATCCCCCTGCTCAAGATCGTAAACAAAGGCCATGTAATCGTGCCCTTTGGCTCGAGCCACTTCGTCCACACCTGTCCTTCACCGATATTAGCAAGCCTTACTGAGCGCTTTACTCGGAGAAGGGGCTCATTAAAGAAGATATTTACCTTTGTTGACGCCAGTCAGCTGACAAACGGCGCTGACCAGCAACCTGGAATGACCGAGATAAAGCTTTGCAGAAACAAAAAGCAGCCCAACCGCTTGACATCACCCGGTGTTTCCGCAAAGATTTCATCAGATTTTGATAGATGATCTCAGCATTAAGGAACACGGTGTGAATCCGTGGCGGACCCGCCGCTGTAATCGGGGACAGTCGTTGCATGGCTCAGGCCAACCACTTTCGGGGCATAACCCCGCGGGGAAGGTGCAACAGACTGACTGATCCGAAAGCCAGAAGACCTGCTGAAATCATAAATTATCGGGACCTCAAGGATAAGGGTTCTGGTGGACAGGCGTGTGCCTACGCGCTCGCCTGTCCACCAGAACCCTTTTTTTTTGTTTTTCAAACAATGGAGATAAACAGATGAACCATGAAAACAACAACTTAGAAAAAACAGAAGGGGCGTCGGTGATTGCGTCTCGCCAGAGCTGTGACGCCGAGGGCGTAGGCCTCTCACACTACATCCTGATGGACAAGGGCACCAGCAGCGAAGCACAATCCGCCAGCGTAATCGCCTCGCGCCAGAGCTGTGACGCCGAGGGCGTGGGCCTGTCACACTACATTCTGATGGACAAGGGAAACCGTTAATGGATTACCCTCTCTCCGATGAAACCCTGGCCCCCTCAAGGGGCCTTTATATCAATAGCGGCAACGGCCCCCAGCTGGTTCCGGTCGACATTGCACACGATAACTACATCGCTGTCATGGACCCTAATACCGCATTCTGGGCGCTGGTCAAAAAAGACGAACTCGCTGAAGTGCTGACCGATCGCAAGCTGGCCACCAGCTATGGTGAAAAGGCCCAGGAGTTTGCCGATGAAATGCATACCCTGCGTTTTGGCCTCAAGCCCTCTGCCGTTTACGTCAACCCTACCGAGCGTTGCAACCTGGACTGCAGCTACTGCTACATTCCCGGCGACATGCGCCGCTCAGGCATTCAGATGTCCACCGAAGACCTGTTAGCCGCTCTGGAAAAGCTCAAACAGCATTTTTCGGGATACATGGATCCCGAACGCCGCCCCCAGATTATTTTCCACGGGGCTGAGCCACTGCTCAACAAAGATGCCGTGTTCGCAGCCATCGAAGCCTTTGGTGACGATTTCGGCTTTGGGGTACAGACCAATGCCACGGCCCTGGACGATAAAGCCATCGAGTTCCTGACCAGCCGCGGCGTCAGTATCGGCCTGTCCCTGGACGGTTCTCTGGCAGCCATTACTGATAAAACCCGCATCTCCTGGACCGGCAAGAGTGTTCACGACACAGTGCTGGCGGCTATGGATAAACTGCGCGGTTATCCAGCTTACAGTGTTATCGCTACCGCCACCCAAGAAAACATGGAAAACCTGACGGATGTGGTGAACCTTTACCACAGCTACGGTGTTCCAACCTGCATGCTTAATCAGGTTCGCTGCACGTTGTCCGGTGCCCGCAAGGTGCGTCCCGATGACGCCACGCTGGCCAAGCATTTTATTCAGGCACTGGAGCGTACCCACGAGCTGTATCTGGAAACCGGCCGAAAAATGGTGGTTGCCAACTTTGCCAACATTCTGCTGGCAATCCTGGCCCCCACTGCACGGCGGCTGATGTGCGATATTTCTCCCTGTGGCGGTGGCCGGGCATTTTTCGCGCTGGCCCCCAATGGTGATTTATTCCCCTGCAGCGAGTTTATCGGCCTTGAGGATTTCAACGGTGGGAACCTGTTCAAAGACGACATCGATAACGTCCTCGAAACCCAGGCATTCCGTCAGGTCTCAGAGCGTAACGTTGATGAGTTCAAACCCTGCAGTGATTGCGCAATACGCCATTTCTGTGGCTCGCCCTGCCCGGCAGAAGCCTTCGAAATGCGCGGTGGTCAAAAGCGTACCGGAGCCTTCTGTGAGTTTTACGAAGAGCAGGTTCGTTACGCCTTCAGGCTGATCGCCGACGGCCGTGCCAATGACTTCCTGTGGGATAATTGGGACGAAGGAGTAGAAACGACATTTGACCTAGGGATGCCCTGAATAAATCCCGTCAAAATGAGGCAATACAGGTCAAGCGCAAAACAACCGACATGATTGACTTGTTTTTGGTGAACGGAAGATCAGGAAGATAAGGTGCCCGCAATTACTATCCCTGTAACCTTGGGCGCCCCTGGCTTCCGTTCCGACTAGTCTCATCCTGTGACCGTCACACCTCCTTGTGTGCAGTTATTAGATCATGACGGCTTTAGCCTGTCTCTAGCCCATTAGTATTAGCCCATAATGGGCGGTTTAATGTTACCGGGCAGCAATGCTTAAATCGCATCCATCAATTCTGCCCTGGGCAATTGAGTATAAAGGTGGTGCAGATAAACATAGGGTTCCAACCCATTGGCTTTGGCCGTTTTGATCAACAAAGAAAAATCAGAGGGAAACCAAAGGGTCAACCAGATTGATTAAGAGAGAAAATATTGATGAACCCGCTCTTGGACTGGGCTGGCCGAAGCCTTTGAGAGCAGACTTAATCTGAATACTACACAATCGTACGCGTTTTGAGTTAATGTGCGAGGCACACAATATCAAACGGGGAGTATCGATACAGCGGGCAAGTTGCGACTAAAAAACAGAAATACGGAAGAAAAGGGGGCTATTCGTGAAGAATTCTTCTCTATAGCGTGTTTTTTGGTATTTCCAGCATTAAAAAACGCATTAAATTAAAAGTAGGGGGCCGGGCAGCGTTGTCGTGCAAAGGTCTCTACCTAAGTTGTATTCGACATAAACGAAAAAACAACCCTCGTATATAAATATATATACCCCAGCCTAACTCACCTTATGGCTAGTTAGGCAATGGCTCTGCCAGTCACCCATCAACTGGCGTCGCTTATCAATAAATTGCGAACGTGCGTAGGCTGTACGAAAATCGTGGGGTCAGCCAGCTTATGTCCTCTTCTGTCGCCAAATATTTCACCGTGCATTATTGCTGGCCGGTTACGGTATGAGCAGGGTAACCATAAGCTGTTTGGTCGCTTATTCAGGGATAAAGTTAAAAAAAGTTTTAACCTTTAACCCGGCGCTGCAACCAGGGATACGCTGTCCAGCAGGATCCCGCCTGCGGCCTCCTGCTTGCAGTTTTTCCAGCGCAATCTAATTTTTCCGGACCTGCCTTCACCCGAAAACAAGAGCGGGGTGGCTATTTTCTGTTGATTTTTAAACGCCTGATATGAGATCGTTTCTCCATCGCCAATCAAGGCCCATTCAAGCTGACATTCAGCCGACCAGCGCCCTTCAATGTTCAGCATCATGCGTTTTCCGGAAAACGCTGAGTCAAGATCAGGGGACTCTAAAGTAGCTGTGGTATGTTCTGCCCCAAGCTCCAGATAACCAGGCATTTTTTTCACCCAGGTCTCCTCTAGTGTGTTCCAGCCATCATCAGAAGAAACATGGTGGTTACCGAAGGGATAAAACAGACTACCCACAGGAATATTTTGCCGCTGCAATAACCACCACACCAGCTGATATTCAAAATCTGTCCCCGTAAAAGCGTCATAGGATTTGAAGTGACCCGGATAAGTCAGTGGATCAGCGGCATGGCTACCCCACATGGGTGAAATAAAGGTCACTCCGGCATTTAAAATATTTGCCAGAGTTTGGTAAGACTCACTGTGAGAGGGCAGGTAGTCAGGCAACTCAATGGTTGCTGGATGCAGTTCCACCACACCCCAGGAGGGGTCAAGTTGGCGAAGGCGGGCAAACAGTGATTGCCCATCACGAATAACACCTTCATCACGACTGGACGGCCCGTAAAGTATTGCACCCAGCCTGCCTTTATCAGGCTTGGCGCCCGCCATTGAAACACCCGCTTCATCGGTCCAGCCACTGGCAGGGCTGTTTATCGTTGCGGCAATATCTGTCTGGATAAAGGTTTGGCTTGAATAGATGCGTGAGCTATCTACACCCGCCTCAACCAGCCAATCGGTAAGGTCGTTGTAATGTTGCGCCACTAGGTGCCGCTTATATTGAGTCCAGATTTGATGCCAGGGGCTGGTGTAGTCTGGCGCGGTACGATCCGGTTCAACCTGCTCCAGCCGTTGCCAGTGCTGCTGGGCCAACTTATTAATGGCTGCCAGCTTGAGGGGTTTGTGATACCCCCTGCCGGACAGTATTCCCTGATCTGAATAAAGGCCGGTGTGGGTCAGCCACTGGCGAAACTGCCTGAGTGTGTCCGGGTTATAGTCATACCATTGGGTTTTGTAAAACCAGGGGTTGATGTACTGGTCAGGGTCCAGGTTCAGGCCCACATAAAGGCCCTGACGAACCGCCTCGCTGCCATTAATAACAGCAGCAGCAGCCTGAATATTGCGTTTTTTGTAATACCGGTAGCGCTGATTAAAGTGATTCAGGGTCATCATTCTGGCCAGCTGAGGGCTGCCATAGGAGCCGGGCAGTTCCGCCAGCGCATCATCCTTTTCAGCCCGGCCAAACTGGTTCCACTGCACACTGATCTCATCTTTCTCAAGGTAATCCACCACATCCAGATCAGGGGCGGGGAAGCGAGCATCGGCCCAAGGGCCGCCATCCAGCGTTATCAACAGCGGCACCTGCCACTGTTTTGCCAGATCAAGCAGTTCATCCAGCGCGGTGGTGGTCATTAATTGCCCGTCTCTTACCCTGAGACTATCGGGAAAGCTGGCGTCAAATTTGAAATCCAGGTTTACACCCTTAGTGGTTCTTAAATACTCGACCCGACCACGAATCCCCACCTGAACACAACCCGCAGCTGCGACCTGTTTCAGCTCGCGCATCTCGCGAAAACCATTACGAAACTGTTGAGTATCGGCTGGCATCAGCACCTTTAGCGCCTCCCCTGAACAGAGATCAGAGCTTGCTGCTACCGCATTGACCAGCAAGGGGCCCGGAAGCTGGCTAACCTTGCCGTCCAGATCCGTTACCTCAACCAATAGCCGGTGTATTCCACTGGGCAGTTGCGCTGCATTAATAGACCCAAGATGAACCTGCCCCTGTTTTACTGTCGGGGTAGCTTCACCCATTAATTTTTCCCTGGGTTCACGGACTGACTGATAACTGACGTTTTTGCTAACAACCGGCATTTGTGCGAGCATCTTGCCACGATCAGAGATTAACCTGACCCGTTTAATGCCATCTTCATCAGCAACCCAAACCCGCACGGTCATAACACCTGGATTGATAACATTCCAGTGGGGGGATATCACGCGACCAATAGGCAGGTCATTGATAACCAGCGGCCCATTAGCCCGGTAAAAAACACCACTGTCATCAGCCAATGAGAGCTGTAGCGGGTAGCGACCACGAGGTAGGTTTCTAAAACTGAGCACATGATCAAAACCTTTAAACGTCAGGCCATCTGCTGACCAGCCTGCAAAGTAATTCTTAACATCTGGCCGGGGGTACAGGGCAGCTAACAGGTCCTCCCGCCCGCTGACTTTTTCTAAACTTAATCGCACCTTGCCACGGGCTCCGGCGAACCAACCCTGTAGTATATTCCTGCTATCCCTCACGATGGAATTACGGCTATCGATGTTGGCAATGGGGCCGTCATTAATCACCAGCGGCCCTTGCAAAATGCTTTTACCTCCAAGCGAGTCGATCAACTCTATGGTCAGGGGGTAGCGACCTCGGGGCAATTTTTCGAAGGGTACAATCAGGCCAAACCCGGAGTCGGGTGCCAAGGGAAAATTCGGATAGGCTGCGGCAACATCCTGACGGGAGCCACCGGTCTGAGTAGTTACAATCTCGGTATCTTTAGCAAAAATAGAGATCTTAACAGGGCCAGTTTTCGATAACGCCCACCCCCGAATTGCATTTTCTTGATGCCACCCGATAGTTTCATGGCTATCGATAAATCCGAAGGGAGCGCCGACC
>JQIA01001957.1_pt1 | contig 11050 bp, 7 predicted proteins | sample 811431 | NCBI WGS metagenome assembly JQIA01 (sample SAMN02998118, study PRJNA258478) | marine sediment metagenome | biome: marine; feature: seafloor; material: sediment; isolation source: oil-polluted sediment collected from 3 locations (0.5 km, 0.7 km and 0.9 km)... | place: USA: Gulf of Mexico ... | reverse complement strand
GACACGGCAGTGAAACGATATTCTTTTTCAAACCGGTGAGGCAACGTACTACTCGACTGACCAAAACACAGGCCAAACAGGCTAAAGCCAACCATCATAAACAACCACGTGTTAGTCAAAAAGTTTTCCATAAAGAAGCTGAGGACACCAATCATTAGCGCAATTACGATTAAAAATGGCCTGCGTCCAAAGCGGTCCGTCAAAATACCCGACATGACACACGTCAATACAGCCACCGCACAGCCAGCCACTTGTATGATTAATAAGTCGGGCACTGATAGCTCAGAAAACAGCTTTAAATACCCCAGTGGGAAAATGGTAATAAGGTGTAATAACGTGTAAGAAGCCATTGGTAAATAAGTAGCTAAGATAACTTCTCGCCAGTGGTTTTTTAGAACATCTAACGCAGGCGTTGCACGCAAAAGGTGGCGCTTAACTGCGTTTCTGTATCCCTCTGTTTCAACCAAACGTAAGCGAGTAAACAGTGCAACCACTTGCAAAGACAACACAACAATAAATGGGAAACGCCAGCCCCAATCAATAAATTCCGCCGGTGTTAGATACTCAATTAATACGTAATAAATAGACGCTGCAATAGCAAATCCAATGGGCCCGCCTAATTGAGGAACCATTGCGTAGCGTCCTCTCTTCTTTTTAACCCCATTCATCAACATAATCATCGGCAAACCATCTGCCGCCCCGCCGGAACCGATACCCTGTCCGATACGCGCAACGCAAAGCACTATTGGCGCAATCATGCCAATCTCTTCGTAACCGGGTATAAAACCAATGATGATGGTCGAAGCACCTAGCAAAAACATAGCTACCGTAATTCTCACCCCACGACCCATTTTTATCTCCAGTGGACCGAACACTAATCGTGAAAAAGGTCGCGCTAGAAAAGCCAGAGAGAATATAGAAAATGAAATTAGTGTCCCTGTCTCCAAATCATAATTCGGGAAAAATACCTGCGGAAAAACTAACGCGCAGGCAATAGCAAAAACAAAAAAACCAAAATATTCTGACACCCGCGTCATGATAACTGTCGAGACTATTTCCTGCGGTCTCAACACCTCCGAATAAGCTGGAGACAAATCATCGTTTTCAATATGCGTACTTGTATTCATTTAAAACACTCTAGCTTCTATCTTAGATTATGTTCAATGATATTCTAGATTCACTATTCGTGCACCAAGCATTAACTGATTTACGAAAATATCTGACATTAGCTGTAGCCATCGCAATAATTGTTTATCCCACTAATAACGCAACTCAATATATATGGCATTGTGAGAGAATTTGATTATGTGCAATAGAATAATATGTAATATAATATTTTCGAACCTCACCCCACCTATCATTGATCGATAATCGAAAGATTTGGGCTACTTAAATAATTAAAACATTGGGCCCTCGAGCAAATTTAATATGGGAATAAAGCTGTTTTCGATAAAGAATAAATTTGTCGCTAGGTGTCTATTGTTCATGGCTACGCTCGCGCTATCAGGTTGTGACTGGGTCGTTATGAACCCTTTTGGCGACATTGCAAAGCAAGAAGCATTTCTTATCAACATTTCGACCTTACTGATGTTGATTGTGATTGTTCCAGTAATTTTTCTTACCATCTGGTTTGCTTGGAAGTATCGCGCATCTAATAGTGATGCAACATACGAACCTGAATGGCATCACTCCGCGACCCTTGAGACCATCATTTGGACAGTACCATTAATTATCGTCCTTATTTTAAGCGGCCTTACATTTGTGGCCACCCACCGCTTAGACCCTTATCTACCTATATCTAGAATTAGCGAAGACAAGCCCATTCCTGAAAATACGAAAACCCTCATCATTGAGGTCGTCGCCCTAGATTGGAAGTGGTTGTTTTTCTATCCCGAATACGGCATCGCAACCGTTAATGAAGTTTCCGCGCCGGTTGACCGCCCTATCCAATTTAAAATCACCTCAGGGTCGGTTATGAACTCTTTTTACATACCAGCACTTGCTGGCCAAATTTATGCCATGTCCGGTATGGAAACTCAAATGCACGCGGTGATTAATGAAGAAGGTGTCTTTGATGGGTTTTCAGCTAACTATAGTGGTCACGGGTTCTCAAAAATGCATTTCAAGTTTCATGGCCTAAACACAAAAGGCTTTGAAGAATGGGTCGAAAAAGTACGTTCATCAGAGAATGAGGAACTGGCCAGTGACACCTTCCTAGAATTGGAAAAGAAGACCGTAGGACATCGCATTACCTACTATGCTGATGTTGAAGAAAACCTATATCACGATATTTTAAACCGTTGTGTTGCCCCTAAAACAACCTGTATGGACGAAATGATGCATCAGGATAAGCACCGAGCGAAACACGCAGTGAAGCACGAGGAAAATTAAACACGCATGTCAAAAGATTACGAAGCTATTTACGCCGATGACCGCTGGTCTCCAGTATTCGGTAAACTGTCTTGGGACGTTATCCCTTATTATGAGCCTATTCTCCTAGCGACCTTTATTGCAGTCGTCATTGGGGCCAGTGCATTGGTGGGCTTTATTACCTACAAAAAAGCTTGGGGCTATTTGTGGAGCGAGTGGATTACTAGCATTGATCACAAGAAAATTGGCATCATGTACATGATTCTTGGCATCGTCATGCTGATACGTGGCTTTGCAGATGCACTCCTGATGCGAGCTCACCAATCCATGACTTCTAGTGGCGGAGAGGGCTTTCTCGATGCGCACCATTACGATCAGATATTTACCGCACATGGCATGATCATGATCTTTTTTGTCGCCATGCCATTTATTACCGGGTTTATGAACTACGTTACACCGCTACAAATTGGTGCTCGCGATGTTGCCTTCCCTTTTCTTAACAATTTCAGCCTGTGGATGACCATCGGTGGCGCTATTTTAGTTAACGTTTCCTTGTTTATTGGTGAATTCGGGCAAACCGGCTGGCTCGCCTACCCACCATTATCAGGCATTCAGTTTAGCCCTAGCGTTGGCGTTGACTATTACATCTGGGCCTTGCAGATTGCAGGCGTAGGTACAACACTGTCCGGCATCAACTTGTTAGTGACCATTGTAAAAATGCGCGCACCCGGCATGACTTACATGAAGCTACCTGTATTTACTTGGACTGCTTTATCCACCAATGTACTCATCATTGCATCATTCCCTGTATTGACGGCTGTACTCGCTTTATTAACCATGGACCGTTATTTAGGCACTCACTTTTTCACCAACGACCTTGGCGGAAACGCCATGTTGTATATCAACCTGATTTGGATTTGGGGTCACCCAGAAGTTTACATTTTGATTCTCCCTATATTCGGCATCTTTTCTGAAGTTGTTGCCACGCACTGTCGTAAACAAATTTTTGGCTATGATTCAATGGTTTACGCCATCGTGGTTATCATGATTTTGTCTTACGTCGTTTGGTTGCACCATTTCTTCACGATGGGTTCCGGGGCTAGTGTCAACGCATTTTTCGGCATAACGACAATGATCATATCGATCCCAACCGGCGCGAAGATATTCAACTGGTTGTTTACGATGTATAAAGGACGGATCACATACGAGTTACCGATGATGTGGACAATTGCCTTTATCATCACATTCGTTATTGGCGGCATGACCGGTGTGTTACTGGCTGTGCCACCAGCAGATTTCGTGCTACATAACAGCTTGTTTTTAATCGCGCATTTCCATAACGTGATTATTGGTGGTGTTGTCTTTGGTGTCTTCGCGGGCATTAACTTCTGGTTCCCAAAAGCCTTCGGCTACCGTCTGGACCGTTTTTGGGGCAATGTTTCTTTTTGGGGCTGGGTCATCGGCTTTTATTTAGCCTTTATGCCGTTGTATATTCTAGGATTGATGGGCGTTACTAGACGTCTAAGTGAATTCCCAGACACGACCCTCAGTGCTTATTTCAATACAGCTTCTGTGGGCGCGATTTTCATTACTATCGGAATCATCGCCTTCTTTATCCAACTTTACGTTAGTTATCAGAAACGCGATGAGCTACGAGACGATAACGGTGATACGTGGAATGGCGACGGACGCACATTGGAGTGGTCTACCTCATCTCCACCACCACAATACAACTTCGCATTCACCCCGCGTGTACATAATTTCGACACTTGGTGGGATATGAAAAAACATGGTTATGAACGCCCTGTTGATGGCTTCAAAGCAATCCATATGCCTAAAAATACGGGTGCTGGAATTGTTATCGCCATGTTATGTACACTCATGGCGTTTGCCTTAATTTGGCATATTTGGTGGCTTGTCATCGCCTCTTTTGCCTCCGTCATTGTTGCTTCTATCATTCATACCTTTAATTATGACCGTGATTACTACATTCCTGTAGAAGAAGTTGAAGCCACCGAAGCTGAGCGGACCGAGCAGCTAGCAAAAGGAGGTTTGTCATGAGCACACCTACTAGCGATCAAGTAGACGCCGCTCCTATGTTTCATATGGAAGAAGAGCCCCATCACTCGCCTGGAACCTTGCTTGGGTTCTGGATTTATTTGATGAGCGATTGTCTGATATTTGCCATTTTATTCGCCACCCGCGCGGCGCTTGCGCCAAACTATGCAGGCTCTCCACTTCCTAAAGAAGTTTTTGATATTCCGCTGATTCTTATTTCAACGTTCTGTTTATTATTTTCTTCAATAACATACGGTTTCGCTGTATTACAAATGCAGCAAAACAAGCTCAAAGGAACCTTATTATGGCTTGGGGTTACTGGGGCTTTAGGCGCAGCCTTCATTGGTATCGAATTATACGAGTTCGCTCATTTAATTCATGTTGGCGCTTCACCTCAATCAAGTGCGTCTTGGTCTTCATTTTTCGCACTAGTTGGCACCCACGGTTTGCACGTACTTTTTGGTCTGGTGTGGATGGTTGTATTAGTAGTTCAGGCAAAAAAATACGGTTTAACCGTCGCTAATAAACGACGTTTATTTTGCCTAAGTATGTTCTGGCACTTTCTTGATCTCATTTGGATTGGTGTTTTCTCAATCGTTTATTTAACTGGAGTCGTGTAATGAGCACTCACGAAGATATTGACCAGCACGTTGAAGGTGCGCCACACGCTAGTATGAAAGAGTACATGATGGGCTTTGGCTTATCTGTTGTACTGACGGTAATCCCTTTTTGGCTAGTGCTTGGTGACGTTATTGAAAGCCGCGGACTCACCATTTTCCTCATCATCGTGTTTGGCATCTTACAAATGCTGGTACACATGATTTACTTCCTGCATTTGAACACAAAGTCAGAAAGTGGCTGGGTCGTCATATCCTTGGCATTCACCGTTATGCTTGTAGCCATCGTCATAGCTGGATCAGTATGGATTATGTATCAGCTTGATCTTAATATGATGCCGATGATGAAAGACGCTGTTAGCACATTATCCTAGCGGCTCGGTTAACTTAACTAATAAGCGGCTCAAATTTGAGCGAGCAATCAAAACAAGCTTTTAACTTACCAAAGTTACTCATTTTAGGTGCTGTCAGCTTATCCATAATAGGCCTAATATTGCTCGGTAATTGGCAGCTTCGTCGCTTAGATTGGAAACTCGCTTTAATTGAACGCATTGAAAGTCGTGTTTCCGCTGCAGCAACCATCGCTCCAAAGATCAACGACTGGCCAAGCATCACAAGAAAAGCAGATGAATACCGCCATATCACCATCCAAGGACGCTTTTTGCATGACAAAGAGGCCTTGGTTTGGGCATTAACTGAACACGGGAATGGCTATTGGGTCATCACTCCACTTTTAACACCCGACAGTGAAATAGTACTCATCAATCGCGGCTATGTACCCATTGAAGCAGCAGACACAGCAACGCGTGAATCAGGACAAATCAATGGAAATATTACTGTCACTGGCCTACTCCGGATAAATGAGCCAGACGGAATAACGCTACGTAAAAATGAGCCCTCAGCCGAACACTGGTATTCACGAGATATCTTTGCAATTGCGCAGACACGCGAGCTAAAGAATGTCGCACCCTATTTTGTAGATGCTGATGACACAAAGAACCCAGGTGGTCTACCTGTTGGTGGCTTAACGATAATTGATTTCCGAAACACCCACCTGATTTATGCAATATCTTGGTATGCTCTGGCGATATTACTAGCCGCGATGACCTTACGCGTACTCTGGCTTGAACGCCGTTCACAGAAAATTACATAAATACTATACCCTTTTGCTTATTAACTAATAAATCGGCTTAATTATGAACACAGGTAATCCATAAATATTTCTTCCTCTACAGTGTCGCTTTAACCCATTATTCATTACCAGCGTAGGTTTATCCTAAAACTGTCGACATCAGCAATACGCAAAATGGTTGCAAGTGGCTACATTCTGGCATTTTAAAAGCTCTATTAATTGTTGTGGAGAGAATAATGACACTCAACCGGTGTTGAGCTAAATGAGCTGACGACATTGATCGCAGAAGCATTCAATGTATAAATATCGCCGTAGAAAGACCAGACACCTAAAAGGACAGCTAGCCTGTAACTCTAAAACCTCCGCTATCCGCTATAAGAACGCTCTAGATAAAATTGGCAAATTTACGTCTATTGTTGCGATGTCTACGCTCGACACCCGCGAAGGCCACCAGGTGATTAGTGAAGACAGTAAGGGTATCATCCAGAAATTGATTATCGAGGAATTCTAAAACAACTCGATTCAACCATCGAATAATATCAAGACTCAGCCGAACGAACAAATATCAGTATCTCGAATAAACAAAAGGGCTACCCAATAATGGATAGCCCTTTTGATTTTTTTAGATAAAAACTGTGGATTGTCGGATAATATGCCCGTTATCTCACTGTGTAAGACGCTTCAACTAAGCTTAGTCGCAGCTTATGGGTTAAATACGCCACCAAAAGCCTTAATCTACAGGCTTTGTTAGTCGCAACTTATGACTAAACCAAACTGTGGGTTTAAGCATAAGCTGCGACTTTCCTCGTGATTTACGGCATAAGCTGCGACTTTCACCAAAAGGGAAGCTTGGAGCACCAAGGTTTTTGTGATTTTAACAATACGTTGCGACTAAGAACCCTTGTACTTACTGAATTCACAAGTCCAATTAACTGTTTGTTTGCGACTAAATAAAAACATAAAATGTGAATTTATTCATAGATTTATACCTTCCGTAACCATTAAGCGTTTTCACTCGTACTTAAAATACTCAAATAGCCTCTTCCAAATTTATCACCTTCACAAATGTGAGTTTAACCATAAATTGCGACTTTACTCTGAGTTTATCGCATAAACTGCGACTTCCTCCAAAACAACATGTGGCTTACATATTCATTTTAAATATCACCTGAACTACAAGCACAGCCACATCTATAATTTGATTGCCTAACACTCTTTCCAAGTGCTTACGTTCTTACGAGTGCTGGTTCTGACAAAAAAGGTTGGCTAAACTTTCTTTAGCCAACCTGAAAATCTCTCAAGTAAGTCAAATCTATAAAAAAGACCAACTTCTCCTGAGAGCTAATTTAAGCCTTCTTTTTTAGAATTAGAAAGATCTACCTCCCTTTGTTGGCTCTCGATCATGCACCCAGCGATACAATGCTGGTAGCACGATTAAGGTCAACAAGGTTGACGAAATAATCCCACCAATAACCACAGTAGCAAGTGGGCGCTGTACTTCAGAGCCTATGCCGCTGTTAAGTGCCATGGGAATAAAGCCTAAAGCGGCAACTAATGCGGTCATCAAAACAGGTCGTAAACGCGTCAGTGCGCCGTCAATAATAGCCTCATTGAGTGCTTGCCCATGAGTACGCAAATCTCGAATAAATGAAACCATTACCAAACCATTGAGCACGGCAATGCCACTTAACGCGATAAAACCAACGGCGGCTGAGATTGAGAACGGAATATCTCTCAATAACAGCGCGATAATGCCACCTGTTAACGCCAGCGGTACACCAGAAAAAATAATCGCAGCGTCTTTAATAGAGCCCAGCGCCATTATCAGCAAGCCAATCACCAATAGCAGTGTAACGGGAACAACGATAGCTAAACGTTGCGTGGCAGATTCCAGCTTTTGGTACGTACCGCCATATTCAACCCAGTAACCGGACGGCATACCCACTTGTTCTTTCACCGCTTGTTGAACGGCCTGTACAAAGGAGCCTAAATCTCGCCCGCGAACGTTGGTGGCAATCACCACCCGACGCTTGCCATTTTCCCGATAGACTTGGTTATAACCGATCACCAAATTCAAATCAGCAACTTCGCTCAAGGGCAAATAATGGCCATCTGACAGCATGATAGGCAACGACGACAAGGCATCTATATCGGTGCGTAATCGCTCCGGCAGTCGAATGACAATATCTGAACGTCGATCACCTTCGTACAGTTGGTTCGCCACCACTCCACCCAGCGCAATTGACAAGGTATCTTGCAAGTGCGTAATGCTTAATCCATAACGTGCCATCGCTTCGCGTTTCGGTTTAATGGTCATCACAGGCAAGCCGGTGGTTTGCTCAACAGCCACATCCGCTGCGCCGGGGATGCTTTCAATCACCTTGCCCACGGCTTTTCCCAATGCGATGAGCTGATCAAAATCATCGCCAAATACTTTCACTGCCACTTCTGCACGTACGCCAGAAATTAGCTCATTAAAACGCATTTGAATGGGCTGCAAAAACTCATAGCGGTTGCCAGGAATATCAGCAACCAGCATTTCAATATCAGCAACAACCTCCATCTTCGGTTTACTCGGATCAGGCCATTCATCACGTGGTTTTAAAATAATAAACGTATCGGCTACGCTCGGCGGCATCGGATCGGTGGCAACTTCTGCGGTACCCAATTTAGAAAACACCATGTCCACTTCAGGAAGTTTTTTAACTTGTGGCTCTAATACTTTTTGCAAGCGTATGGCTTCTGTCAAAGACGTGCCGGGTATCCGCAGCGCATGCATGGCGATATCACCTTCGTCAAGATTGGGAACAAACTCAGACCCAAGCTTTGGAATCAGCAAGCCTGAGAAGATAACCAAGGCAACAGCCGATGCAACAACTCCCTTTTTGAATGTCAGGGAAAATGACAAAATTGGCTTATAAACTGACTGCGCCGCTTCAATAACAACGTTTTTTTTCTCTTTAATCGGTTTCTTAAACAGCAACGCCACTCCAGCAGGAACAAACGTGATGGACAATATCATTGCGCTCAGTAAGGCAATGATAACGGTGATTGCCATTGGATGAAACATCTTCCCCTCCACACCTTCCAGAGCAAAAATAGGCAGGTACACCGCGGTAATAATGAACACGCCAAACAACGCCGGGCGCATCACCTCTTGGGTTGCATCAAAAACAATGGCCAAACGTTCCTTAAGTGGCAGGCTATCATTTGTATTGCCGCTAGTGCTTAATCTGCGCATACAGTTTTCAACAATAATCACAGCGCCATCAATGATTAAACCAAAGTCCAACGCACCTAAACTCATCAAGTTAGCGCTGGTTTTTGTTTGAACCATGCCGGTAATGGTCATTAACATAGCAATGGGTATAACCGCCGCAGTCAAAATTGCTGCGCGAACATTCCCCAAAAATAAGAAAAGCACAACGATAACTAACAACGCACCTTCAAGCAGGTTTTTTTGAACGGTTTCTAGCGTTTTATCCACCAACGTGGTGCGATTGTATACCGCTGTTACCGTAATTCCGTCAGGCAGGCTACTTTTAATCTCCTCCAATTTAATCGCTATATCATTAGCGACTGTGCGGCTATTTTCTCCAATTAACATCATCACGGTACTCATCACCACCTCTCGGCCATTTTGAGTGGCTGCGCCTGTACGCAGCTCTTTTCCTAAGCTAACCGTCGCCACATCGCTAACCCGAACAGGGACGCCTTTCTGTTGTGTAATGACAATGCTTCTAATGTCATCTAGGTTATTCGCCTGCCCAGGAACTCGCATTAACCATTGCGCACCATTGTGCTCAATGAAGCCAACACCTCGGTTATCGTTGTTATCTTGAATGGCCCTTAAAACATCGTGGTAACTGACATTAAAAGCCAATAATTTTGCCGGTTCAGGAGCGACAAGGATCTCTTTTTTAAAGCCGCCGATCGGGTTAATTTCCGCCACACCTGATACACGCATTAACTGCGGACGAATAATCCAATCATGTGCTGAACGTAAATCCATCGGTGTAATAAAGCTGCCATCACTGTTGGTTGCCCCGAGTTCAGCATCAACAGTAAACATGAAAATCTCACCCAGCCCTGTGGCAATTGGACCCAAGGTAGGTTCTAACGACAGAGGCAAATCACCTTTGGCTGTACTCAGCCGCTCACTCACTAATTGTCGAGCGAAATAGATATCTGTACCCTCTTCAAACACTACCGTCACTTGCGATAGCCCGTAACGTGAAACAGAACGGGTATAGGATAATTTTGGCAATCCGGTCATCGCTGTCTCTACAGGAAAACTTACCCGTTGTTCTGCTTCCAGCGGCGTGTAACCCGGTGCAGCCGTGTTAACGACCACTTGAACATTGGTAATATCCGGCACCGCATCAATTGGTAGCTGGGTGAATTTCCATGCACCCACGCCCATTAACATCAGGACAAGCGCCATCACCAAACCACGACGCTCGAGGGAAAATTTTATAATACTTTCTAACATAATGATTCGCCTTTAGTGATCGTGAGATGCGCCGGATTTTTCAATATCCGCTTTAATAACATAACTATTTTTACTCACATAACGAGCACCTGGTTTCAGCCCAGCCAACACCTCAGCCCATTCGCCCGCTTGCAGACCTAGCTCAAGCATACGAACTTCGTACTGTTCACCTATTTTTGCGTAGACCACGGTAAAGTCACGGAAGGCTTGTAGCCCGGTTCGTTTTACTGCTAAATCCACAGTGTGTTCACCAATGGTTACGTTAGCGCTGATATGTCGCCCAGGAAGAAGCTGCCCAGCCGTGTTATCCAACACCACACGAACACCAACGGATTGATCTGACTCTGCCTGCAAGTTAATTTGGGATACTGTTCCCTCAGC
>JQIA01001955.1_pt1 | contig 11057 bp, 9 predicted proteins | sample 811431 | NCBI WGS metagenome assembly JQIA01 (sample SAMN02998118, study PRJNA258478) | marine sediment metagenome | biome: marine; feature: seafloor; material: sediment; isolation source: oil-polluted sediment collected from 3 locations (0.5 km, 0.7 km and 0.9 km)... | place: USA: Gulf of Mexico ... | reverse complement strand
AAGAAAATGAAAAAATATTATACTGAAGAAGATAAATACATTAAAGCAAAAAAAAGAGTTGAAAATATAAAAGGATTTTATGCTAATTTATTAGCGTATTGTTTAGTAATTCCTTTTTTGTTTTTTATAAATTATATGACTTCACCAGGTTATTATTGGTTTTGGTACCCTATGTTTGGTTGGGGAATTGGAATTGCATTTCACGCATTTGGAGTGTTTGGAAATAACATAATTTTTGGAAAAGATTGGGAAGAAGAAAAAATTAAAGAGATTATGGATAAAGATAAAGATAGAAAATATTAAAATTATGGAACGATCAAATTTAGAAGAGAAAAACTATATTAGAGCAAAAAAAAGAGTTAAATCAATTAAAAGTTTTTATTCTCATTTAGCGATATATTTAGGAGTTAATTTATTTTTAATACTATTAAGAATAATCTCTGATAATGGTTTAGAAGAACTTTGGGACTGGACAACATATAATACTGCAATATTTTGGGGAATTGGTATTATTTTTCATGCTTTAAATGTTTTTGGAATGGGCTTTTTATTAGGTTCGAGTTGGGAAGAAAAAAAAATTGAAGAAATTATGAATAAAGACAAAGAGAAAACAGAATTTTGGGAGTAAGTTTAAGATCTTAACTTAAAGAGAATTAGAAGCGAAAAATAGCCAACAAAAATACTGTTTTGAAATGAAAGTTATAATTATAGAAGATGAAAAACCTGCAGCAAGGAGGTTGGATAGAATGGTGAAAGAAATTGGTTTAGATCCTGTTGCAATGCTACATTCAGTAGAAGAAGCAATTAATTGGTTTCATAACAACCAACATCCCGATTTATTATTTTTAGACATTCAACTTTCGGATGGGTTGTCTTTTGAAATTTTTGAAGAAATTGAAGTGAAGAGTGCTATCATTTTTACCACAGCTTATGATGAGTATGCCTTAAAAGCGTTTAAGCTAAATAGTGTAGATTATTTATTAAAACCTATAGATGCTGATGAATTAGAAAATGCAGTAGCTAAATATAAAGAGTTGTATTTAACAACTAATAACTTAGGTTTTAATATTAATCAGATTAAAAATTTAATTGCACCTTCAGAAAAGAGCTATAAAAAGCGATTTACAGTAAAAATAGGACAGCATTTAAAAATGATTTCTACAGATGCAATTGAATGTTTTTATAGTGAAAATAAAGCGACACACATCCATACGATTAATAATAGAAGTTATTTGTTTGAAGATACACTTGAACAGTTAGAAGCAAAACTTCAACCAGATATATTTTTTAGAGTGAGCCGTAAATATTTTGTTAATATTAATGCTATAAAAGACATTATTTCCTATTCAAATAGTCGGTTAAAAATTATACTTCATTCTTATAATGAATCAGAAATTATTGTGAGTAGAGAACGTGTAAAAGATTTTAAAAATTGGATTGACTAATTTTTCAATAAAACTTTCACTTCATTTTTTATAAATGCCAGCGCAGTATTTGATGGAGGTAACGTATTTAACATGTTTTTTAAAATTACTTCTCTTAGTTCTTGCGCATTATTAATGTTATTTTCTTCTGAAGTAGTTTTAATAAGTTGTATGGTTGCATTTTTTGAAGTTATAATTACACTCCAGCATTTTTCAGATATATAAATTTGTTGTGTTAAATTATGTTCAAATTCTTGTTCAATAGTATTTATTAAACTTAAAGCATACGCATTTTTATCATTATTTATAGAGGTAACTCTAATTAATAATTTTGAAGGGTTTAAGCGCTCTAAAAACAACGTCATTCTTTCATAAGCCTGTAATTTTATAGGCAACGCATCTTTTTGTCCCTCCTTTAATAAGCTAATCTTTAATTTCCGCTCTTCTGTTTTAGTATACTTTAGAAAGAAAAGATACGCAATTACACCAACAATTATTGAAGGAAAAGTATAGCTAAGTATTTCTATTATTTTGGGTAAATTCATATCTCGTAATTATTTTTCAAATTTATTTTAGTTGAAGCTAAATTAAAACTTATATAAGTATCAGACTTTAAAACTTTTAAATATTTTTTTAAATTTGATTGTAACAATTATTACAAACCATTTCTTTTTTAATGATATTTATCATAAACTAGAAAATAATAAGAATCTAATTTTGCAGTGTAATAATTGTAACACTTTGATTGGTAATAGCGTAATAATTGTTACAGACTAAAAAAGAACATTAAATTAAATATACAATTATGAAAAAATTATTAAGAGTAGTATTCGTACTTTTTGCAACTGCAACATTTGCTCAGGCAGGGCATATTATGCAAGGAGTTGGAGCAGTAAACATGTCAATGGGTGGAGCTTCAACAGCACAACCTTTAGATATTAGTGGAGCTTTACAATGGAACCCTGCAGCTATTTCTACATTTGATAGTAAAATTTTAAACTTTGATATTGGGTTATTCTTTTCTTCTCCTGAATTAAGTTCTACTGTGCCAACTCCTGATGGTGGCACTTTTAGTGGAGTTACAGAGGATGATAGAGGTTTATCTCCTATGCCAGCTTTTGCAATGGTTTGGGGAAAAGAAGATAGCAAACATACGTTTGGTGCGTCTGCATTTGGTATAAGCGGTTTTGGGGTAACATTCCCTGAAAATATGACTAATGCAATTAACATGCCTCAGAGTATGGGTGGTTTTGGTCACATAGAATCAGATTATATGTTATTGCAAGTCGGGTTGGCTTGGGCGTATGAAATATCTGAAACTTTTTCAATTGGTATTCAGCCAACAGTTAATTATGGAGCATTGGAATTAGCGCCAAGTCCATTAGCTAACCCTGATTTTCCTGTTGAAATGGGAGGTACAGGGAGAGGGTATCCAACTACAGATAAAGCATCAGCAATAGGTTTTGGAGCGCAATTTGGTGTTTTTTATAATTCACCAGGAGGTATAAAAGTTGGAGCATCATACAAAACAGCTCAAAAATTTAGTGATTTAGAATTTAAAAACACTTATGTAAATGGAGATCCAGCACCCGATAATTCATTTAATATGGACTACCCTTCAATTTTATCATTTGGTTTAGGATATTCAAAAGCAGATTTCGATTTTGCGATTGACTATAGATATGTTGATTATGAAAATACTGCTGGTTTTGAAGATAAAGGATGGACAATTGGAGATAATGGATTCCCAACTGGGTCTGTTGAAGGATTTGGATGGAAAAACATTAGCATTCTTTCAGTAGGGTTACAATATAAAGGAATTGAAAAATTACCTTTACGTTTTGGTTATACGTATAGTAGTAATCCAATTGATGATGATTTAGCATTTTTCTCAATTCCTGCAACTGCAGTAATTGCAAATGCATTTCAGTTTGGATTTAGTTACCCATTAACTGATAATTTAATGTTGAATGGTGTATATCACTATGGAGCAAGTGATGGTAAAACAGAAGGTTCAATGTTAAGTCCATTGGCAATGTCACCTACAAACCCTTATGGAGCTGTTCCTGGAACAAGTGTTGGTTACGAAATGACAACAAGCATGATTATGTTTGGTGTTTCATATACATTTACTAAATAGTTATTAAAAATATAAATTAAAAACGGCTTCAAAATTGAAGCCGTTTTTTTTATGTTTAATTCTAAGAATACATAAAATTCTTGTTTATTTGTATTATAAAATTTAATAAATGTTATTTAAAGAAAATTTTAAATTCCTTTATAAATTCGCATTTGTATTATTTATACTATCTGCTTTTTATGGCTTAATACTGAGATGGAATTTTACGTTCCCTTTATCATTTGTAAATTATCAACACTTTTTGCAAAGTCATTCTCATGTAGCATTTTTGGGTTGGGGTTATTTAGCAACTGTAGGAGTTCTTTTAAATTATTTTGTTGAAGTAACTGCAAAACAAAAGAAGGTTTATAAAATAACACTTCTAATTATTGTTGTAGCCATAACTTTAATGTTAATCAGTTTTCCTTTAGGTGGTTATAAAATATTTTCTATAGTGTTGCTTTCTGTTTTCGGATTGGCAAGTTACGTGCTTTCTTATAGATTGTTAAAGGATATTAAAGAAAAAAGTATTGCTTCAAAATTCATAAAATTTGGTGTTTACTATTATATAATATCAAGTTTAGCAACTTGGTTTTTAGCCGTTGTTTTAGTTACGCAAGGCAAAGGAAACTTATACTATAATACTGTTTATTTTTATTTGCATTTTTTGTATAACGGTTATTTTGTTTTCGTATTATTCGGAATTTTATTTAAAATTTTTAAAATTCAAAAAATTATAATTTCTAAAAAACTACAGGAAAATTTCTTTTTGTATTTAAATGTAGCTTGTATTCCTGCTTATGTGTTGTCAGTTTTATGGAGTAATGTATCTTCAGTATATTATGTTGTAGGTTTTGCAGCATCCGTTTTACAGTTATTTTCGTTGTTTTTTTTATTGAAAATAATTCGTCAAGTTTTAAAACAATTATCTTGGAATTTTATGTCTAAGTTTTTATTAAAATTTGGATTGATAGCCTATAGTTTTAAAATTGTAATACAAGTAGCTTCTGCATTTCCTGCTATTGTAGTAAAATCTATAGCTTTAAAACCATTCTTTATAATTGGTTATTTACATTTGTTTACATTAGCGTTTATGAGTGTTGTATTATTGCTGATTTTGATTCAATTTAAATTAATAGTAGTTAAAAATCTTTTTTCAAAAATTGGAATAATCACTTTTTTAAAAGGAATTTTTATAACTGAAACTTTATTGTTTTCACAAGGATTTATATTTTTGAATGGATTTACACCAATTAAAAATTATAATTTATTAGTATTAATTTTTAGTGCATTTATGGTTATTGGTTTACTTATTATTTTTGTAAATCAGTTTAATAAACGAAATACAATAATTAACTAATAGTTGTCAATAACTTTTATTGCTAAACTAAATTTGGAATAGTACTTTTGGCTACTAAATAATTCCTGTGACTAACTACTTAGAAAATCTTAACGAATCACAAAGAGAAGCCGTTTTGCATAAAAATGGCCCAATGATTATTATTGCTGGAGCAGGCTCGGGTAAAACACGTGTTTTAACCTATAGGATTGCAAATTTAATGCATAGTAAAGTTGATGCTTTTAATATTTTAGCATTAACATTTACCAACAAAGCTGCTCGAGAAATGAAGAGTCGTATAGCAACTGTGGTAGGTGATTCTGAAGCAAAAAACTTATGGATGGGTACTTTTCACTCTGTTTTTGCTCGTATTTTACGTTCAGAAGGACATCATTTAGGATTCCCTTCAAATTTTACAATTTACGATACACAAGATGCTGTTCGTTTGCTTTCTTCCATCATAAAAGAAATGCAATTAGATAAAGATAGATACAAATCAAAACAGGTTTTAAGTAGAATTTCGTCATTTAAAAATAGCTTAATTACAGTTAAAGCGTATTACAACAATCCAGAATTAATGGAGGCCGATAAAATGGCAAGCCGACCAAAAATTGGTGAAATATACAATCAGTATGTTGAGCGTTGTTTTAAAGCTGGTGCTATGGATTTTGACGATTTATTGTTAAGAACTAACGAATTAATGACACGTTTTCCTGAAGTTTTAGCTAAATATCAACATCGTTTTAAATATATTTTGGTTGATGAGTATCAGGATACAAATCATTCACAATATTTAATTGTGAGAGCTTTGGCTGATCGTTTTCAAAACATTTGTGTTGTAGGTGATGATTCTCAAAGTATTTATTCATTTCGTGGCGCAAATATTCAAAACATTTTAAATTTTCAACGCGATTATGATAAAGTAAATATTTTTAAACTGGAACAAAATTATCGTTCTTCAAAAAATATTGTGGAAGCCGCTAATAGTGTTATTCAAAGAAACAAAACAAAATTAGATAAGCAAGTTTGGACGGCTAATGATGCAGGGTCAAAGATAAAAGTGATGCGAACTTTTACAGAAGCTGAAGAAGGACGTTTTGTAGCCAATTCAATTTTTGACAACAAAATGAACTTGCAACTAAAAAACTCTGAATTTGCTATTTTATATAGAACAAACGCACAATCTAGAGCTATTGAAGATGCGCTTCGGAAAAAAGATATTAAATATAAAATTTATGGAGGTTTATCTTTTTACCAACGGAAAGAAATTAAAGACACGCTAGCTTATTTACGATTATTGATAAACCAAAATGATGAAGAAGCTCTAAAAAGGGTTATAAATTATCCTGCGCGTGGTATTGGAGCTACAACTATAGATAAACTTACGGTAGCTGCAAACCACTATAAAAAATCGATTTTTGAGTTGCTGTTAACGTTAAATCAGCTTGATATAAATATAAATGCTGGTACAAAAACAAAGTTGATAAACTTTGTGACTATGATACAACATTTTCAAATTGAAGCACAAAGTAAAAATGCTTTTGAAGTTGCAGAATTTGTAATAAAACAAACTCGATTAGTTAAGGATTTAGAAAGTGATGGCACACCTGAAGGGGTTAGTAAAGTTGAAAATATTCAAGAATTATTAAACGGATTAAAAGATTTTGTTGATGTGCAAAAAGAAAAAGAGGAAGAAGATTCCTTAGTATTTTTCTTAGAAGATGTTGCTTTAGCTACAGATTTTGATAGTGAAAAGAAAGATGACACTCCGCGGGTTTCATTAATGACAATTCACCAAGCAAAAGGATTAGAATATCCATACGTATATATTGTAGGTTTGGAAGAAAATTTATTTCCTTCAGCAATGAGTATGAATACCAGAAGCGAATTAGAGGAAGAACGTCGCTTATTTTACGTAGCATTAACAAGAGCTGAAAAACAAGCATATTTAACGTATGCACAAACACGTTATCGTTGGGGAAAATTAGTTGACTGTGAACCAAGTAGATTTTTAGAAGAAATTGACGAACAATTTTTAGAGTTTTTAACAGTGAAAATGCCAGAACCAAAACAAAGTAAATTTTTGGATGAAGATATTTTTGGAAGTGTACCTCAAAATAAAATTCGATTTAAAAAACCAACACAAAGAACACCAGTAAAAAAGGCAGCTATACAAAAACCACAGTTTTCACCTCCAAAAAATTTAAAAAAAGTTACAAAATCTTCTGTTTCACCATCAAATTTATTTGATAGTTCAATTATTATAGGCAATATTGTAGAACATACAAAGTTTGGTAAAGGAGAAGTTATTAGTTTAGAAGGCTCAGGAGCAAATCAGAAAGCTGAAATTAGATTTGCTTCCGTAGGTGTTAAAAAATTATTACTACAATTCGCAAAGCTCACAATTATAAGCTAAAATATCATTGTGAAACCAATATTTATATTGTAATTTGCATATTATAAAATAGAAGAATAGATACATGGAATTTGATTTAGAATACAATGCGGACAGACCGCATTTAATTATCCCAGAATATGGTCGTCATATTCAAAAATTAGTAGACCATTGCATAGCTTTGGAAGATGTAGCAGGACGTAATAAAATGGCAAAAGCTATTGTAGATGTTATGGGTAATTTACAACCACATTTAAGAGATGTGCCAGATTTTAAACATAAATTATGGGATCAGCTTTTTATTATATCTGATTTTAAATTAGATGTTGATTCACCTTACGAAAAATTGGAAAAAGAAGTCTTGCAGGCAAAACCTGAACGTTTAGAATACCCTAAATATGCCTCAAAATATAGATATTATGGAAATAATATTCAAACTATGATTGATATGGCTTTAACTTGGGAAGAAGGTGAAGCGCGTGAAGCATTGTATTTTACAATTGCTAATCATATGAAAAAATGTTATCTAAATTGGAATAAAGATACAGTTGATGATAGAATTATTTTCAAACATTTAATTGAATTATCAAAAGGTAAAATTGATTTGACAGATAAAAATGAAACTTTATCAGAAATTAAGGATTTATTGAGAAAGAAAAAATCAATCCATAAATCAAATAATAAGTCTTCACATACAAACAAACAAAGACCAAAGAAGAAATATTAATATATTAATTCAATAAAAAATGGCTACATTTATAATTGAAGGAGGTCATAAATTAAGTGGTGAAATTACTCCTCAAGGGGCTAAAAATGAAGCTTTACAAATTCTTTGTGCAGTTTTATTAACAGCTGAAAAAGTTACAATTAGTAATATTCCAGATATTAGAGATGTCAATAAATTAATCTTTATTTTAGGAGAGTTAGGCGTTAAAATTGAGAAAGTTAATACAGATACTTACACTTTTCAAGCTAATAATTTAGATTTAACATACTTAGAATCTGAAAAGTTTAAAAAAGATGGTAGCTCATTAAGAGGCTCAATTATGATTGTTGGTCCTTTATTGGCTCGTTTTGGAAAAGGATATATTCCTCGTCCGGGAGGAGATAAAATTGGTAGAAGAAGATTAGACACACACTTTGAAGGATTTATTAAATTAGGAGCAACTTTTAGATATAATAAAGACGAAAAATTTTACGGAGTTGAAGCTAGTGAATTAATTGGAACTAACATGCTTTTAGACGAAGCTTCAGTTACAGGAACGGCCAATATTGTTATGGCGGCTGTTTTGGCTAAAGGTATTACAACAATTTATAATGCAGCTTGTGAACCATATTTACAACAATTATGTAAAATGTTGAATAGTATGGGTGCAAAGATTAGAGGTGTTGGCTCTAATTTGTTAATTATTGATGGCGTAAAAGAATTAAATGGTTGTTCTCATAGAGTTTTACCTGATATGATTGAAATTGGTAGTTGGATTGGTATGGCTGCTATGACTAAATCTTCAATTACTATTAAAGACGTAAGTTGGAACGATTTAGGTTTAATTCCACGTGTTTTTCAAAAAATTGGAATTAATTTAGAGCGTAGAGGTGATGATATTTTTATTCCTGAACAAGATAGTTACGAAATTCAAAACTTTATTGATGGTTCAATTTTAACAATTTCAGATGCACCTTGGCCAGGTTTTACTCCTGATTTATTAAGTATTATTTTAGTGGTTGCAACTCAAGCTAAAGGAAGCGTTTTAATTCACCAAAAAATGTTTGAAAGTCGTTTGTTCTTTGTTGATAAACTGATAGATATGGGAGCCAAAGTAATACTTTGTGATCCACATAGAGCTACTGTTATTGGAATGAATCATGAGTCTAGTTTAAAAGCAACTACTATGACTTCACCAGATATTAGAGCTGGTATTTCTTTATTAATTGCAGCGCTTTCTGCACAAGGAACAAGTACAATTCAAAATATTGAACAAATAGATAGGGGTTATCAAAATATAGATGAACGCTTAAGAGCAATTGGAGCAAAAATAACAAGAGTTGAATAACTCTTAAGATTGGATAAATATAAATGGCTAGTTAACGTAAGTTAGCTAGTCATTTTTATGTTTAAGATATATTTTTCAAGTTTTTAATAAAACTAAATGTCATATTGGCATAATTCAAAAAATGGCAATACTTTTGCACCCATTAAAATTGATAAATTTTTTTAGATAAAAAGAATGAGTAAAAAGAAAGATATTAAAGAGGAAGCTGATTTAAATAAAAAAGATATTCAGCAAGAAGAAACTCAAGAAATAAGCACTGAAGAGCAGTTAAAGAGTGAAGTTTCAAAAGAAAAAGATAAGTTTTTACGTTTATTTGCGGAGTTTGAAAACTATAAAAAACGAACTTCAAGAGAACGTATAGAATTGTTTAGAACTGCCAATGAAGATTTAATGACAGTTTTATTGCCAATTTTAGATGATTTTGACAGAGGTTTAGCCGAAATTAAGAAGGTAAAAGATAAAGAGTTGTTAAAGGGAATGGAGTTGATTAAAAATAAACTTCAAAATTCATTAAATCAAAAAGGGTTAAGCCATATTGAAGTAAAAAAAGGCGATGTTTTTGATGTTGAATTACACGAAGCAATTACACAAATTCCTGCACCTTCAGAAGATTTAAAAGGGAAAATAATTGATGTAGTAGAGCAAGGTTATAAACTTGGAGAGAAAGTAATAAGATATCCTAGAGTTGTAATAGGACAATAATTTAAAAAAAATGAAGCAAGATTACTACGAAATATTAGGTGTTTCTAAAAACGCTACACCAGCTGAAGTTAAAAAAGGATATCGTAAAATGGCTATTAAATATCATCCAGATAAAAATCCGGGAGATAAAACAGCCGAAGAAAACTTTAAGAAAGCAGCTGAAGCTTATGAAATTTTAAGCGACGATAATAAAAAAGCACGTTACGATCAATATGGACATGCTGCATTTGAAAACGGTGGTGCAGGAGCAGGAGGTTTCGGTGGTGGCGGAATGAATATGGATGACATATTTAGTCAATTTGGAGATATTTTTGGTGGCGCTTTCGGTGGAGGCGGTGGATTTGGTGGCGGTCGTAGTTCAAGAGGTAGAGCGCGTGTAAAAGGTAGTAACTTACGCATTAGAGTAAAACTTACACTTGAAGAAATTGCTAATGGTGTAGATAAGAAAGTAAAAGTTCGTAGAAAAATACAAGCAGCTGGTGCTACGTTTAAAACGTGTACAAGTTGCAATGGCCAAGGTCAGGTTATGCGTGTGACTAATACTATTTTAGGACGTATGCAAACTGCTTCAACGTGTCCAACGTGTCAAGGAGCGGGAGAAATTTTAGATAAGCAACCTAAAGGTACTGATAGTAGTGGCCTTGAAGTTAAAGAAGAAACAGTTTCTATCAAAATTCCTGCAGGAGTTACTGAAGGTGTTCAGTTAAAAGTGAATGGAAAAGGTAATGCAGCACCAGGAAATAACTCAATGGATGGTGATTTAATTGTTGTTATTGAGGAAATAAAACATGACACTTTAAAACGCGAAGGAACTAATTTACATTTCGATTTATATATTAACCTTTCAGAAGCCGTTTTAGGAATTAGTAGAAATATTGATACAGTTTCTGGAAAAGTAAAAATTAAGATTGAACCAGGAACACAATCAGGAAAAATATTGCGATTAAGAGGTAAAGGTTTACCAAGCATAGATCATTATGGTAATGGAGATTTATTAGTGCATGTAAATGTGTGGACACCTCAA
>JQIA01001954.1_pt1 | contig 11058 bp, 8 predicted proteins | sample 811431 | NCBI WGS metagenome assembly JQIA01 (sample SAMN02998118, study PRJNA258478) | marine sediment metagenome | biome: marine; feature: seafloor; material: sediment; isolation source: oil-polluted sediment collected from 3 locations (0.5 km, 0.7 km and 0.9 km)... | place: USA: Gulf of Mexico ... | reverse complement strand
TTCACAATGATAAATGCAAACAAACTTACCCAAAGTGCTTTTTTTACAAACTTGTTGTCATTTAAATTTTGTCGACCAAACCAAAGACCAACAAGCATAAAAGCAGACCACGGAATTACAGGATGAAACCCATTGTAAAGCAGGTTTCTAAAAAAGCCTTTTAGAGTCCAAAACCCCTCATATGCAAAGGTTGCAAAATCCCAGCCAGAATCATAGGCAAACAAATACATTAATACGGGGTAAATAAATATAAGTAATAAAGTAAATATTAGAATAGCACGAGACTTCCGTGTTATAAAAAGCAATGTCACCAGCATATAAATACCATAGAAATGTAATATATCTGCAGGCCAAATAATGATATAGGAAAGCCCAATTACAAAAAGAAACAATGCTCTTTTGAAAATTCTAGTTCGTGAAATTTTTAATAGACTAACATCATTATTCCTCACGGCTTTATTAGTCATAAAAGCTAGCCCTACACCTGCTAAAACCACAAATGTTGCTGCTGCTTTACCATCAATAATTGAAGACCATGAATGTAACCAGTTATCACCTTGTTGCCCGAAAACCATTTTAAAGTTTACAATTATCATCCCAATAATTGCTAATGCTCTTGCTACATCAATGCCTATTATTCTTTGCTTCATATGTTATAAGTTCTCACTAGCCGCTTTTCTCCAGTAATATATCGCAAATATTGTAGTAACAATAGGAATCATTAAACCGTACTCATCAATCCAAAGTGAAGTGTTTTCTTTACTTATGGTTAAAGGTGTAAAAATCTTTTGAATGTAAATATTATGTACCGAATGAAAAATTACAGCAGGCCACAAACTGTTAGATTTGAACGTATAATAGCCCATTATCACCGACATAGCTACAATCATAACCGTAAATGCTGAAATATGAAATAGTGTATTTCCTCCTACGTAATAGATAATTATAGGCCAATGAAAAGCAGACCAAATTAACCCACTCACAATTGCTAGTGCCCTAAATGACATCACTTTTCTTAGCTCAAAAATAAAGAAACCTCTCCAACCTAGTTCTTCTCCAAATACAGCTCCTAAATTTTTAACCACGCCTATTATTGCCAATAACAAGATCATGACGATTAGTGTTCCTGTAGTATTTGTTTCTTCAAATCCAAGTTCAACTGACCATTCTGCTAGAGTTTCAGTATTTAGAATGTCTCCGAAACCTAATATCCAAAGTAAAACATAGGCAATAGTTATGTACAGTACTGGAATTAAGTACCCGAAACCTAAAAATTTCCAGTTTTGCAATTGCCACGGCAAAGTTTTAATCGAACGTCCTTTAATCTTTAGTGTCACTAAAGTGGCAAACATAGGACTTAGCATAAGGAAACCTACATATTTACTAGTAGGATTCAAATTAACTATAGCATAATGTGCAATAGTGGTAAAAACAGTTAAGAAGATTAAAAATATACCAATGGTATTCCATGTATCGCGTTTAGTGCTTAAGGTATTTGACATTATTGATTTGTAATTTTGGTTGCTATTATTCTCGACGATAGGGTTTAGTTTTTGTTACATTTTTTTATATAGTCAAAAATAAAATATTTTTAAGTTTCGTTTACTGAACTTATATGAATTCGTTTTAATGATTTATATAGAATACCAAGCGAAGTTCGATGATTCAACCTACATATTCAAGCCGAATTCCTACAAACAAAACAAATTTATTAACACAATTGCTTTCCAAAATATTTTATATCACTCATTTTCAACTACTTTACAATCTACTCTATTTTTTGGCATGATGCTTGTAATTAGTAAAATATCAATTTAAAAATCGAACAGTTATGAAACAATTACTATTTCTTTTAGCAAGTATGTTCCTTACAGGAGCAACTGTTAGTGCAACTACAACCACCAGCAATTTAGATAATAATACACATGTATCAACATTTGTGAGAGGTTATGGTAATTCTTTCATTTTTGTAGAGCAAGGCGTAGAATTCGCAGTTTTTCGAGATGGGCAGTTTGACTTTAATGTCAATCAATACGGTCCGAATTTTAGTGCTTATGCAGATTTTGGCGGTGTTGGTATTAGTTTTAATACTGGGCACAGCTACGATGCTTATGTACAATATGATGATTATGGTGCTGTTATACAAATTGAAAATGTCGCTATTTATTATGATTATAATGGTCGTATTGTACGAGCAGGTAACGTACGCATAAACTATAACAACTATGGCTATATTAGTCGTGTTGGTGGACTTTACGTTCATTATAATGCTTATAACAGATATTCACACTATACTGGATATATAAATGGGTATAACAGAACATACATAGCACGTCCATGGCATACTTATTACGCTGCTCCAATTATTGATTTATGCATTGTATTTAATAGACCCTATAGACGCTATTATAAAGCACAAAGACACACCTATTACAGACCGTATAGAGATAACTACAGACCTAATATATCTTACAATTCTGGACGTAGAGGCGCTATTGCACAAACTAACAGACGTAGTGATAAATATAGACAAAACAGTAATTTACGACGTGATAACAGCGCTAACAAAGGACGTAGAGTTGCAAGCGCAGACAGACAACAAACACGCACAAAAAGTAGAAGCCTAAATACAAGGTCAAAAACAACAACAAAACCTAGAACTAGAGCAACATCTAAACCTAGAGTAATAAAAAGAACGGATAGAAATAAGCCTAGAGCTTCACAAACTAAACAGAGAACGGTAAAAAGAAGCAATAACACAAAATCTAGAGCGCAATCTAAGACTAGAACAACATCAAAACCTAGAGTAACTCGTACACAGCCTAAGCGAAAATCTAACACGGTAAAGCAACGTACATCACAAAGAAAAAATTCTCAGGCGAGCAAAAAAAGAGCTCCAGAAAGACTAAGACATAAATCGAGAGCGAGTAGCAATAAGAAGTCAAATAAAAGAACTAGTAAAAAGAGAAATTAATATAGTATTTAACATTTTGGTTAGTTAGTTGATAACCCTGTAAGCGTATGCCCTAAGCACCTTACAGGGTTTCTTATGTTCCCGCGAAAGTGGGAACCTCTTCCGTTATAATCTACTTATTCTTAGAAAGACCTTTTAAAACCTTATCAAGGATAACTGTAATATCTTCAGAAAAATTTAGAAAATAAACGACGAGACCATAGCATATACTTACCAATATTGACTTTAACCCAATATTAATCAGTGGATGGAACGAAAACTCCCAGAAATAAAAAGTAGCCATAAGTACCATAATAAGTCCCAAAGTTTTGGCTGTACTCATTGAAAATGGTGACATTTTAAATTTAAAATAAACAAAGATGACTTTGGCTGTGTTATATACAAATATGGATATAAAGGTTGCTATGGCTGCACCGTTAATTCCATATTGTGGTATAAGTACTAAATTTAAAATAACCGTAATGATTGCTAATAATACGCCGAGTACTAAAACAACTCTATAATAATCACTATTGAATAATATGGCATTGTTATTTCCAATAATATTATCGGTTAGTTTAGCAATACCTACAATAAAAACTACTAATAACCCTCCGCTATATTGTTCTGGGATAATAATATATAACTGATTGATATTAAGCACAATTAATAAAAAAATGAAACCACTTATAATAAATAAATTCAACGAACTCTTTTTATATAATATGCCCAAGGCTATATTATCGCTGTCATTTAATAATTTTGCGGTAATTGGATTGGTAATTTGGTGCATCGACCTAGCAGGAACCCCAATAACCATTGCTATATAAATGGCAACCCCATAATATGCTACATTTTGAATAGCTTTGAGTTCACCAATCATAAATTTATCAATCTCCAAAATAACACCACCTATGGAACCTGCAATTATTATTAGAAATGCATATTTTAAAATAGCAGACAAATTAGGTACATTACCAAATCTTAAAACAGGACGCCTTACACCAAATGCATAGAACATCATAACAATAGTCCTTATAACATAAACGACTACAACACCATAAATAAATTGATTAACATCTATCCAATTTAAATAAATAGCAAAAAACAGCAACAATACGCCAACTCTATGGAATACTTCTTTCATAAAGTTACCAAACACACTTTGCATATGCACTTTTGCCCAAGAATAAAAGACTTCGAAATAAGAAAGGCAAATGGCCGCAACAAATATTAACCATACATAATCTTTAATAATAGTATTTTCTTTAGAAAGTAAAGATGAAATAAAATCAAAAGACATATAACCAATAAAACCAACAGGGACAATGATAAACAATGGAAGAATGAGCATCAATGTTAGAAAACTGTTGATGTTGTTTCTAGTCTTGAATGACGAATAAAATTTAACTATAGCATTGTGCACACCTAAAGCAAATAAGGGCATCATAATATTTGCTGTAGAAATCGTGAAAGCCACCAAGCCATGGTATTCATCGGTTAAAAACTTAGTGTATAAGAAAAGAATATTAACGGCACCAATTGCAAACCCGAAATAGGTAATAATGGTATTTATTAATGATTGCCTTTGTACTATTCCCATATATACTTTAAATTCTGTTCACAACATCCAAACTCCACTATTTTTATATGGAATTGATGTTCGATGCTTAGTCACTTATCTTTTCAATTAAATCGGCTAATTGTTTAGTTAATGCTTTTCTATGATATTGCTGCAATCCTATACCATGACTTTGTAAACTACCATGTCTAAACGCATCAAAATACTCTAATATTTTATGTTTTAAATTATCATATTCTTGATAATTAAAGTATGCGCCTGTATTCGTTGTTTTTATTATTTGTTCAACATCAGAATCATCAGGGCCTAAAGCCAATATCGGCCTATTAGATACCATATATTCAAAGAGCTTGCCTGGAATTATGCATTTTGTATCTTCAGAATCAATTTCTACTAATAACAACACTTGCGATTGCTTTTGATAGCGTATAGCGTCTTCATGAGATACATAACCAACTAAATTCACGAATTGAGACAAATTATACACTTCTAAGTTTTCCAAAATGTCTTTGCTGACTGCACCAACTAAATTAAGCTGAAACTGAGATTGAAACACCTTATCATCCCTTACTATATCACTCAACACCTGCCATAACACCTCTGGATTCCTTTCCGAAAGCAAAGAACCTATATGAGCTAAAGAAAATTTGGAATCTAAAGTTATTTCTCCAACCTCAGTATTATCATATCCATTTGTAATAACAGCAATCGGTTGCTTTGTTATTGCTGAAAATTCTTGTTTTGTTGTTGGACTAGTTACAATTATTTGGTCAGCACTCTGTAATATTTTTGCCTCTAGGTGTTTATGCTTTGCACGTGCAAATTTTAAAAGCTTTAGTTTTTTATGATAGCCAATTGTTGTCCAAGGATCTCTGAAATCTGCTAACCAATTTAATTTAAAGTGTTTCTTTAATTCAAATGCGACAAGATGCATGCTATGAGGTGGTCCTGTTGTAATTATTGTGTCAATTCCGTTTTCCCTAATATAACTAGAAAGATAACTTACCGAGGGCTTTACCCAGCTTTTACGAGCGTCGGGAATAAAGAAGTTTCCTCGAATAAAAAGCATTAGTCTTTCCACCACACTTTGCTTTTTCTGATCTGGAATAATGCCTTTACTTATGGTTTTTGCTGATTTCCTTGAAATTGCAGCTGCAATCTTATAAGGCTCGTTTATTGGTTGTTTTAGAATAGTTATATCCTTAGGTATTTCAGCAATTAAACTCTCATCAACTATAGGATAACTTGGATTTTCAGGGATATATACAATCGGCTCTATATTAAAATCCTGTAGGTACTTTGCAAATTTTAACCAACGCTGTACTCCAGGACCTCCAGCAGGAGGCCAGTAATAAGCGATGATGAGTACCTTCTTTTTTTGTTCCATTCTTGTCATTCCTGCGAAGGCAGGAATCTATTTTTAACAATATATATATTTTATTGTGAGTTCCTACCTTAGCAGGAATGACAATCAATTTCCCTTCCTTTTAAACTGATAAAACAAGCCTCCAATAACGAGCAAGCCTAATAGAATAGAACTTCCTAATGCAATACTGCTTCCTGTTTTTACCACTTGCGGCTCGAATTTAAATTCTATAGTATGGCTTCCAGCAGGAACCTCCATACCTCTTAAAACATAATTAACTCTAACATGGTTCATCTTTTCACCATCAAGATAAGCCTGCCATCCTTGACCGTAATAATTTTCAGAGAACACAGCAAAACCTTTATTTGTATTACTAGAGGTGTATTTTAAATAGTTAGGTTTGAAATCATTTGATAGTTCGATTGTAGCCATTGAATCCACCAGGTATGTATTTAATAGCTTTTCATTATCGTACAAATCAGAAGCAATTACAGCTTCTGCCTTATTATTAAGGCTATCAATGGCAATAATTTCATCATTTGCAGTAGTAACAGGCTTTAAACTATCTACAAACCATGCATTACCATTAGCATCAGTATTATTAAACACTTGCGCCTTTCCATCTTCTCCTTGAGCAATAATATATTTTGTATTAAGCATATTTAATACTTCAATATGATTTCTTGCTATATAAAAGTCAAACAAATCATTATAGCGCTTCATCTTGGCCGCATGATACCCATTTAAAGAATTATGAAAATATGAGGGTTTTGTGTTACTTGTAGTTAAATCGAAAACTCGATAGTGAGACTTGTCATTTAATATTTCTGCATCGACAGCACTTGCTTGATAGGGTTTTTGTACTTGTATTGCTGATACAAAGTCGTCATTATTTACATAACGTCTATCTACAACTACCAAATCGAATACAATAAGTGCCGCAAAAGCAACAACAACCACACTTTCTGAAAGTTTCTTTTTTAAGAACATCCATATCACACTAGCCGACAATAAAACCAGCACAAGCGTTCTTAACGTATCAGCAGTAAATATAGATTTTCTGTCTTCTTTAAGTGCATCAACAAAACTTTGCCCATAAGCTTGAATATATTGCCCGTCTCTAATACCTACAAAACTAAAACTACCTTTAAACAGTAAAAACACTAGCGATAGGCCTCCAGAAATTATAGTGGCATACTTTAAAGCTTTTAGTTTTTCTTCTTTAGATTCAAAATCATTAAACAACCTTACTAATGCAAATATTCCTAAAATGGGAACACATAACTCTAATATCACTTGAATAGAGCTAACAGCCCTAAATTTATTATATAATGGAAAATAGTCGATAAACAAATCTGTGAGGAGTCCAAAGTTTTTACCTAAAGATAATAGCAAGGATAACACCACTCCTCCAACTAGCCACCATTTTAAACGCCCTTTCACTAAAAATAGGCCTAATACAAACAAAAACAGAATTACTGCTCCTACGTAAGCTGGTGCTTCAACAATGGTCTGGTCTCCCCAATATGTTGGCGCGTGTTTGGCTTCGTTTAATGCTTGTATGGGGGTCGCTCCCAAATTAACAAAAGCGTTATAAGTATTTGAGTCTTTACCAACATTTTCATAGCTCCCACCACCCATAAAACGTGGAATAAATAAATTGAAACTCTCCCACCTTCCGTAGCTATATTCAGTAATATAGTCTCTATCCAATCCGTTAGTAATAGCTTTTGGTGAGCCATCAGGATTAATGGTCAACTCACTTTGCCCTCTTGTACTTTCTTTTACATATTCTTGTGTTGCCATTATATTCGTGGCATTTAAGGCTATTGAAAGTATTACAGCGGCAACCAAAACACCAATAGATTTAATAAAGTGAGGTAATTGCTGTTTTTTATATGCATCAATTAAATAGGCAATTCCTAAAACAATCACCAATAGCATTAAATAATAGGTCATTTGAAAATGATTCGCAACAATTTCTAATGCCATAGCGATAGCCGTAAGCAGAAATCCCCAAACATATTTTCGCTGAAATGTGAGCAGTATACCCGACAGCACCAAGGGCATATATGCTATAGCGTGCGCCTTACTGTTGTGTCCTACGCCAAGTATAATAATCAAATAGGTTGAAAACCCGAAAGCTAGCGCACCGAGACCTGCTAGTTTATAATCCACTTTTAAGACTAAAAGCAAAATGTAAAACCCTATGAAATATAAAAACAAATAATCTGCTGGTCTTGGTAAAAAACGAAGAGCCAAATCAACCTTTTTAATATAATTATGAGGATACTTTGCCCCTAATTGATACGTCGGCATCCCTCCAAAAGCACTGTTGGTCCAATAGGTTTCTTTATCATGCTGTGCTCTAAAATCGTTTTGTTGCTTTGCCATCCCCGTGTATTGCATAATATCACTTTGGAATATTTGCTTGCCTTTAAGCACAGGATTAAAATACAGCAACGATACTACCACAAAGCCAATTAAAATTATGACATGCGGAAGGATTTTTTTAATAGAAAGATTCATGTAAGGGAAATGAAATATTTTTTAGAAAATTAATCAATTTCTTCGTAATCTACATATTCACCAACATCTTTATTCGAAGTTTTGCTTTGTTTAGGGTTCTTATCGATGGAAATCTCACCATCTTTTTTCTTTGGTTGCTGTGGTTGCTGCTGTTGACCAAATTGTTGTCCGAACTTTTGCCCAGCTTTTTTGGCAACATATCGCATTAATAGTGGTGCAAAAATTCGTGATAAAATCTTTACCCCATACCAAACCAAGACTATTATTAAAATCGTTCTTACAAAACCAGGAACCGAGGCGTATTGCAACATAAATCAAATATTTTCTCAAAAATACAATTCTTCCAATTTAAAATTCGTTGTAATGTCATAAAAAAATAATAAAATTATATATTTGATAAATAACAAATCGACAATGAATACTATTAAAACCTATGTATTGCTAATTTCATGTGTAGCTTTTTCTACATCAGCTTTTAGCCAATATACCGAAGTTATTAACTCCAATCGCCCAGGAGTTTCCAGAAGTGCTTTTTCTGTTGGTACCAACGTTGCACAATTGGAGTTTGGCCCATATTTTCTTAAAGAAAAACGAACACCAGTAACAAGTTATGAAGTTTCTGGATTTGGTATAGATTTCGCTGCAAGATATGGTTTGCTCTTTGAGGAGTTAGAACTTAATATAGAAGGAACATACCAAAACGATACAAAAACTTATTTTTCGTCTATAACTGCTGAACAAAAAAGAAGTAATTTTAAAACTATAGCATTTGGTGCTAAATATTTGGTTTTTGATCCTAATAAAAATGCAGAAGAAGACAAACCAAATTTATATAGTTATCATGCCAATTATAAGTTTAAATGGAAGTCATTAATTCCTGCAGTGGCCGTATATGCAGGAATTAATTATGACACTAAAAACAACCCCTATACGACTCCTGAAATTGAAGGGATTAGCCCTAAAGTAATGTTGGCAACTCAAAACAACTTTGCTGGTGGATGGGTGTTTGTAATGAATTTTATAAAAGATAGAATTGGTAGCGACCAATCAGATTTTCAATATATATTAACTTTAACGCACTCTTTTAACCCTAAATGGGTTGTTTTTGGGGAAGCTCAAGGCATTAAAAGTGATTTTTATGCCGATAATTTATTTAGATTTGGTGGCGCATATCTGTTAAGCAAGGATTTTCAATTGGATACGGCAGTAACGGTTAACACAAAGGATACACCATCCGTGTTTAGTGTAAACTTTGGAGCTTCATATCGTTTAGATTTTCATAAAGATTAGATCTATATCTATGATTATAATTAAAGAAGTTAAGTCGAAAAAAGAATTAAAAGCGTTTGTAAAATTCCCGTTTTCGCTCTATAAAGATTCCAAATACTGGGTACCGCCTATTATTAGTCAAGAACTTAAAACCTTTAATAAAAAGCTGAATCCTGTCTTTAATGATGCAGAAGCCAACTTATTTCTTGCTTTTAAAGATGGTGAAATAGTGGGGCGAGTTGCAGCTATTATAAATTGGCTGGAAATAAAAGGGCAAGATTTAAAAAAAATGCGCTTTGGTTGGTTTGATGTTATCGATGATATTTCGGTAACTGAAGCATTACTCAATAAAGTCCAAGATATTGGAAAAGCTCATGATTTGGAGTACATGGAGGGTCCTGTAGGTTTTTCGAACTTAGATAAGGTTGGCATATTAACCTATGGTTTTGACCATATAGGCACGATGATAACTTGGTATAATCACCCATACTATGCAAAACACTTTGAACAATTAAATTTTAAGGTAGAAAAGCAGTATTTAGAGAATAAACATGCCTTCAAGGATATTAAATTAGAAAATTTTTCTAGAATACAAGAAATTATCAAAAAACGATACCATTTAAAAGCATTAAATTTTACCTCTACAAAAGATGTTATGCCCTATGCCAATAAAATGTTTGATTTGTTTAATGATAGTTACTCATCGTTGTCGTCTTTTGTTGCTATCAACGATATTCAAAAGGAATATTTTAAAAAGAAATTCTTAGGTTTTATTAACCCAGAGTACATTAAATTTGTAGTAGATAAAAATGATGACTTAGTAGCTTTTGGAATTGCAATGCCTTCTTATTCTGAAGCATTGCAAAAGATGAATGGGAAGTTATTTCCTATTGGAATAAAACATTTATTAAAAGCGAAAAAACACAGTAAAAAAGTAATTCTTTATTTAATTGGTGTTCATCCAGAATATCAAAACAAAGGTGTACATGCCGTTATTTTTAATGAATTTTATACATCTTTCGATAAAAAAGGTATTACTGAGTGCGTAAGAACTCCTGAGTTAATAGAAAACACAGCAATTCATCAATTATGGAAAAACTTCAATCCGGTAACACATAAAAAACGTTGTACGTTTAAAAAAGAAATCGCATAAAAAAAGCTGCCAATAGGCAGCTTTTAATTTAATATATAAACATTTTATTCACCCATAGCAGCTGTAACTGCCGCAGATAAACGTTTGTAAGTTCCGTTTTCCAATCGCTCTCTAATTGAAGAGAATGCATTTAGAGTTATTTCAACATCTTCCAAAGTATGAGTTGCTGTCGGAATCATTCTTAATAAAATAATCCCCTTAGGCAC
>JQIA01001953.1_pt1 | contig 11061 bp, 10 predicted proteins | sample 811431 | NCBI WGS metagenome assembly JQIA01 (sample SAMN02998118, study PRJNA258478) | marine sediment metagenome | biome: marine; feature: seafloor; material: sediment; isolation source: oil-polluted sediment collected from 3 locations (0.5 km, 0.7 km and 0.9 km)... | place: USA: Gulf of Mexico ... | reverse complement strand
CACAAAAATAGGTTCCGCTGTAGTCCGTGTATCGTTACCCGTGGATGATCGCCCAACATAACAGATTCAATAAAACTGCTACAATTATCGTCTGCTTTATAAAAAATTAATTCGGACATTAAATCCCCTGGAGAACCTGAATGCCTAGCCATGGAAATCTGATTTGGATCGATTTGGAGATGACCGGCCTAGAACCGGAAACCGATGTCATTATTGAGATCGCTACCATTGTGACCGACTCGGATCTTAATTTCATCGCCGAAGGCCCAGTGCTAGCGGTGCATCAATCGGAGCTTGCCCTGCAAGCGATGGACGAATGGAATACCCGTACCCACGGCAACTCTGGCTTAACTGAGCGTGTACGTAATAGTGGTATTTCAGATCGAACCGCCGAGGATATGACCCTGTCGTTTCTGCGCGAACATCTACCCGAAGGTGAGTCGCCGATGTGTGGTAACAGTATCGGGCAGGATCGACGTTTTCTAGTTAAATATATGCCCAAACTTGAAGCTTTTTTTCACTATAGAAACCTTGATGTCAGCTCAATCAAGGAACTGGCCAAACGCTGGCGGCCGGAGGTGGCAAAAGGGTTCCACAAGAAAAACACCCACCAGGCGCTAGATGACATCCAGGAATCCATTGCCGAGCTAGCCTACTACCGCGAACATTTTTTCAACATGGATGAAAGAACAACGGATTAAACGTCTTGGCTACCCCTTCGCCGGTACGCTAGTCGAAACCGGCGGTTTGAGGAACATCACCAAAACGACAGCAAGGGAAGCAAGGCCGATGTAAGCCATGAACACAAGGTTGTAGGAGTCGAGTCGGTCAAATACCAAACCGGCAGTTACCGGAACCATTGCGGACAGAACTGTCGTCACCAACCCCCGTACTGCATACAACGATGCGTAGTGCTGACTGCCAAAATAGTTGGCCATAATGGTCGGTGTGGTCACCACTGCTAGCCCGTTACCCAAACCAAAAATACAGGCAAATGCATACACCATAAGGGGCGTAGTCGCCTGGGTCAGAAATCCCATGCCTATCACCAGCATAAACAAACCCAGCCCCATCATGTATTTGGGCTCCATGTAATCCCCGAGCGCGCCGGATATCAAACGCCCACCAGTACTTAAAAACCCGATCAAACCAATCGCTGAAGCCGCAGTAATTTTATCTAGGCCGATATCACCGAGGTGCAACAGGCCCTGACTGTTAATCAATGTGCCGCCCATCACCCCTGTCGCCGAGCAAGCTACCAGCATCCAGAAAGAGCGTGTTTTTACTGCCGCTTTAACCGTCCAATCTATTTCGGTTTGAAACACTCTAGGTTGACGAGCAGAGTTACTTTCATCCTCAGGTTCATCCGAATCATCGACCCCATCGATCAGAAGCCCCATATCCGCAGGGCTGTTTCGCACCATCAGAAAAGCCAGTAAAGACGCAAGCATGGTGCAGCAGGCCATGATCAACCAGATCAGCCGCCAGTCACCGGTGGTTTCTATAATCCAGGCAAACAATGGCGTTATGATCGCTCGCCCTAAACCGCCCGAGGCCATAAACAACGCAATCGCGATCGCTCTGCGCCGTTTAAACCAGTTCGAGACTAGCTGTGTGCCGGGGATAATGGTTTGCAGACCGATGCCGATACCCAGCAGCGGTGCAGTAATATAGAACTGAAAAAGCGATTCGGTGAAATACATGTTAACCGCACCAATAGCAGCAACAAAACCACCCAGTACGATGCTGAAACGCACACCACGCTTTGCGATGACCCAGGCGATTAATGGGCCGGACAAACCCATAGAGAGTGTTGCAAGAGAAAATCCGAGGCCGACTTCGCTACGCGCCCAACCGAAGGTTTCGGTCATTTCAGGTAGTGTGACCGCTAGGCCGTAGAAAACCGTTCCGATGGATAAAAAATAGATAGTGCCAAGTGCACCAAGCAGCTTCCAGCCGTAATACATCAGTGTTGTCCGTGTGAATGGGGCAATGAACGAAGCGACCAAAAAAAGGTCTGTCCGCTGATTTGTCTACGTATCGATTGCAGTCATTCGTATCGAACGTGCGACGTTATGTTGCTAAATGGAGGTAAATCGTGGTTTTAAACGAGTATATTGAATTTCTGAATTCCATCGGAGTTTAGCTATTAGCTTTATTATATGGCCGTCCGATCCACGCTAGTCTAACAAATTGAGGGCCGGGATTCATCCGCCCCTCTAGTGACTCGCGGGCCGCTAAATCGCTTGATACAGGCCAGGTTCTAATTCTTTAAGCTTTTCAGATTTCAGCATCCGTTCAACATGTTGCGTCAGCATCCAATGTTCACTGCGATCATTGGATGGCCCAACATCCGTTTTGCGGTAAATAATACGGTGTTCGACGGCCTGGTTAATCGTGCGGGGGACTTTCATATAATCGAGTAATTTGTTTTCCCGATAACCAATCATGCCCTGATATTGAGCCGAGCGTTTTAGAAAAGCCTCTTTATCCAATACACCTAGATGATGGAAAGTACAAAACCAAGGGATGTCCATTGAACGAACCAGGTCCAACGATTGATCAAACTGCTCAAGGCTGGAGTTTACGCCGCCGTAATAAGGGCCGAAACCGGAAAGTTCGATATCTGCCAGAAATAACATGTCGTCCTTTCGATGTTTACCACGCACCAGTAAACAACTGTGGCCATGGGTATGTCCGGGAGTAAAGATCACTTCGATGGTTACACCACCACCCAGATCAAACACATCGCCATCTTTGTAGCCAACCGTATCGGGGCGCGGGATAAAACTAAAATGTTTCGTTACCGTCGTTTCAAACTCAGCCCGTTCATCCGCGGGTACACCGTGTAATTCGGCAATACCATCCATCGATTGTATTGCGTAGACCTCATTTTCATGGGCGTGGCAGCTCGCATCAGGAAACAGATGAACGCCGGCAACATGGTCTTGATGGCAGTGGCTCAGCACAATCCGATCAATTTCGGGCAGCTGTCCAATGTGGCTTTTAAAACTTTTGGAGGGGTCGATAACAATCGATTCTTCACTACCCTGTACTAAAACAGAGTTGCCATAGGGGAACTTACCGCCGTTACGACCAATAAATACGGTGCTTGCACCAAAATCAAGAATAGGGTCTTGCGAATCTTGTAACTTCTTTTGTAGTGCTGAGGACATGGCGTGATTTCGTCGAATTCCAGATAAAGTCAGCGGCCCTGTTTAAAAGCCGCTGATGAGAAAACGCGCAATAATACCTGATCAATTCAGTTGGTTAAACCATCAGGCTGTTTCGACACACCGAATTTGCTGGAGTTAACAGCAGCCACCACCACTATCTTCGCTACTTGCGGAGACATTCGCATCAAAGGGCAGCAGTGTGCCGCAGCCTTCAAAAATCCCGAAATGTGTATCCCAATTGCCGATAAATTCAAAATGTGGCGCGAAGCGGGTTTCGCGCAGCATGTTGTAGGTATTGCCGCAAACCGGGAAAACTCGCCCGGTTTCAATCCAGTGGTGTTTATCCAGCAGCACTGCTTTTTCCGCATGATCGATGCTGCCTTTGTAGATGACAGCCTGGCCATAATCTTCACACGCAGGTTCTAGTTGATCTAATTTGAACAACCTGTAAGTGGCTGAAAAGAAATCGATATGACCAATTTTTTTCTCAATGGCTGCATTATCAATACCCAATGGGCGATCTTCAACTAAACGCGGATCAGCGAAACCGGCCTTTTTGGCCAGGTTATGGAAATCATTCCAGTACAGTGCACCACTCAGGCACTCACCGTACAACACCGGATCATCAACCAAATCCTGCGATACCCGACGATCGGAATACACATCGGAAAAATACAGTTCGCCACCGGGTTTTAGCAATCGATAGGCTTCGCGTAATACCGCTTCTTTATCTGGAGACAGGTTGATCACGCAGTTGGATACGATGATATCGAAGCTATTGTCTTCCAGGCCTAACTCATCAAGTTTTTCGATATAACCCTTAAGGAATTTGACGTTGGGTTTGGCGTAGCCGAATTTTTCAGTGTGATAGTCAATATGGCGATTGGCAACATCGAGCTGTTCATCGGTCATATCGACCCCAACCACGTAACCCTGCTCGCCAACCAGTTTGGACAGTACGTAGGCGTCTCTGCCGGAGCCGCTACCCAAATCGAGCACTCGTTTGCCCTCAAGCAGCTGCGGTGCAATCAACCCGCAACCGTAATAGCGCGTCACCACTTCATCGTGGAGCTGACCAATCGCCTGCTTCACGTAATCCGGTATTTCTGTAGTCGTCGCACAAGCATCGGTTTTAAGATCCGATGAGCTTTGCAGGGTTTGTCCGTAATAATCTTTAACGGATTCTTTCGTATCGTTCATATCAACGGCCTGTAATGTGGGGTTCGCGGTAATTTATAAGCGGTATTTAGAGTGCTCAATTAAGACGCACGATGGCTGGCGGGTTGGATCAGACCATCATCTATCGACAAAGTTACAACTTGTTTACTCTTTGTTTCTCGCACCCCAGTTTTTGTCGCCGGAGCCGAATGGAGTAGTTTCATGCCAGTCTTGCAGCTAGCTTATGAGGCTAATAATCAACGGTAAAAATATCGCTGTAATGGTTCCCGTTAAACTAAGCGCCAAGCTGGAAAATGCGCCAGCCAACTCACTGTATTCAAACGCTCTGGCGGTTCCAACCCCGTGAGCATTTAGCCCAAGGGTAAAACCTCTCACCCTGTCATCTTCAATTTTGCAGATCGAAAATAGCATCGGCGCAAAAATGGAGCCTATCACTCCGGTGGTAATCACAATTCCCGCCGCCAAAATCGGCGAGCCACCTATTGAGTCCGCCAAAGCCATCGAAATGGGTGTAGTAACGGATTTTGCCGAAAGGGTGAGTACGGTTGAAAGCTGAAGATCCAAGGCATAACCCATCGCTGCTCCGATAACCGAGGCGGCAATCGCACCAACAATCAGTGTGATGGTGATGGCTCCAACAATCGGCCGAATTAAATAAAGCTGATTGTACAGGGGCACCGCCAACGCAACGGTGGCAGGCCCCAAGAGATAATGAATCGGAAAACTATCAAGCCGGTAAACGGAATAGTCCAGCTGACAAAGCTGCAAGAACAGTGCGATAGGAAACACCCCCAGAATAACCGGGTGTAACCAGGATTTTTGATTGGATTTACGATAGATCGCCAGCCCAACAAGATAACCTGCGATGGTGACGATCATCGCTAACGGGTGCTGTAATGCATGCCACCAGGCATCTACAACCGGCATTAATCCGACCCCTTGTTTGGCTGGGTTGAGTTGGGGGTGTCTGATTGAATTGCTGGTTTTTCAGTCAGCCGCTTCATACAAAGCGCAGTAATCACCATCGCCGCAAGGGTGCTAACCACCAAAATCAGCATAATTGCAGGTAATTCCTGGTTGATCGCCGCGCCTAAGAAAAAGATACCCGTGGCGGCGGGCAGAAAAAACAATGATAGATGTTTGATTAACAGTGCGCTGGTATCCGCCAGCGCTTGGGGGGCTTTTTTAACGATGGTCAGCCCAACAAACAGCAACAACATGCCAATCACAGGGCCGGGCAGCGTGAGGGAAAAAGTATCGCTAATGAATTGGCCGGCAAATTGAAAGCACAGCAAAATGGCCAAACCCATCGCTAGGTTGACCAGCTTTAAAGCCCATCGTTGAATTATCATAACCAAGTGGCTCCCGTTAATGTTAACGTCGGACCAATTGAATCATTCCAACGGTGACAATCATCACGAAACCAATCAATGACCAGCCAGGAATACTTAATCCGAGCATAGTCCAGGCAACTTCGGCACAGTTGCCATCACCGCTCAATACCATCGCTACCACTTCGGTAAAAGGCAATATCTCCAACATATAATCCAGACTTGGAGGACAGGAAGGCACTTTATCTGCGGGTAGTTGCTGCAACCACAATTGGCGGATCGCCAATGCGGCGCCCAGGTCTGCAAATATCAGCATCAATACCGCATAAATACGCCGACCGACTGCCCCGACGTTTTGAATAGCCCCAGCCAAGGCCACCAGCGAGGCGCCAATAAACATGACCCGCTGAAATATACACATCGAACAGGGTTCGAGCTCGTAATGGTGTTCAATAAACACACCCACAGCCAGCGCAGCGGCGGAAAACAAAAAAACCGCTAAAAATAACATTCTCGGGCTGGGCAGCATGAATATCTCCCTGATAGAAAAAAGTAACAGTGGTGAAGTTAAAAAGCCGCCCATTCTGCCATAAAATCCACTGCCGGTAATATCGTCGATGCACACAGATCGCAGGAATAGCGTAATTAAGTCGGCTAATCAGCCTTGTAAAATCGCATCAAACCCCAAATATTTGTGAACAAACGCAAAAGTAGCCTGTTGACATACGCAACAAGTGCATTTTTGACTGGCCGCCTCAGGTATTTTTGTTATAATTGCCTGTTCATTAATTAGCGCATGGCTGGCTTTAGCCTGAAACCTCGCGCAGAGGCTGCGAAATCAAATGATTTCCTGGTCCAATCGTTAAAAACGATTGGGTCGCGCAGCCACCCCCGTAGATTGATATTCGACCGCTACTCGATGATTCGCACCGAACACGAGGCAGCTCATAACGATCTATTGGTTACCTGATCTATTTTTATTGAGTTGCTAGCAGACTTTAATATTGAACAGAGATATCGGATACCGCAGGCTGCCATTTTACCGGCAGCAATTGATCATCCTCATCAAATAGGAAACGCATGTCCTCTACCGCTTCACAACAATCACGACTTAAAGTACTTATCGCACGTGGCCGCGAACAGGGTTACCTGACCTACGCTGAAGTCAACGATCATCTGCCTGAAAATATTTCTGATCCCGATCAGGTCGAAGATATTATTCAGATGATCAACGACCTGGGCATTAAGGTGAGCGAAGCTGCTCCCGATGCCGACAGCATGATTATGACCGGCAGCGATTCTACCGACGAGATTGCAGTGGCTGAAGCTACTGCAGCACTGGCCGCAGTAGAAACCGATATTGGTCGAACCACCGACCCAGTGCGTATGTATATGCGCGAAATGGGCACGGTGGAGCTATTGACCAGGGAAGGCGAAATCAAAATCGCCAAACGTATCGAAGAAGGTATTCGTGGACAACTGGCAGCGCTGGCATTTTTCCCCGGCTCTGTTTCGATGATTCTGGACGAATACGAAAACTACAAAAACGAAGAGCGCCGACTTGATGAAATCATCAGCGGTTATCTGAATCCTGTCGAACACGTACCGTCCGCCGCGCAAAAAACTGCCGGCCAGAAAGATGACGACGATGATGAAAAAGATACTGGGCCTGATCCCGTCGAAGCGGAAAAGCGTTTTTCTGCCATAAAAAAACAGTACAACAAAACCGCTAAATCGGTCGAAAAGCTTGGCCGCGCAGACCCTAAGACCATAGAAGAGTATGAAAAGCTCGCGGACATGTTCAAATACCTCAAGCTGATTCCGCGTCGCTTTGATCCGATACTAGAGCGCTTTCGCTCCGTATCAAACCGTGTTCGTGATCATGAACGCAACATCATGAACATCTGCGTACGTACCGCCGGAATGCCACGCCGTGACTTTATTCGCGCATTTTCTGGCAACGAAGCCAGCGCTCGCTTTGTTGATGAGCAAGTCGAGAAAAAAGCTAGCTACTCTGCAGGCATGGCTAAAGCCAAAGAAGATATTCAGCGCGTTCAAAGCAAGCTGCAGCTATTGGAAGAAAACCACTCTATTACCGTCGGCGAGATCAAAGAGATCTCTCGCAAATTAGCACTGGGTGACGCACGCTCTCGTTATGCTAAAAAAGAGATGGTTGAAGCCAACCTTCGATTGGTAATCTCGATTGCCAAAAAATATACCAACCGTGGCCTGCAATTCCTTGATCTAATTCAGGAAGGCAACATCGGCCTAATGAAAGCGGTTGATAAGTTTGAATATCGCCGTGGTTACAAATTTTCGACCTACGCCACCTGGTGGATTCGTCAGGCGATTACCCGCTCGATTGCGGATCAGGCTCGTACTATTCGTATTCCTGTACATATGATTGAGACTATCAACAAACTCAATCGCATTTCTCGACAAATGCTTCAGGAAGTTGGCCGCGAACCAACGCCGGAAGAGCTAAGCGAGCGCATGGAAATTCCGGAAGAGAAGATCCGCAAAGTACTTAAAATCGCCAAAGAGCCCATCTCAATGGAAACTCCGATTGGTGATGATGAAGATTCACACCTGGGCGATTTCATCGAAGATGTAAATATCGATTCACCGGTTGATTCCGCCACGGTTGAAGGCCTCAAAGAAGCCACACTCAACGTATTGTCAGGGCTAACCGCACGGGAAGCCAAGGTTCTGCGGATGCGTTTTGGTATTGATATGAATACTGACCACACCCTCGAAGAAGTCGGCAAACAGTTTGACGTAACCCGAGAGCGTATTCGTCAAATTGAAGCAAAAGCGCTTAGAAAGCTGCGCCACCCTTCACGTTCAGAAAACCTCAAAAGTTTCCTCGACGAGTAATCTCACTACCCTCTGTGGAAATCCGCAGATATTGCAGACATATCGATTAAACCTTTGCGCATTGCCCAATAGCATTCGCGCAAAGGCATCAGTATAATGCAGACCCCTTTTCGGGGCCTATAGCTCAGTTGGTTAGAGCAGTGGACTCATAATCCATTGGTCCTTGGTTCGAGTCCAAGTAGGCCCACCATTTAATCTCCTCTCGTAATACCCACCCACATCGGCTCACACCGTTTGTTTTTCGGTCATCTTTTAACAAATGACCCGCCTGATTAAATTCGGTTTGCCAGCCGCAAATTTCCCTCCGCCTGCTAGACTTAATCGAAATACTTTCACCAATCTTCGGTTAAGACAGAGTCTATTGTAATGTCAGATTTTTCCGCCAGCGAACTTTCAATTCTTTTGATCGAACCATCGCCCACCCAACGAAAAATGATCATCAATTCATTTGAAAGTGAAAGTGTCGACAATATCGATATCGCATCAACTAAAGCAGGTGCGCTTGAGAAACTTGATTTTTACCAGCCGGATTTGATTGTCAGCTCGCTCTATTTTGATGATGGCACCAGCCTGGAATTGCTCAGAGAGATACGCGCGGACGAACGCCTGCAAAATATTCCTTTCATGCTGATTTCCAGCGAAACCCGCCGCGCCCAGCTTGAAGAGTTCAAACAATCGGGGGTTGTTGCTATATTGCCGAAGCCCTTTACGATGGATAACCTTCATACCGCAATCGACGCAACCATTGACCTACTCAGCGATGAGGAAATAGATTTGGAACATTACGATGTGCAATCGCTGCGTGTACTGGTAGTGGACGATAGCCCGCTAGCGCTAAAAATGATCAACCGCGTACTTGCTGGCCTGGGCATAATGCACATGACCAATGCCAACGACGGATCAAAAGCGATCACCATTCTTGAAAATGAATCCTTTGACCTGGTCGTCACCGACTACAACATGCCGGAGGTCAATGGCGCTGAACTGGCTGAGTTTATCCGGCATTCACCCACACACGGACATGTTCCGGTATTAATGGTGTCCTCCGACGCAGATCAAACCCAACTAAGTCATGTGACTCAAGCCGGCGTCGATGCACTCGTCGGCAAACCGTTTGCACCCGACGAGGTGAAACGATTGCTGTTCAAATTACTCGATAGCGAATAAACAGGGCAAACACCACCATCGCACAATTATTTGTGTGCAAACACAGCTATTTCCCCTCAAACCAGCACCGCTTTCCCCGCAGCTGATATATAATCTGGCGTTTTGTCAGAGCGCTCTTTCCGATCCAATGGAACTCATCCGCGGCCATTATAATATTCCCGAGAACCAGCGTGGCTGCGTGGCCACCATTGGCAACTTCGATGGCGTGCATTTGGGCCATCAGGCGGTAATTTGCCAGTTGTTGGAGAAATCAAAGCAACTACAACTGCCCTCGGTAGCAATGGTGTTTGAGCCCCAACCAGCGGAATTTTTCTCCCAATCAACTCCAGTAAATACCGAATCACGGCCTGCGCCTGCGCGAATCAGCCGATTTCGCGAAAAGCTGCAATTACTCGAAGCCCAAAATATAGATAAAGTGCTTTGCCTTCGTTTTGATCAAAACCTCAGTCAGCTGAGCGGCCTCGACTTCATTCAAGATATACTGGTCGATGGCCTCAACGTTAAACACATGATTGTCGGTGACGATTTTCGATACGGCCATAAGCGCAGCGGTGATTTTGAACTGATGCAATCAGAAGGCCAAAAACATGGTTTTGGAGTCACGCCAACCGAGACCTTTTTACTGGATGGCAAGCGTGTCAGTAGTACCCGCATTCGAGCCACGCTGGCCGATGCAGATTTTGCTTTGGCTGAAACCCTACTTGGTCGACCCTTTACGATTTCGGGCAAGATCTGCTACGGACAACAGCTTGGCCGTACGCTTGGGGTGCCCACCGCCAACATTGGCATGGCGGGACTGCGGCCAACGCTGGAAGGGGTTTATATTGTCAAACTTCATCATCGAGGGCACTGGTTTCCTGGTGTAGCAAACATTGGCAACCGACCAACCGTTGACGGAAAATATCCTCTGCTAGAGGTGCACCTGTTTGATTTTAATCAAACACTTTACGGTGATTTCGTCACGGTTCAGTTCGAGCAAAAAATTCGTAATGAAGAAAAATTCGATTCCCTTCCGGAATTAAAAACCGCGATGGAGAGCGACCTGAGTATTGGTCGGGAATACTTTGCGGAACACGCTGCAGTCTAACGATCCGATCAGCGAACAAATAACCAACCACCCTTATTTAAATCAAAGATCAATTTTTTGACCGACGTCAGAGACCATATTCAAAAGCCATGAGTGATTACAAAGCAACCCTGAATCTACCCAAAACCGCTTTCCCAATGAAAGCCAACCTGGCCCAGCGTGAGCCAAAATGGCTTGAAAGCTGGCAGCAGCAGGATCTGTACGGAAAAATCAGGGAGAACAGCAAGGGCCGTAAAAAATTCAT
>JQIA01001952.1_pt1 | contig 11064 bp, 9 predicted proteins | sample 811431 | NCBI WGS metagenome assembly JQIA01 (sample SAMN02998118, study PRJNA258478) | marine sediment metagenome | biome: marine; feature: seafloor; material: sediment; isolation source: oil-polluted sediment collected from 3 locations (0.5 km, 0.7 km and 0.9 km)... | place: USA: Gulf of Mexico ... | reverse complement strand
GCCAGGCTTGAAGTAGTACATATGGTACTTCAAAAGTCAAAGCGAAGTAGATGGGACTTTTTACGACGCCATCAGTATTGAAATTTCATCCGGGTTTATACAATAGTTTATCACTATCGTGAAAATAATTCTGGACATTTCTCCCTTTTTCGTATTTTAATATTTCACCGGTTTTGACGGGATGATTCTGCGGTTGACTCTTTCGGTTAAATCAACAGTCAGATCAGTAAGAATTTTGCCGGTTCCAGGGAAGAAACGGCTAATGTACGACAGTCTTTTTATAATTATTTTGGGAGAAGAAACAATGATAAAGACGGAAATGTGCGAACTACTTGGGATCAGGCATCCGATTATTCAGGCCGGAATGGGACCTTTCAGTAACAACAAGCTGAGTATTGCAGCTGCCAATGCAGGTGCTCTCGGTATCATGTCAACCAGTGGGCTTGGGAGTATGGTCAGGGATTCCCAGAGAGAAATATATGATCATTTTATTGAAACTGCCGGTGCAGACCCGGAAGATGATCAGGCGACGATTCTTAGAAAAGCCTTGAACCAGACCCTTGAAGGGACAAAGGACTCCGGTGGTATTTTCGGGATCAATGTCATGGTCTCCACAGAATTAAAAGATGAGGCTGAACTGATTATTAATACGGCCATTCAGGCTGTCGAAGAAGACCCGGAACTGAAAAAACGGTTCAGAGTAATTTTTACATCTGCAGGTGACCCATTACCATGGGGTGAAAAGATAAAAGGTGCCGGGTTTAAATGGCTTCATGTGATTCCATCGGTCAAAGGGGCATTAAGATGCCAGAAAGCCGGTGTTGATTTGATCGTTGCTTCCGGTCATGAGGGCGGTTTTCATACATCCTGGGAGCCTATTCATTCAATGACCCTTCTTCCTGCAGTTGTTGAAGCCCTTGAGGGCTCAGGCATTCCGGTTGCCGGTGCAGGCGGTTTCTGTGACGGTAAAACCCTTGCCGCAGCCCTGTCACTTGGCGCTGCAGGCGTTCAGATGGGAACCCGTTTTCTTGCAACAGAAGAGAGTGACTTTGCTCAGTTGTGGAAAGAGGGTATCGTGAATGCTGAAGATCGAGGCACCCTTGTGGCGCGTGGTTTTGTCGGTCCGGCACGATGGATTAAGACAGAGGTATCTAAAGAACACCAGAAAAATACGCTAAAATATACACCTGAACTTTTCCTTGATACGCCTGGCCCCTGGACAGACGGTGCGTTAAAGCTTATCGAAAATGAAATCAAAGCATTAAACGCTGTTAGTAAGGGCGATAAAGAGAATGCCATGGTTGCCGGTGGTGAGTGTGCACAGCGAATTGACAGTCTGATGCCTGTGCAGGAACTGGTAGATGGCATTATAAATGATGCAGTGAGCATTATTCAAAAAATGCCGTCGATGCTTCAGGCATAAGCCTTCAATCTGATAGAAAATTGATATTTTACAGCCCCTGATGCTAAACCATCAGGGGCTTTTTTTGCTGAATTGTGAATTTTAGTATATCTATCTGATTATAAAGAAAAAATGATGGCTGTTGTCAAAGTAGGCAAGATAAAATAAATAAAACATGCAGATTTGTAATTTACCTCAAAACGCTGCTGTGGCATAATAATAATATTGTTCGGGTGAAATTTGATGGCGTCGTAAAAAGTCCCATCTACTGCGCTTTAGTGTCTGCCCAGACTTTTGACGTACTATATTTACTACTTCAAGCCTGGTCAGGAACTAAATCTTGTATATGAAACCTTTTCCTTAGCCATTTCAAGACTTTTTACGAGACTATCAAATTTGAGTGTGTTGAATTTTATAGATGATTTTGCAATAGATTTACCTTTAATATCAATCATTGCCATAATTTTTGTTTTTCAAAAAAGCCTTATCCAACACAACAAAAGGATTCGTTCTTTTGGACAAAGAAAGTAAAATTGCCCGAACACGGCACGTCACTCTGACGGGCTAACGACGCCACTTTTTGATGTACATCGTTTTCATAAATTTTATTATTTTCCTAGCTCTGTCGGTATTCTCCGTCAGCCGGTGAGCTTTTGGCAATGGGTTGTTAACTAAATTCAAAGAGGGTACTTTATGATGGGAAATGAATTTAAACACAAATCAAAAGAAGAGCTTATCAATGAAATAGAACATTTGCGGAGTAAAGTAGCTAAGACAGAAGCAATCGAACAGATGTTTAATTATTATTATGATAATATTCCCGCTTATGTTTATATCAAAGATACCGACAGTAATTATATCTTCATCAACAACCATTGCGAAAATCTGTTCAATGTCACACGACAAGAGTTGATACAAAGGAACTATACAGACTTTGACTTCTTTGACGTTGAAATGGCAAAAAAGCTGCAGGGAAATGATAAATTTGTCATGCAATCCGGAGAAACCCTTGAAACTGAGGAGATTGGAAAACCCGAAGGGAAGCAAAACGTCGAATTAATGGCAGGTTATCGTTACTATCTTGCTTTAAAATTTCCTTTAATGGATTCAGAGGGGCAAATTATTGGAGTTTGCGGTTTTTCTCATGATGTTACAGAAGAGAAGGCGTTGGAGGAAGAAAAAAAAAAGCTGATAAAAGAGCTTCAGAAAGCATTAGATGAGATAAGAACGTTGAGAGGTATATTACCATTATGTTCATTTTGTAAAAAAATACGGGATGATAAGGGGTATTGGGAAAATGTTGATGTGTATATTGACAAATATTCTGAAGCAGATATCAGTCACAGCATATGCCCAGGGTGCTTGGAGAAAAACTATCCAGATGAGGATGAGTTTACAGAATTGAATCCAGATAAAAACAAAGAATAGCCGAATCAGGCGGTTTATTTGACGCTGAGAATCTCTGCAGCCTGTCGGGTAAGTATGGTGGCGACGCAAGTGACTTTGATCGTTTAATTTTCAGATCAGTTTCAGATTGAATTTCCATTGAGCCGGACTATAGATGATTTATATGCGTCTGTACATTTACGCCAAATTCCTGAAAAATCACGGGTATTTCAGTTTCTCACCTCATATTTGTAAAATCAAAATAAACATTAACGGTCGAAATAACGGGATTATGTAGGGGCGGGTTCAGCGGAAACAAATTATAAAAGGATAACCTGTATTACAGTATAAAAAACAATAATTGTTAATCCTGTTTTATAGGAGCGTAACCCGCCCAGGTTTGCCGAATCTATTTAAAGTAAACGCCTAAATTGTATTTTTATAAGGAATTCTGCCATTGGGCGGGTTTGGAACCTGCCCCTACAGATAGGGTGCAGATATTTTAACCGATTTTGTTTATTTTCTGAATGTTTTCGTTTTTTGAGACAGTAAGGCCGATTGGTTTTTTAGCGAGTAGCGTCACAGCATGCTGCGGCACAAGGATCCCGGATCAGGTCCGGGGTGACAAAATGATACTATTACAACACTTATTTCGCCCATTTTTTCTGATACTCGTCAAACAGGGTAAACCTTGCTCCGGATGCTGCCGGGTCTCCGCTTTTTGCTCCGCCGGGATTGGTAAAGGCAACTCCGCCAAGCAGTACTGCTGCAGCTGATCGTGTCTCCATTTTCAGGCCGCTGACGAGTCCAAAGTCGATATCAATACCGCTGACATTCCAGAATTTACTGTGGGCTCTGACAAGCTGTGCGTATTTGATGTCGATCATCGCTGTAATAATAACGCGGTCGTTCTCCTGATCCAGCTCATACCGGGAGACAGAACCTACCGGTACCTGTTTGTAATAGACCGGGGATCCCAGGGAAAGAGAACCTAAATCCGTTGCGACAAGCTTTACAGGCAGGCCTTCTGATGTTTCAGGCAATTCAGGGGAGGATGACAGGCCGGTAAATGAAAATACAGCGTCGCCTTTCCCCGGTAATACGGAGAGGTAATTTCCGGTTACCATGGTTTTTAGATTTTCAACACCTGATATACCTAAGACGGGTTTTACGATCCAGAACCGGCTGTCTTTCTTTGCTGCAAACAGGCCTTTTTCAAAAAGTTCAACTGAAACTATGACGGTTTTATGTCCGGGGTTCAGATCAATTTTATCGATCTGGCCCAGTTTAATCCCTTTGTAGTCGAGTATGGCTCCTGGTGCCAGACCGTCAGCCGATTGGAAAGTAATTTTAATCGTTTTTGAACGGTTTTTTGCTGAGTCATAATCGACGTGAAGTGGGAATGAATCCGAACTTTTTGCTGTTTTAGCATTCTCCCCATTAGGATTGAAAAATGCGATTCCCCCAAGGGCTATACTTGTCAGAGATTCTGTTCTTAAGGAGATACCGGCCAGCCCTCCCTTTACGTCAATTCCCGATGCGTTCCAGAATCGGCTGTTCTTTTTCACGAGATGTTTAAACTCCGGCCTGATCCGAATGTGGATACGGACGATGTCATCTTTTGGTGAAAGATTGCTGAAAAGAACCTCACCGACTTCCATTTTTTTATAAAGTAGCGGACTGCCCTCGGTGACACCGGTTGAGTGATGATCGATAACTGTAATGTAGAGGCTTTTGGTGTCATCTTTTATCAGCAGTCTGCCGTTATTTGTGGCTTCTTTCAGATTTTTATATAACGGGAAACAGGGGCAGTTTTTTGAATCGATTTTTTTATTTTGAGACGCTTTTGGGGTAAAAAAAGAAATGCCGCCCAATGCCACAGAAATCAGGTTATCTGCTTCAACACTTACCTCTTTTGCATTCCCCTTAAACCGAATACCGCCTGTTGAATAGAATCGGGAATCGGGATTTACAAGGTGGGCATACTCATCAGAAATCTGAACCTGAAGATCAACAGTCTCTCCCTTTTTAGAGAGTTTATAGCGGATAACGCTGCCGACCGGCACTTTTTTATACATGACCGGTGCATCTTCATGCACAGTGAGAGACGCAGCTTTCAGGCAGAGCATCAGTCCCTTGTCTCCACATCTGTCTGCAGGCTCTGAAGCATTTGCCGAAAATTTTCGAATCGGCTTACCTTTGCCGGGTTTCATGGCGATGTAATTCCCCTTGATGATGGCATCAAATCCCCGGGGACCGCTAAGGGTCAACTCCGGTTTTACAAGCCAGAAAAGTGTACCGGTATTTAAAAAATGTTCTGTACCGGTGTCGAATACAGCCTCTACAACGGCACCCGTATAGTTCTCATCGTATGCCATTTTTTCAACAGTACCAATTTTTACGCCATTCAGCAGAACGGGTGTCGATTCACTTAAGCCTTCTGCATCCTTAAATGAAATTGATACTGAGATTCCATGACGGGCAGTATCGTAATCTTCATAGAGTTTGAACCGGTCATCACTTACAGCCTGCTCAAAGATACCGGACTCATCCGGTGTGGAGAGAGAAATTCCGCCTGAAATTAAGGAAAATAATGAATCCGTTCTGATTGTAACTGCCGGAAAGCTGACGTTAACATCGATGCCGCTGCTGTTCCAGAACCGGGTGTTTTTTTTGACAAGATGGACATACTCTTTCTTTATGTAAATATGGATTAAAACCGTTTTAGCGTCATCCGAAAGTTCATAGTCATAGACCTCACCAACCTTAAATTCACGATAGGTAACAAATGATCCGATACCAATGGAACGGGCTTTATCGGAGTAGAGGGTCAGCGTCAGCCCCTGGCCGTTTTCAGCAGGGGGCAGCGGTTTATTCAGTGCTGTAAAATGGCGTGTCGGTTCCCCTTCAAGAGAGGGCATAATCGCAATGTATTCACCGCTGAAAAGGGTCTCTAATCCTGAGATTTTTGACAGCGATACTTCAGGTTTAACAAGGCGGAACCGGGTTTCAGCCTTTAAAACTTCTTCTGCTTCTTTAATGATTTCCACAGTGGCGGTAACACTTTGAAAATCCTCAGACAAATCTACTTTTTTAACAACCCCTGCCACAATGCCTTTATATTTTACTTTTGTTTTTCCGGCTTCAAGGCCGGTGCCGGAATCGAATTGGATTGTTATCATAATGCCCCGGTTGGAGAGCTGATCGAAGACAAGCCAGCCGGCAAGAGCCACGGCAATAACAGGTAAAATCCAGATTAGGGATATCCCTCTTTTTTTGATAATCCGGCTTTCATGTATCTCAGTTGTATTCATCGTTATTTATTTACCTCATTTATACATTTCCGGTTCATATCCCAGATCAGTCGTGTGTCAAAAAATCTGGCTGAAAACATCGTCAAAATTACCAGCAGTGAAAAACATGAGGCACCTTTCCCGGGAATAACACTGGCAAGGCGCCCCAGATCAACCAGTGCCACAAGAACTGTAATGACAAATATATCGAGCATGGACCATCGGCCAATCCATTCAACAATCCTGTACAATAACATCTTTTCATGGATTCTGGCATTCCAGCCAAAGTGAACAGTCGCTATCAGAATACTCATACCGGTCAGCTTAAGCAGGGGGACCAGGATGCTGGCCACAAACACAATGATTGCAATCCCCGGGCTCCCGTGATGGAACAGGACAATAATACCGTCCATGATCGTTGCGGTCTCACCTTCCCCTATCATTTTCATGGTCATAACCGGCAGGACATTGGCCGGGATAAACATGGCCACAGCCGCGATGAGAAAAGCAATGGAGCGGGTAAGACTTTGTGGCAGGCGGTACATTACTTTCTCGTTGCACCGTGTACAGTAGCCTTCAGCCTCTTCACCCAGGTAAAGCACAAATCCACATTTCAGACAGGATGCATAGCCAGACTCTATGGCCTGACAGGTGCCGCCGGGAGTGTTAATGATATCCTTCATCAATCAGCCTCCAGAACCGGTCACGGTCAAGTACGGAGTCGCATCCCACAATAACAATTAAAAGTGCCGTCAGATAATAGAGTCCGCCGCCGATATTCACCGTTGCAATATCAACCAGCTTGACAGATGAAACCACAACCCCGGCCAGATAGACTTCCAGCATGCTCCATTCACTCAGTGAAAGGTACCCTTTAAACGCTTCTTTTAATAAGGGGCTGTGAATATTTAAATAGAGAGAGCCGCTGATATAAAGCAGCAGCAGGAGACGGATAAACGGTGCTGCCAATGTAAAGGCAAAGACAGTGGCTGCAAGGAAAAACATATCGCTGTTCCACAGAGCGGCAACCCCGGAGATCAGGGTGTGGAATGAGTTGCTCTCAACAATTTTCAAGTGGAGTATGGGCATAAAACTGGCCGGAATAAAAAGACACAACCCGCTGAAGGCAGCAGCAAATGTCCTGCGCACAGTCTCTTTTTTTTTGTGAAACAGCGTGTGTCCGCAGCGGGGACACACACTTTTATAACCAACTGAGAGCATGGGGCGCTTCATTAGAAGGTCACATTCTCCGCAGATATAAAGAGAATCTACATCAGTTTGTCCGGCCTCTTTTGATTCAGGATTCATTGCGCCACTTTTTTTCGGTTAATTATTTACTCTTAGTTTAATATCCTAATAACCGTGTGTAATCAAGTTATTCACTTAATAATTCCGTATGGTTTTAATTCGCCTTAAAACGTTCAGGGTCTGGTAAAGGTCAGGGTGATCAACCGTGATCTTAAAGGGCTCCGGTTTATCCATTCTCATAAACGGGATTATTCCTTATTATAGATTCTTATCTGTTTTGAACATTTGTTTCATACAGATACCTATACTTAATGCGTCAATTGAAATGGCTGATCTTAAAGTGTGGTGAAACGTTAAATTCAAAGTGTGAGCTGTTTTTTTTGGGATTTAAACGACCTGTGCGAAGATTGCCGGAAACGTCCGGGAATAAAGTTTGTGTTCAAATTTCATGCATGTTAATTGTATTTCATTGATATTGTTAAACATGCCGGTGCCGACCCTTTACTTCAAAATTTATAAGGAGCTGATATGACTTACAGAATTGTTGGAATCTCCGGAAGTCCTGTAAAAAAGGGGAATGTCTATTATTTATTGAATTCCATTCTGGATGAAGCAAAAGACAAGGGGCATCATGCTGACGTTATTAATTTATCTGAATACACGATTAAAAACTGTATTCACTGTAATTTTTGCCTGAATAAACAGAAAGACGGCAGATACTGCTCTCTAAATGATGATGCGCAGTCCTTATTTGAAAAGCTTGAGACAGCGGATATCATCGTTCTTTCAAGCCCGGTATATTTTATGAGGACAAGTGGTATCACCGCGACATTTCTCGACAGGCTTCGGGTTTTTATTTTCGGAAATATTGCCGGTGGAAAGCTGAGAAATAAAATCGGTATCAGTGCCGCGGTTTCATGGATTCGCCACGGCGGCATGGAGATGACACACCTTTCACATTTATCTGCCTTTATGACACTTGATATGATTCCTGCAACAGACCATGCCTCTGTCTGTCCCATGGGCGCATCAGCTGTCAGCAGCCTTCATGGGGAAGGGGCATTCGACGCGGATGTCCGTATCGGCGTTAAAGAAGATACCGCCGGAATAAAATCAGGTAAAGCCATGCTGAAAAGAGCCTTGGAGCTGGCAGAGCTGGTCCTGCGATAAATACAGAAACCTGAGATTGACAATTGACAGTCAACACGCAAATATAAAAAATATCTAAAAAAGAGGCGGCCATGAAAAAGAAATTATCGAGACGTGAGTTTATCGAAATGGGGTGTCTGGCAGGTGCCGGTGTTCTTACTACGGCAATGACTGGTTGTTCGCCAAAGCAGTTCCGCACAGAACCGAATGCACAGTTTCTTGGTCTCCCTCCGGTAAAGAACGGCACAGCCGGTCTCTGCATCACTGATAAAAGTAACATCCCTGAACTGCTGAAAACGTTTCTGCCCAAAGTCGTTGATTTCTCTTTCCTTGCACCGGGAGACTCGGTGTTTATTAAAGTTGCCTGCAACTCTGATAATGATCATCCGGCTGTAACGAATCCGGAAGCCGTCACATTTCTTGTTGACTATTTAAAAGGAATGGGTGCCGGAGAAATTTTTGTCGGGGATCAGTCAGGTGTTGAGACTGTTCGACTGACCGCCGAAAAAAGGGTCTCTTCAACGCAACACTTAATGAAGCAAAACGGGCTCCATCAAGCAATCACAGATTCCGCGGCAACGCTACACTGTTTTGATGATCAGGGCTGGGACGGGTATTTTCTGGATAACCCTGATTTTAAAAGCTGCTGGCAACAGGGCGTTTATCTACCGAATATTATTAATCAGGTCGATCATATTATTTATCTGCCAAGACTCGGAACTCATGCTCTTGCGGGCTATACTTGTGCCATCAAAAATGCTGTGGGATGGCTTCGGGATGACAGCAGAATGGAGCTTCATCAACAGGCAGGGACATTTTTTGAAAAGTTTGCAGAGATCAATCATTTTCCGGCCATCAGAAATAAACTGAGGTTTTCGCTGACAATAGCTGAGAGCGCTCTTCTTAATATCGGGCCTGACATCGGCTCAACCCATGATTTTGACGGGACCCTTCTTCTGGCTGCAGAGAATCTCGTGGACCATGATGTTATCGCAGCCCAGTTGCTGAGATGGTTTGACACACAGGACACATCCATCCTTGATATGATTTCAACCTATCCCAATCAGGCGAATTACTGGAACAAGTGGCTTGTAAAGCGAACCTGGGGAAAACCGGCTATTGAGAATTATGACCCGATTAATCCCTTTAATCTCGATAAAAACATTGCCCATGACAGTTGCCTGTCTCATCTGGGATGGCTTAAGGGATACAGGCCGAAGCAAATCAGGGTTAAAACACCGGACAATAACCTGCCGGAAGATATGAAAACCTGGCTGGTGGAAAAAAGTAATGGTGTTATACTGGTTTAGAGGTCGTATTTCTAAGAGTTTCGTCAATTGCCCGACACAATGGTAGCTTTTCTCAGGATCGAAGTGACGCTTTAGCGCTACTCTATTACGACACTGAGCATTATGGAATATTCAACCTCAATGTCGGTTAACTTTTTGTCTTAATAAGTATACTTGAGGCGTTATGAAAAAAAAGTTGCTGCTATTATGAGAAAAAATACTAAACCTGCAGCTGTTATTAAAAAGTTGACCCAGCCGGGCGTTTCGGTTGTTTCAAAAAGATTAACGTCACATTCAATATTATCAAGCTTTTTTACATCACGCTGAGAATCCATGATTTCATTTTTGTCATTGGAAAAGACAGCTTTCTTTGCCACTACCGGATCGCCATAAGCCGTGTGGAGAGTATACTGATAATTACTCCACACACCCCCGCCTGTCTCTACCACCATCCTGTAATTAACAATAGCGTTGGCGCCTTTTTGTCTTGCCATTTTTTTTAACATGTCCCGTGCATCCTGCGGCCCATTGGTCTGGGCACCAAAATTAATCCCTACCTTCTTTAGAATTTCTGCTCTTTTTATTTCAGGCTTTTTCGTTATTATAAATTCATCGGGGTCAGCATAAATTTTCGTAGGAGGCAAGCCCGGATTAATACTTTTTGCTTTATAGCCTTTTGGCGTCGGTACAGGTTCAAATGACACAGTTTGGCCCGTAACAAGCCCACTTTTGTTAGCCACTTCATTTTGATGAGCAAAGTAACTGTTTCCATCACTACCTTTAATAAATCCGTATCTTTTTTCTAATATAAATGAGACAACATGGCCTTCCATATTCGGGTATCCTTTTATTGTAGTAGCACCAATATGGTAATGTATATCAACTTAAATACTTATAATCCGTAAGACTATAAATGAGTTTATGAGAAACACAAGGGTTTATTCACCCGTCAAAGCAGTTTTTTATACAACAGCATTCGCGGTAAACTCAAAATATTTAGTTTTGTATCGAATTAAGTTTCGGTTGGTCAGAAATAAAAGGTATTATTGATTTAAGTGCGTGCGTTTTTAGATATTAAATGTTTTATTGTGTAGTTTATATGTGTATCAACGACTGATTAAAAAACTTGAAAAATTAAATAACCTGTAATAAATTGTGGCACTACTCAGGATTGAAGAACTAAAGTTGATGGCGTCGTAAAAAGTCCCATCTATTGCGCTTTAGTGCCTATCCAGACTTTTGACGTACTATATGTACTACTTCAAGCCTGGCAAGGCACTAAATCTTGTATATGAAA
>JQIA01001951.1_pt1 | contig 11064 bp, 13 predicted proteins | sample 811431 | NCBI WGS metagenome assembly JQIA01 (sample SAMN02998118, study PRJNA258478) | marine sediment metagenome | biome: marine; feature: seafloor; material: sediment; isolation source: oil-polluted sediment collected from 3 locations (0.5 km, 0.7 km and 0.9 km)... | place: USA: Gulf of Mexico ... | reverse complement strand
CTGTTTCCATTTTATTCTCCTAGTAAGAATAGTTGTGTTTAAAGTTAATAATTAAATTGTTAAAAATCTATTGTCTACTATTTCTATCTGTTTTTTTCTAATGATCTTCATGCGCTAGACTTAAATACACAACAGTCAACATCATAAAGATGAACGCTTGTAAGAAAGTTACTAATAAATGCAGTACTGACCAACCAAAATGAAGTGGTAATTGATATAACCCCATCATTGCTATTAATATGTATATCAATTCGCCAGCATACATATTTCCAAATAATCGAAGCGCTAAAGAAAGTGGTTTAGCAATTAAGGCAGCCCCTTCCAAAATCAAGTTAATCGGTATAGCAGCCCAATGATTAAAAGGATTTAAAGTCAGCTCTTTAGCAAAACCTGTAACACCCTTTATTTTAATCGTGTAATAAATAATCAATACAAACACGGATAAAGACATAGCGAATGTAACGTTGATATCCGTACTAGGTACGACTTTTAAGAAAGGGATTCCAATCGCATGAGCAATCGTAGGGATCCAATCAACAGGAATTAGATCCATCAGGTTCATCATATAAATCCAAACAAAGATGGTTAAACCTAAAGGTGCGATTAGTTTATTTTTGCCGTGAAACGTATCTTTTACATTGATATCTACAAAATCGATAATTAATTCGATAAAAGCTTGGAATTTACTCGGAACGCCAGTGGTAGCTTTTTTAGCTGCGCGTCTAAAGCCCCAAAGAAAAAGGAAACCAAGAAGTAAAGAGAAAAACATACTGTCCACATTCACAGTATTAAAGTTACCTTTACACAAGGTAGGGTTTTCAGCTGTATTAAACTGCCACCCCTCAGATGTAGAGCATACCTGCAAGTTTTGAAGGTGATGCTTGATATAACCTGTACTTGTTTGTTCGCTCATAAAATCAGTAACCCTGAAAATATTTGTTTTAAATCGTTAATGCGATTTTACTATCGCTGGCGCTAACCATTGTAGTAGATACGCTAAAATATAACCCGACAAAACGTAAACTTCTTTTCCTGGAAGTTGGATAAAAGCAAATACCAACAACCCGATCGAAATAGCAATCTTAACAGATTCTCCTATGTAGAATGCACTAACCACTTTTTTGTTGGCCTGCGCTCCCGACTGAGAGAATACTTTATACACAAAATAGAGGTTCGCTAAAAAAACCGCCATTCCGCCAGACAACAAAGCAATGGTTATCTGAAAATCTTTAATCAATGCCACTAATGAGATTGAAACGATAATGATCGCCTGAACTCTCAAATATTTTTTTGCTTGCTCAAAGCCACTTTTTACCAATATATGGCTCATCTGAAGCTCCTAATTAGCTCTATAAAACTAACGCCTTTGAAACTAACTTCAACCATAAACTTTCTAATTATGAGGCTTTTTCGATGGTTTATTCGTTAAATCGAACAAAATTCATCCAGCCATTTTCGGCGCAAATTATAGTGATCAACGTCGCCATTAGCAACCCCACAAAGCAGATAAATAAGCTTTTTTAGAGTTATTATTTACTTAACCCTTTTTATTGTCTTTATCTTTTTTTATTCTTCTTTTCGATAAAGTGCCTCTAAAAAACATTTGTCCAAATCTAGGGGTTTCTTGTCTACAAAACACTAGATGTAGTTATTTTTCAAAACAAAGGCATAAATTAGATATCTAATTCAACATCCGATAATAATTTAGTGGTACAAGTTAAAATTTGGCCCTGTTCTCTATATTCATCCGTTAAACCATCTTCGGTTCGTGTATGAGTTTTACCTGACAATTTAACCACATGACAAGCGCCACAATTTCCACCTCGGCAAGAAGACCCAATATCAACATTAGCTGATTCCAAAACTTCTAACAGAATATCGTTCGGTTTTACTTCTAATTCGAGATTAGATCTCTTTAATTTAAGCTTGTAAATGGGTGGAAACTCTCGTTGAGTAGGTTTGGCCACGTTGGTTTCTTTTATCTCGACCTTCGCTTGTAAGGCTTTCTTCTTTTTTCCACCTGGATCAAAAGATTCATCATGGTAGTTATCCATATTGAAATCCAGAGATTGGAGGCAACTTTTGACCGACTCCATAAAACCTTCGGGACCACAACAAAAAACCGTCCGCTGATTAATGTCGGATACCATATCAATTAGGGATCGATGGTTGATACGACCTCTTTTACCTAACCAATTTTCAGACAGTCCCGGTTGAGTACAAATGATTTCAGGTTTGAAGTTTTCATTTCTACTATCCAGCAATGCGATTTCACGCCTGAAAATAATATCTTCTACACCCCTTACCCAATTAAGAAATACAATGTCTTTATTTGGTTGTAGGTCAGTCCAAAACCTCGACATAGACATCATCGGCGTAATGCCCGATCCAGCAGATATCAATAATACTTTTTCGGATAGTGTATCTAAATTATTAAATCGACCGGCTGGCCCTCGAAATTCAAGTTTTGAGCCTTTTGTTATATTTTCATGCAGCCAAGGCGATACAGCGCCACCCGCCTCTTTTTTTATCGTAATTTCTAAACTATGTGGTCTAGTAGGTGATGAAGCAATGGTATAGGAACGATTATGTTTTTGCCCTTCAATTTCGAGGTTTAACCCGATAAACTGACCGGGTTTAAAATGAAATAATTGAGCATCATCAGCTTGAAACTGAAATGTTTTAACATCGTGGGTTTCTTGAATAACGTTAATACAAGTAACAGAGGTCTTTCGGGTATTCCAGCTAGGTACTTCACTGTAATTAGATAAATCTATTGTCATTCGTTATTTTAACCTTTGTATTTATTCTTGCTCGACGCCCATATGCTTTAGAACACCATCTAATTCATCAAGGCTATTATAGGTAATCGTGATTTTACCTTTACCCTTCGCACCATGTTGAATTTTAATGGGAGCACCTATCTTATCTGTCATACGTCTTTCTAACTGTTCGATGTGAGGATCCGCTGTAGTTTTTTCCGGAGAGTTTTTAACTGGGTTCGCAGTTACTCTCACTAATTTTTCAGTTTCTCTAACCGTCAAGCCTTTCGCAACAACTATTCGAGCAACTTCGGTCTGTTCATCACTGGTTAACGACAATAACGCTCTTGCATGACCCATATCTAAATCCCCACGCTCTAACATGGTTCTACAAGCTTCAGTTAAGGACAATAATCTTAATAAGTTAGTTACTGTTGTTCTACTTTTACCAACCGCATCAGCCGTTTGTTGCTGTGTTAACTTGAACTCTTGCATCAACCTTTGAAGGGCTACGGCTTCTTCCATTGCGTTAAGATCTTCGCGCTGAATATTTTCGATTAAGGCCATTGCGATAGCAGCTTCGTCAGGGATATCTTTTACTAAACAAGGTATTTCTGACAGTTCTGCTAATTGCGAAGCTCTCCAACGACGCTCTCCAGCAATAATTTCGTACTTATCTTTACCAACCGAACGAACAACAACAGGCTGGATAATTCCCTGTGCTTTGATGGAACTAGCTAATTCCTCTAACGCATCATCAGTCATTATCTTTCTTGGCTGATATTGCCCTGGTTGTAAAAACTCAATTGGAAGTTTTTGGAATTCTCCTTGAGGCAAGCGAGATTCAACAGCATCGCCTGACCCTGCAGCTTCAATAGTAGAAGGTTTTGGTTTGCTTAAAAAAGCATCTAGCGGTGAACGGCCCAGTTTTCTTTTCATTGCTACTTTCCTAATTCTTAATTCTTTTTTTGCGCTAAGTTATTTAATAGAGTTATTTGTTACATCGTAAATCAGACAGTAACAGCGTCCATTTCTTCTTGTCGGCGTATCATTTCACCAGCTAAAGACAAATACGCTTTTGAGCCCCTAGAAAGTCGATCGTACATCAACGCTGGCAAACCATAACTTGGCGCTTCAGCTAATCGAACATTTCTAGGAATTGCCGTTCTATAAACTTTATCACCAAAATGTTCATGTAATTGATTAGACACTTCTACCGCTAATCGGTTTCGCGGGTCATACATTGTTCTTAACAAACCCTCAATATATAAGTTTTTGTTCGCATGCTCTTTTATTTGCTCAATCGTTTGCAATAAGGCTTTGAGACCCTCTAGCGCATAATACTCACACTGCATCGGGATCATTACGCTATCTGCAGCCACTAAGGCATTCACGGTTAGAATACTTAAAGATGGTGGGCAATCTATAAAAATGTAATCAAAATCATCTTTTACTTCATCTAAAGCCGCCTTCAATCGTTTTTCTTTATCTTCTACCGATAATAAATGAGCCTCAGCAATCGCTAATTCAGAATTGGTAGGTAAAATATGAAATCCCGCTTGCTCCGCATTAAAAAGGCATTCTTTAATGTTTTTCTCTTGTAATAAGACATCTAATATATGATGTTCAATTTCGTCTTTTTCTAATCCACAACCACTGGTAGCGTTGCCCTGAGGATCTAAATCAACTAAAAGCACGCTTCGTTTAGTCGCGGCTAAAGATGCAGCAATATTAATACTACTTGTGGTTTTTCCGACACCGCCTTTTTGGTTTGTTACTGCTATTATCTTTCCCACAAGGATCCTCTTACATGTTGTTATTAATTGGCGCTGTAATTAATTTAGATTGTTATTATTTAACGTTCTTAGCGCTATTTTTATATGATTAACATTTTTATCGAACCAATCATTATAGATTGATCTATACAATGATCAATTAGCTTTTTAAACTTTCGTTATTTATCTTCGCACTTATACCCAGATGTAAAACACAATTCCACAATACATCGCTTAGCATACACATTGGGAACCTCAACTTCTGTAACCGAATGCTTCATCGCAAACGAAGGTAATTCTTCAGTTTCTTGCTCTAAAAACTCGCCTTTCATTGCTAGCCAAACACCTTTATTATCTAAAAGCGTGTGAGTTAGGTTAACCATATCTTCAAGCGAAGCAAAGGCTCTAGACATTATTACGTCAAAGTTTCGCTCCTCTAAGGACTCAACTCGCGCATGAATAGGCTCTACATTATCTAATCCTAATTGATGAGTGGCTTGACGAATAAAGCGGATTTTTTTGCTATTACTGTCTAACAAACTAAATTTTAAATTAGGGAATAAAATAGCCAATGGCAGCCCAGGAAAACCAGCTCCAGTTCCGACATCAAGTATCGTTTTATTAGTGCTAAGCTCTTTAAAACGCTTAAATAACGTCAAGCTATCTAAAAGGTGAAGTTTTAAACCCTCTTTTGGCTGTTTGATTGCGGTTAAATTATAAGCTTTATTCCATTTATAGAGCATCTGTAATAGCTCTAATAACTGTTGTTGCTGTTTCTCACTTGCCTCAACATTTAATTCTTTCAAACCACTTTTTAATTGTTTAGCGAAAACGCCATCCGCCGAATAGTCTTCAATCATCATTTAACCAGCACCACTTATTAACGGTTTAAGAGGATTGTCTGTGCTTTTAGGATAATTTCTTTTCTTTAAAGTGATCAACAACATGGATATAGCCGCAGGCGTCACTCCAGAAATTCGGCTTGCCTGCCCAATTGTTTCTGGTTTTACAGCTTTTAATTTTTGTACAATTTCATTAGATAGTCCACCAATTTTAGACAGATCTAAATCACTGGGGATTTTTTGATTTTGTTGATTTTTATTACGCTCTATCTCTAGTTTTTGACGATCAATATAACCTGAATACTTAGCCTGAATTTCAACTTGCTCTTGAACCTCTTTTGCCAGTACGTCTATACCTACAACCTCTTCTGATGAATCTTTGAAATCGTTTTGTATACTTACCACCAATTTTTCATAGTTTAATTCGGGACGTTTAAGTAAATCCATTAAGCTGTACTCTCTAGCTAACGGCTTACTTAAGAAACTATTTATCTTTTCGGCTTCTACTGACTTTGGTTGGATCCAAGTTTGCTTAAATCGAGCTAACTCTTTTTCCACAGCTTCTTTTTTATCACAAAAATGGTGCCATCTTTGCTCAGAAACTAATCCCAACTCATAACCTTTGGCAGTCAAGCGAGCATCCGCATTATCTTCCCGGAGCAACAAGCGGTATTCTGCACGTGAAGTAAACATACGATATGGCTCTTGAGTACCTCGGGTAATTAAATCATCAATCATCACACCGATGTAAGACTCTTCTCGAGTTGGCGACCAAGATTCTTTCTCTTGTGAGTTGAGCGATGCATTTAATCCAGCAATCAAACCTTGAGCGCCAGCTTCTTCATACCCTGTAGTGCCATTGATTTGACCAGCAAAGTATAAATTTTTGATATATTTCGACTCTAGGCTTGTTTTTAAACCTCTAGGGTCAAAAAAATCATACTCAATCGCATAACCAGGTCTAGTAATATGTGCATTTTCAAACCCTTTAATAGAGCGAACAAAATTAAGCTGTACATCAAAAGGCAAACTGGTTGAGATCCCGTTAGGATAAACTTCAAAGGTATTTAAACCCTCTGGTTCAATAAAGATCTGATGTGAATTTCTTTCAGCAAAGCGTACTACTTTATCCTCTATGGATGGACAATAGCGCGGACCAACCCCTTCAATTTCACCGGTAAATAGTGGCGATCGATCCATACCGGCGGATATAAAGTCATGAGTTTGTTGATTCGTGTGTGTTATAAAGCAAGGCACTTGCTTTGGATGTTGATTTCTCTTCCCTAAAAAGGAGAACACCGGTGTTGGGGTATCACCGTGTTGAGGCTCCAAATCACTAAAATCAATACTTCGACTATCAATTCTAGGGGGAGTGCCCGTTTTTAATCGCTGGATATTAAAGGGTAAATCTCTTAATCGCTTAGCCAACCCAATAGATGAAGGATCGCCCGCTCGACCTCCACTGTAATTACTTTGACCAATATGTATTTTTCCTGATAAAAATGTTCCCGCAGTAATAACCACAGTCTTAGCAAAAAAGCGTAAACCCATTTGAGTGATTACGCCCTCAACTCGATCTTCTCCGTCGGCAAGAATCAGATCATCAACCGATTGTTGAAATATCTTTAAATTCTTCTGGCTCTCTAAAGCCTCTCTAATAAAGTTTCTATATAAAGTCCGATCTGCCTGCGCACGCGTTGCTCTAACAGCCGGCCCTTTACTAGCATTTAATTTTTTAAAGTGAATTCCGGCATGGTCAATTGCAATTGCCATAACCCCACCTAACGCATCAATTTCTTTAACTAAATGACCCTTGCCAATCCCGCCAATCGCAGGATTACAACTCATTTGTCCAAGAGTATCTATATTATGAGTGATCAGTAACGTATTCGCACCGCTTCGAGCAGACGCAAGACAAGCTTCGGTGCCAGCATGGCCGCCACCAATAACAATTACATCAAATTTTTCGTCATAAATCATTGGCTAAAGATGATCGAATTTAAAAAGGGCATGGATTTTACCTAAAGATGGCTAAAATTTGAACAATTAGTTTTGTTTCTAGTAAAATAGTTTATGAGAACTCATTCTTAAATTTGTCCGATAAAAGGTCGATCACGCCGTTAATTTTCAGTATCTCTGTAATAGAGGTGAAATTAGTAAGCTTTTAATCTATGATTTCAGCATAACCGACTGAAAAAGAAAGAAAATGAAGAAGAATTTAGTTAGAAATTTAATCTTAAAGACCTTAGCTTATAGCTTCATCATTTCGGCGCTACCTTATAGTTATTTTCTATGGCATGCAAAACAGGGGATTGATGCCTATCTGGTCACTCGAGATTTTGATGCAAAACTAGACTATTCATGGTTATGGATCAATCATGATGGTGAAATCTATCTAGAAGACGTTCGTATTTTTAAAACACGAAGAAGCCCTATTATTAGAGCACCTCGCGTCAAAATATCACTGCCTAGCATTTTTGATTTGTTAGATTCTAGAGAGCAAGTTGTTTATAAAACTTACCCAAGTCAAATTCGCCTTTCTGTTATCGGTGCTTATACTAAACAACCTGAAACCGCATTAAACTTATTCGGAATTAAATACAAAAAAGAATATGCGCACTTATTTTTTCCTCAAGAGTGTACTGTCGATGGCAATACTGATCTTCCAGATTTAGTTTTTGATCTTTCAAGCACGTTTAAGATTCAACAAACTGCCGACATTGCACAGGTTAACTTTAAATTTAAAGATGCCCAGCTTGCTACAATAAAGGGAAGTTTTAATATTAATCGATTACTAGAAACAGGTGTTAATACCGCTTATTTAAGTGATCTAAAAATCAACCTAGAAGACTTAACTTGGATCGAACAAAACACTCTAACCTGCCAAGAGAAAATAAAACTCAGCAGAAATAAATTGACTATATTTTACCGAGATTTATTAAATCAAAAAGCATTAGATAAAAACCTGACTCTCGACAAGGTGGCCACGCAAGAGTTTTCGGACTTCTTTTACAAGCCAGAAAGTATTGATATACAATTTGATATAGAAGAAGGCACAACCTATAGCCAAATTGATTTTTATCCTATTGTTAATTTCCAAAAAAGAGTTGGACTTTCAATTCATTTAAACAAACGCAGTGTTGGAATGATCTTTAACGGACATACAACCAATATTGAGGAACTAATAGTAAATGAAAACGGTGATACGACTTTAACACCAGCCGATAACTTAACTACAAAAAATAAAAAGGTTTTTATTTCTAAGAGCAAACAATCACTCACAAAATATCTTGGTTCTAAAATAAAATTAAACCTGTATAGCGGTCGACCTCACATTGGATATTTGGAATCAATTAGTCGCGATCAGATATTGTTAAAAAAATTAGAATATAGAGGAAAGAGCACCTTACCTTTTGAATACTCACAAATTAAGTCTATACAACTTTTAGTCGCTGAAAACTAAAAATTCAATATGATGGAGAAACCTTATGACAATCATTGACGGTGTTGATTACGGACCTTTAGCTCAACTTATCGGTAGGTGGGTTGGAAATAAAGGGTTAGATAATGCGCCTGATATTAATGCAGATCCAGACAAAACAACTTACACAGACGAGTTAATTTTTTCTATTGCTGGACCGGCAGAAAATGGTGAGGAACAAAATTTAATCGCCCTAAAATATCATCATATAGTACGCAAGAACGAGAATGGAAAAATATTCCACGATCAAATTGGCCACTGGATTTATGAGCCGTCAACAAAATTGATAATGCATTCTTTAACGATTCCACGAGGTGTTTGTGTGCTAGCAGGTGGCACTGTTACGGAATCAAATGGTGAAACAGTTTTTCAAGTTTCTGCAAAAAGTGATTCGGATACATTTGGAATAATTCAATCGCCTTTTATGAAAGAAAAAGCAAAAACCAAAGCTTTTGAAATGACTTTAAAAGTTAAAGATAATGAATTAAGTTATGTAGAAATTATGTCATTATTTATTTATGGGAAAGATTTTGAACACTCTGATCGAAGTCAGTTAAAACGAGTTATATATGACTAAACATGTTCACACCAAGTTCAGATGACACGTGCAACGCGTCGCCTGAACTTTCTAATTAAAGTGGATGCCCCACTGTTTGTGATAAAGTGTCTACCACCCACTGGTTAATGCTTTTTCCTTCAGATACAGCTTCAACTGAAATTTGATTATGCAGTTTCTTACTAACGCGCAAATTGAACTTCCCAGAATAATCTTTAGTTGGTTTTATTCCTCTCTCCTTACAAACATCAAGAAAAGTATTTAAGGAAATTTCAAACTCTTTCCTCAACTCTTGTGGATTTTTACCGTAGAAATCAGCTCCTCCATTTAACCCTATTATTTCTCCACGGAACTGATCAAGCTCAGAATCATATTCAATTTTGGCGCTATATTTATTAAGTGTCATAATATTCATGGTTTTACTCCATGTGCTTCTAACCATTTTCTAGTACTTGAAACCGCTCCTTTATCTGCATCAGGAGAAGGGTGAGGACGATGAAAGAACTTTAACGCCTGCGAAATTCGAGAGGCGTATTTTTTGCCGAATCGAAATTCACGCACTAGTTAAGTCTAGTAAGCGAAATCATATGGCTGAACTTTAAGTTCTGATTCACTTTGTCGAGTTTCCCACAGGTCAAAAGCATTTTGAAGGCGAAGCCAATGATCCGCGGATGGTTTTTTAAATGCTAGCTCTAGCCGCAATGCCATTTCTGGTGTAATAGCACCTCTACCATTTAATATTTTTGATAAGGTTTTTCTGCTTATATTAAGGTGTTCCGAAACATCGGTAATAGTAATCCCCGTTGGTACGATGATCAATTCTTTAAGAATTTCACCTGGATGAGCCGGATTATGCATATTCATTAGTGGTAATCCTCATAGTTAACAATTTCAGAATCACGACCGTTAAATCGGAATGTAACTCGCCAGTTACCGCTAACTGCAACAGACCAAATACCTTTTCGATTTCCTTTAAGCTCGTGCAAACGAAGAGCTGGCAAATCCATATCACTAGGTTTTTCTGCTTGATCTAGGTTTGTGAGAATCAACCTTAAACGATTGGTGTGGTTTACTTGAATACCTTTTGTTTTGCCCGTTTTGTAGAAACGCTGCAATCCTTTATGCATAAAACTGATTATCATAAGATGTTATTGTAACCCTTAAGGTTACTTTGTCAAATTGAATTTTTTTAGACCTAACGTTGAGGTCACTAGAAAATTACGAGCGAGTCGCGAGTAAATTTTCTAGTGCACCGACTGGTTAAGATTCGAACTCAACCTCTAATATTCTAACCTTGCCAACTACTTCGGGCCATTCTTTCACAACCCAAATATTCTCAGGCTTTAGTAAATACTTCATGTCACTTGAATAATTGATTTTTATAATTGCTTCAATAGAGCTTCCCGGAGAACATTTACCACCTTCAAATTCAACGAACCCAATAAACGTACTTGGGTATTCTTCGAACTGATGATTAGGACGATATGCATCTTCGTTCAATGAGTAACGAGATCCATTCACATTGGTATTCAAGGTAAATAAACCTCTAATTGTTGCAGACTCTATTTCACTCATTTCAATTTATGATCTTAACGCCAAAAGCACTCGAAAATGACGAGCGAGTAGCGAGTTAGTTTTCGAGTGCCTT
>JQIA01001950.1_pt1 | contig 11065 bp, 8 predicted proteins | sample 811431 | NCBI WGS metagenome assembly JQIA01 (sample SAMN02998118, study PRJNA258478) | marine sediment metagenome | biome: marine; feature: seafloor; material: sediment; isolation source: oil-polluted sediment collected from 3 locations (0.5 km, 0.7 km and 0.9 km)... | place: USA: Gulf of Mexico ... | reverse complement strand
TATGAATGCTTAATTCTTAATTAAATTCAAAATCAATTACTTATATTGCTGTAGTTTATCCAATCGAAAAATGCAATAATTTAATTGGATGAGATTTATCACTTTGGATAGTGACAAATCAAAATTCTATTTCTACACCTAACATAAAAGTTCGACCACGGTTTGGTATTCCTTGATTAAAGGACTGAGTTTTGGTTGAACTATAATATTCCTTATCAAATAAGTTATTTATACGACTTACTAAAGTCAATTGTTTATTAAAATTATAACGTATAGTGTTATTCCATGACCAATAATCACCATGCGTTATGATATTATTTTTAATATCTTGTTCAATCTCATCGTGATAATAGCCGTTTAAATTAAAGTTCCAATCTCCTAATTTATAATTAGTAATTAACGATAATGTTTGTTTAGCAATTCTGCGTGGTTCTTGTTCTGTATTAATTAAATAGGTATAAGTACCACGTAAGTTAAAATTATTTATTATCGTAGAAATATCAAATTCTAAACCATTTGTATTTAAATTGGATGTATTTGTAAAAAAACGGTCATTATTACTATCAATTACTGTATCAATCTTATTTTCAAAATAACTATGGAATAAAGTCAAAGTTGTATTAGTAGTATTGGAGTATTCTTGCAACCAAGCAAATTCTGTAGTTTTCACTGTTTCTGGTTTAATGTTAGGATTACCCATAAAATAACCAATATTTGAACTTTGCCGAAAAGAAGGAATTCGAAAGGCTTGACCATACATTAATTTAAATCTAGTTTTAGGATTAGCAACATATACTATGGCAGCTCGTGGATTAGTTGTATTACCAAAATCAGAGTAATGATCATTACGGATACCCAAAGTCATTTCAATATTATCATTAACATGATATTGATCTTGTAAGTATATTCCAACAATATTGTGGCCAATCGTAGAAATCATTAGTTCATCTTGCACATTCGTATTACTACTATTTTTTTCAACGGTAGGATTACGCCATACTATCCCTGCTAATAGCTGATGTTTATCATTAAATTTATAATGTTGATCCAAACCAAATTGTAATTCAGATTCTTCAAGATCAGATACTTCATAATTACTATCTTGCTGTAACTCTGCTGTAGTTAAATAACTTCCATGCAATGTTAATGGATTAGTTGTAGTATTGAATAAATTATATTTGAAATAAATAAAGTTTTGTTGAGATTCAAAAACAGATATTGCATTATCTTCATCAGTAGGATTGATAAGAAAACCTTCAACTTTACGTTTACTATGACGAATATTAAATCGTAAATTATCGTCCCAAGTATAAGTTAAGTAAAGATCATTTCCATATCTTGGATCATGAGTATTGAGGTTGTTATCCAATGTGTTAGCAATTTTTTCATACTGTTGTCCATCATCTTCAAAATGTCTAGCAAATACAGAGGCTTGCCAATTTTTCCCATTCTGAGACATATTTAGGTAAATTTCTTCACTGTTCAAATCACCTTTTCCAACGAATACATTATTCACATCTGTTACAGTAATAATATTTACCACTCCAGTGAATGCTCCAGTTCCATATAATGCTGAACCAGGTCCACGAATAATTTCAATTTGTTTAATGTTGGCAAGAGTTATAAAATGGTTGCTAGTTAATGCACCACCACTTATATCGTTACTAATCCGTTGACCATCTATTAAAAATAAAATATTAAAAGAAGCTTGAGGTGTACTCCTTCCTCTTCCTGCCACCATATGACCATGATTAAAAACGATTTCTCGAGTGGCTTGAAAACCAGGTACAAAGTTCATAAGCTCTTCAACTGAAGTTATACCCATCTGTAATAATTCTTTATGAGTAAATACTGTTACAGAAGAAGGAGCTTCTGATAATTTTTGGACAGTTTTAGAAGCAACTATAACTTCTATACCCATTAATTCTTCAAGACTTAACTTTGATAAAGTTTTAGTAATTTCTTCTGCATTAATACTAATGGCGAAGAGAGATAGATAAATTGATAGTAATAATTTATGATATAACATAACTATAATTAAATTAAGTATTAATAATTATAATGAGTGATTAAAAAAACATTATTAATCAAACACTATGAATAAATATTTTAAAACTAAGCTAACATACTTAGCTAATTAATACAATCTATTATAAATAGAACTATATTTTTGAAGACTAAAAACTATTATTTTTGATCTAATACAATTTTTAACCTAATACTGTGTTATAATTAAATCATTTTATAGCCTTACTAAAGAGAGAATAATTTATGGCTGATCGACGTTTACAAGTTTTTCACACTGTTGCCCGTTTATTAAGTTTTACCAAAGCTGCGGAAGCTTTACATATGACTCAACCAGCTGTAACTTTTCAAGTTCGGCAATTAGAAGAATATTTTAATACTCGTTTGTTTGACCGTACTCATAACCGTATTTCCCTTACTAAAATAGGGGAGCAAGTTTATAAAAACGCTGAAAAAATTTTTGAACAATACGCCGTTATGGAAAATTCTGTTAAGGAAATGACGGGTGATATTGATGGAGTATTAGTCATTGGAGCAAGCATTACTATTGCTGAATATGTGTTGCCTGTTTTATTAGGTGATTTTAAACAGCAGTATCCTGATGTACATATTCGTTTAAAAGTATCTAATACTGATGGTATTGTATCTTTAGTAGAAACTAATGCTATTGATCTTGGGTTAGTAGAAGCACCAGTAAATAATAAAAATCTAGCAGTTGAATTATGTCGTATGGATCAATTAGTAGTAGTTGCTCAACCAAAACATCCATTAACTAAGCGTTCTGAAGTAACAACTAGTAAATTAGCAACCTATCCATTAATTTTTCGAGAAGAAGGTTCTGGTACTCGTGAAGTAATGATTGAATATTTTGAACAGTCTGGTATGTCAATTGATGATTTAAACATTATAATGGAATTAGGTAGTGTTGAAGCAATTAAAAGTGCTGTGGCTTCTGGCATGGGAGTTTCAATTCTCTCACGAGCCGCTATCCAAAAAGAATTACAGTTAGGATTATTAAAAGAAGTTAAATTAGCTTCTCCTTTAAAAAGACCTTTCTCCTTTGTTTATCAAAAACAAAAATTTAGATTATTAGCAATAGAGGAGTTATTAAGTTTTGCTAAAAACTATTGTAATGCTCGAAATGATAAAAAATCCTAATTAGCAATAAATTATAAAATAACTGTATGCTAAATGATTAACCATGGCTATAATTTAAAGTTACATAACATACAGTTATACGAATCATAGATAATGTCTAAGTTAGAACGTTTACAAACCACTTTCAAAAAATTATCGTCAGAGCAACAGCAAACTTTATTAGAATTTGCCGAATTTTTGTTGACTCGTATTGTTAAAAAACCATTGGTAGAAGCCAAAATTATACCTCGCCCACCTGACGAATCTGTTATTGCTGCTATTAAACGTTTATCTAAAAGCTATCCTATGCTTGATAAAGCAATAATGTTAGATAAAACTTCTAGTTTAATGACTGAACATATAATGCAAGGGCGTGATAAAATAGAAGTGATTAATGAATTGGAAACTATATTTCTAAATTATTACGAAAGGTACATTAAGGATTAAATATGATGAAAGTTATAAAAAAGTGGTTTCACCGTTATTTTTCTGACCCACAAGCAGTATTACTAGCTATATTATTATTAATCAGTTTTACTGTTTTAATGACTATGAGTCAGATGTTAGCACCAGTGCTAGCTAGTGTGGTGATCGCTTATTTATTAGAAGGAGTTATTAAAACTTTTCAACAAGGTCATATTCCACGTTTTATTGCAGTTTTTTTTGTATATTCCACGTTTATTACCTTATTGATGTTTATTATTATTGTACTATTGCCTTTAGTATATTATCAACTAACTCAATTAATTCAGGAATTACCTTCAATGGTAACAAAAGGTCATCAACTGTTAAAAGACTTACCTGGCAAAACTCAATTAATTTCTGATGCCCAAGTTGATGCATTTATTAATTCCATTAATTCTAGAGTGCAAGACATAGGGAATGCAATGTTATCTTATTCCTTGTCTGGAATTACTGCAGTTATCACTTTATTAATTTATTCGATTGTAGTGCCTCTATTAGTATTTTTCTTCCTAAAAGATAAAGATACAATCATAAACTGGTTTATAAGTTTTTTGCCTAAGGATCATAATGTTGCTAAAAATATTGGTTTAGAAATGGATTCCCAAATGGGTAATTATGTCCGTGGTAAAGTTAATGAAATATTTTTAGTCGGAACTTTTACTTATTTTCCATTTGCATATTTAGACTTAAATTTTGCTTCCTTGTTAGCTGTATTCGTAGGATTATCGGTAATTATTCCATATGTAGGAGCAGTTATAATAACAATTCCAGTGTTTTTGGTAGCTTATTTCCAATGGGGAATAGGGCCAGATTTTTTCTGGGTTATGGGTTCTTATCTTGCAATTCAAATCTTTGATGGCAATATATTAGTGCCTATATTATTTTCTGAAGCTGTCAATCTACATCCAGTCGCAATTATTGTATCAGTACTGGTATTTGGAGGAATTTGGGGAGTGTGGGGAGTATTTTTTGCTATTCCATTGGCTACTTTAATAAAAGCTTTATTATCAGCTTGGCCACAAGCAACATTTGAAGAAGAATGAAACGTAAAATATCGGTAATTGGATTAGGTTATGTAGGTTTGCCAGTTGCAGTGGCTTTTGCAAAACAAGGTCAGGTTATTGGTTTTGACATTGATAATCAACGTATAACCGAACTAAATGAAGGTTATGATCGTACTCAAGAAGTTACTACTACAGAACTACAAAATTTAGACATTGTCTTCACTACTGATCCTAGTCAGTTACAACATGCTGACTTTCATATCATTGCTGTTCCAACTCCTGTTGATTCAAATAACCAGCCTGATTTATTACCAGTTTTAAAAGCCTCCAAAACTGTTGGTAGTCAATTGCAAACCGATGATATTGTAGTTTACGAATCTACAGTTTATCCAGGAGCAACAGAAGAAGTTTGTATACCAGTCTTAGAACAGCAATCAAAATTAACCTGTGGCATTGATTTTAGTGTGGGTTATTCTCCTGAACGTATTAATCCAGGTGATAAAACTCATAGTTTTACTAATATAATCAAAATTGTATCTGGATTAGATGAAGCAACTTTAACAATTATTGCTGAAGTATATAAATCTGTGGTAATAGCAGGAGTTCACTATGCTCCTAGTATTAAAGTTGCAGAAGCTGCTAAAGTAGTTGAAAATACTCAACGTGATATTAACATTGCGTTTATGAATGAGTTGGCAGTTATTTTTGATAAAATGAATATGGATACGGCTGATGTATTAGAAGCTGCTAGTACTAAATGGAATTTTTTACCTTTTAAACCAGGGTTGGTAGGTGGTCATTGTATCGGAATAGATCCTTATTATTTAGTTCATAAGGCCAAACATTTAGGTCATATCCCGCAAGTTATTCCAGCATCTAGAATTGTTAATGATAGCATGGGAGAGTTTGTAGCATGGAGAATATTAAAGCATTTACAAGATAATGGTTATCTCATTCCAGAATCAATAGTAACTATTTTAGGATTATCTTTTAAAGAAAATGTTCCTGATTTACGTAATACTAGAGTTATTGATATAGTCCATTCTTTAAGACAACACAATGTAAAAGTACAAGTTTATGACCCATTAGTTGATGTACAAGAAGTTATGTCTGAATATAAAATTTCATTAAATTCTAAACAAAACCTCCAAAAATCCCACTGTGTAGTATTAGCAGTACCACATCATGATTTTGTTCAAGCTGGTTGGAAATGGCTACAAAACTTATTAGAAAATGGCTGTGGAATTGTAGTTGATATTAAAGGTGTATTATCACGTGATAACATGCCTGAAAATATTATATTATGGCGATTATAACTGTATTAAAATTAATACGATTATTAATAAACATATTTCCTAAATAATCATTTATATACCTTTTTTTAAGAAATATGTCTATAGAACTGTTGTTAAAAATTTTATCCATGTTGTTAGTAAGACAATAAAAAAAAATTGGCATATTCAACAATCTATTGCTACACTTTAATATCAAAGACTTTAATTTAAAGGAGACAATCCATGTTAGTTTTACGTTCCCTTTTATATGGGATAATTTTATTAAGCTTTTCAGCTCAAGCTTTACAATTGAATTTAGAATCTACTGATAATAATACACAAATCATGATTAGTAATGACCAAGACTTGAGTGATGTAGATGTATATTTGGTATGGTTCAATTTAGACTCTAATGAATTTAAATCGTTAATCTCATCTTCAAAATGGAAAAAAGGTTTATCACCAGTATATTCTAGTTCTATTAATATAAAACCTTTTGAATCATTTAAAGCAGCTGATTTTGATGAAACTTGTCCAGAAGATCAACGTTGTTTTTTAGCATTAATAGCAGTAGGAGCTGATGAAAATCCAATTGATATTAATTCTTGGCAATCTTCCACTTTATTACCATTAAGTCTAGCAGCTAGTAGAGAACGTTTACCAGGTCAACAATTTTTCTTGCCAAATGATTATGTAAATAATTATGGTGTATCAAAAGGTGCTATTGATATGGCTACTGATGATGTTGCTAGAGCACCAAGTATGAATGAATCAATTGCTCCTGAATCTGACGGAGCGGATAGTGTACAAACGGAAAAACCGGATATATTTCGTTTAGTTGGTGATAAATTATTATATGCAAATGAAGCAGCTAAACGATTTCAAGTAATTGATATATCAGATGTTAATAATCCAAGTTTAATTGGTTGGATTGCTTTATCTGGTAATCCTAAAGAACTTTATGTGATAGATGATTACTATATATTGTTACAAGTTAATTATAGTAATAATTATAACGAGGCTACAACTGACTTAATAGTTTTACAACAAGGTGCTGACAATACTTTAAATACAGTACATGAAATGACTATACCAGGCAGATTTATTGAATCACGACGCAGAGGCAATTACATTTATAGTGTTAGTGAACAATATGACGATAAACCAATTAATGAACAATGTGAAGTCTGTGATGATGTGTCTTTCGTTAATAGAAATAACTTACATGTCAATGTATTAGAATTAAAAAATACTGGAAAAATAGAAGTTGTTGATGAAGCCAAAATTCCAGGTTATTCTCCACAAATAGCAATTTTCTCCGATAATTTGGTAATCGCTAATCATAATCCTGAAGAAGATAAATGGCAAACTACCCAGATTCAAGTATTTGATTTAACTCAATCTGATCCATTAGTAGAATTACCATTAATCAAAGTACCAGGTCAAGTTCCATCAGAATTCCATTTAAGCGTATTGAACCAACAATTACGAGTTGTTTATGGACCAGAAGATCGTACAGATGGTAGTACTTTAGCTATTTATAATTTAAGCCCAGAAAAAGTTACTTTAGCTGGTAAAGTTGATAAAATTGCTCCAGGAGAAGGTTTGTTTGCTACTCGATTTGTTGATGATCGGGCTTTTGTAGTGACTTATGAACGTACTGATCCTTTATGGGTAATTGATCTTAGTGATTCATCTAATCCTAAAATATTAGGCGAATTAATAATACCAGGTTGGTCAGAAAAAATGTTTTTCAATGATAATCGTTTATTTGCTGTTGGAATAGATGATCAAACTACAGAAAATGAACAAAATAGTAGAGCTAGAAGAGTTGCTATTTCACTGTTTGATGTTGAAGACCCAACTAAACCAACTTTAATAAATCGTATAACTCCTTTAGCAGGCCAAGTTTCTTATAGCTGGTCACCAGCATTAGATGATGAAAGAGCTTTATTATTGAATTGGCAAGATGCTTTTGCTGCTTTACCAATAAATTCATGGGATGTAAATGGTGGCAATAATTTACAAATAGTATCATTTGCTGATGATAAATTAAAGGATGTTGGTTTATTAGCTACTCCAACAGAAGTTCAACGTAGTTTAATGCTTGATTCTGATGTATTAGCAGGATTAGGGAATCAATCTCTAGTAACCTTGCGTTGGGGAGTTGATAAAAAACCGGAAATATTAGGTGAATTAGAGCTGGCTACCAATTTAACATGGTTAAAACTCCAAAATGAGAAATTGTGGAGTGCATCTATTGGGAATAGAGGTTATCATCGTTTTTATCGTTATAACACTAATGATTTGGAAACTCCAGAACAAAGTTGGTTATTGCCAAAAGGTTACAATGATTTAGTAATGGATGAAGACATGGTAGTTTTTTATAATAATTATGAACCATTAGAAGTGCAAGTATTTAATAAGAATACTGAACAATTATTTACTCCACAACAACTTGAACCAACTAAAGATATAGAAAAGCAAGAAAAAAAATCTGAATTAGTTGAGGAGATGATATGGTATGATCGTCGTTCTCCTTTATTACATGACGGATGGTTTTACATTGCAGAACAACGTTCTTTTAAACATAATCCAAATATGATCTTACCATTGCCAGAGCAAGATTATTGGCAATCACAATGGATATTACGGAGCTGGAATTTACAAGCAGAAAAACCAGTTGAATCCGCAACTCGTTCAATTCCTGGTTGGCCATTAGCAATGACAAAATCTGGTCTGTTAATTACCCAAGAAATGAATGAAAATAGACAGCAACGTTTGAATTTATTAACATTAAAAGCTAATAATGCTGTACTATTAAGTGATTATAATTTGTCATGTGATGGTTATGCATCATTTATGTGGGCTGTCGATACATTGTATGCAAGTTGTCAAAATGAACCTAATGTTATGATTGAACCAGAAGGACCTGTCTTTACTGAAGTGATGGATTTTGCTTCAGATGAAGAGCCTGATGAAATAATTTCAGAAGATGAAATTTCTGTAAAATCTACAAGAGATTCTAAAGAGCCAATTGCTCCAGTAAGTAATGATATGGAAGAGTTTTCTCCAACCACTCAAATAACTCAGTTGAATCCAACCGACAAAGGTTTTGTTGAAGTTGGTAGTTGGACTTTACCAGGTAGAATTAATTTACAAGTCGCAGCTGATGGAGTTGTGTTAGTAAATACCAATAATTATTATTATTATGCTCCAATGGCAAAATCATCTATGCTTCCTCAAGAAGAGATAGGTTGTAATATTTATCAATTAATTCCTGCACAAGAACCAGTATTGTTAAAACATTTGGAAACTTGTTTATATAACAATAATGGTGTAGCATTAGCCTCAGACCAAATTTGGAGAGCAGAAGGATATTCTGGCATTAAAAATTCCAAATTTTAAGTTTATATAACAATGGTTTTCATTGAAGTTCAAATTGTTTATCTAAGACAAAGTTAGTGGTAAACCTGTCAGATCTTTGAGACCTGACAGGTTTTTTAAGATATCACTACATTTTGAACTTCAATAGAAACTAATTATCATAGAGGAATTTATGCGTTGGATTATATATGGAATGTGGTTAATTGTAATTACTAATTGTACTACTAAGCCAGATACTATTGGGATAGAAGACCGGTTTTATCGATTTAATAATGATGCTTATGAAAAACAAATTGGGAAGCAAGGCAGTTATTTAAAAGAAATTAGAAATATTCAGCAGGCTGCTAAAGAGGAAAAACAACATTTTAATACAGTAGAAAATACTAGAAAATTTCAGAAACAGGCATTTTTAGCCGAGCTTAATCAAGCTGAAGCAGATGTAGGACTTTTAACTAGTTCACCTAAACTTGCAATACATATTAAACAGATTATGGAAGCAATTACTAGATTAAAGCAACAAGCTATAATCCAACCAAGAATTATGTCTAGTCACGAAAAACAAATGAATTCTATCAATGAGTTAATTAGTGAAATGCGAGAAATTGCAAAGAATTTAAAATGATTTAGATAGATTATTTAGCATAAAAAACAATCATTTACCATTACTTGTAGGATGTAATCAGGATACGAATTACGTTGTATATGTTTGAAATACATGACTGATGCAATTCATTCTGCATCCTACATATCTAAATTTCTTATAGAAAATACCAAATTAATAATAACCCACCCAAAGTTAAAACAGCTATTAAGATATATAAACCAAATTTCTTGAAAAAATATCTAAGAGCTATTTTATTCTTTTGTCTAATAAAATTAGGATTGATTTCATTTATTTTATTATAACAATCCATCTCTTCTTTAGAACGGTGCAATTTTTTTAAGGCATTTGCTTTATTATATAAGGTATTACAATCATTAGGTCTGAGTTCTAAAGCCTTATTAAGACTTTTAAGAGCTTCAGAATAGTTACCTAAACTTATTAATGCAATTCCTTCACTGTTCCAATATTCAAATGTCTTAGAGGAAAATTTTAAAGCCTGTTTAGAACTCTTCTCAGCTTCATCATGTTTTCCTAATTTTTTTAAAACATTTCCTCTATTAGTCCAAGCTTGATGGTAATCAGGTTTAATCTCTAAAGCTTTATCATAACTTGCTAAAGCCTGTTCATATTTACTATCAGCATCAAATAATAAACCTTGTTCAAAGAATAAATCAGCTCTATTGGTTATTCGTTTTTCTTTAAGTAATTTTTTAATTTCTAATAATTTAGCTGTACGTTGTCTTGGAATAAAGTTTTTATATTTTTCAACATCATCCGTATGAATTTGTTTTTGTGCAACTTCCAACAGGTCTTTATCCATTGCAAACTGAAACAATCCTGACCGGAAATCAAAGAAATCATTACCTCGCAACATAAAAAACCGCATCGCATATTTAGGCAAAATAAATACAATTTGTAAATGATTAAACTCATCTCGCCAACGTTCTCGTTGCAAATTCAAATTTCCCAATACCCTTGGAACCACATCATCTACATAATAATCCCCCTCACCACCATAACCTTCTTTAATATACTCCTCAAACGACTTATAGTAACATTCCTATATTTATGTACCATAAAAATATTCTATATTCTGAAAAATATATTCTATAGTTTCGATAACAGTATCAAATTCATGACGAAATCGCTTAATATGACGTTTTAGTGAA